>ERZ1643249.528-NODE-528-length-43318-cov-15.874234_pt1 | contig 43318 bp, 25 predicted proteins | sample MGYA00579263_ERZ1643249 | MGnify/ENA primary metagenome ERZ1643249 (study PRJEB29033, sample SAMEA4952264) | chicken gut metagenome | biome: Broiler Chicken; feature: Gastrointestinal Tract; material: Caecum | place: Ireland | collected 2018 | study: Broiler...
TTGTTGCACTGCTTGCAAAACTGCTCGATACTCTTTTCTGTAACCATGATTGGTATTGTCCTTTTTTTTATTTATTAGCCGATTATCGCTTAATGATATCCCAATAAGATCCAATGATGTCAATAATATCGTCGCTCAGATTGCTGTTGTCTGACATCTCCTCTTCAGCCTGATCGTGCGCATTCTCGTAGACTGATCCGCCATAATCCGTTTCCCCGTCGATAACCTGAAAAGCTGGATTCGGCTCACTTTCAGTGTCGTTTTCCTTATCATCATTATCTCCGGGCATGGAACCTCCCCCGCCGGGGAGATTATTATTTGAATCGCCGTCAAGATCAATTCCGGGCAAAGCCCCGGGACGATCGCTTTCGATCGAATCATCTTCCAGCCCTACGGGCAAAAATTCTGCCGTAAACACAAGGTCTGAACTGATATCTTCGTCCGCGCGGTACGGATCTCTCAACCCGTCTGACCAGCCGGAAAAATAAGTTTCTCCATTTTCTTCGTCTATTCCCGCGACAGCCTCAACCGCATAAGCGTTCCCGCCTTCGGCAACCGCCTGGCTAACGGATACGACGTTACCCTTTTCGTCAAAGAGGAGTTCATTCTCCCCCTTCGCTATTTCAAGCGGCAGACCTGTTTCACTGCTGAAAATATAATTAATTTCTCCGAATGAGGCTTCCGTTTCCGGACGGCTCTGATCGAGCGCCACGGTACCGTATTCCGTTACAACTGAAAGCGGCACTCCCGCTTCCGTGCGGACGATTTCATACCCGACAATATTTTCAGCCCCGAAGATCGAATCAAAATCGCTCTCCAAACTGCCGGCCCCGTCAACGGTATACGTCACTGTATATACATTCGGAATATAACTTCCGCTCAGCAATTCTTTTCCGCTCGGAATAATACCGCTCGCAGACAAAGCCGAAACGGTTGTCATGCCGGCGCCTATGGCGGCAGATACAGAGATCCCCACTATAAGCGCGACAGAACCGACCGTAATAGCAACCTTTTTTACACCTTTTTGCCCCGCCGCGCGCAGTGCAGATACAGCATTGGCTCGCTGCGCACAAACGATGATATCATTATTGCCACGCAACTCCAGCATGGTAACCATGCGCTCATCCAGGCCTAAATCTTTATCTATACGCCTGGCAACAGACGTTTCCGTAGGTCTGTAGAAAGCGAAAAAGATAATCGGCGCCGCAATCAACAGAACAGCTGCAAAAACAACGGCGCAAAGCCATACCATTTCAGAGCCGAAAGCCCAAAGAACTACAGCACAAACCGCAAGAGCTGCAAAAGCAAACACACCCGCATAAAGAAAAGACCTGAGCAGCCCTTCTTTTACCATACGCGCACGATATTTTTTCAAAAGTTCTTGCATGGCTATTCCCTCCTTTCGGTAAATATTCATTTTATATTTTTTCATTTTTCTGTATTATAACACAATCTTCTCATAAAGTAAAGTAAAGAGCCCCCCGAAAAAACGATCGGCCCTAAAAAAGGGCCGACCGTTATACTGTTGTTGCTTATATTTACCATTCGGATAACTTATAATACCGAATTATGCCGCGGCTTCCGTTTCCTCATACGAGTCGATCACTTCGACCTTGATTTTAGCTTTACTGTTATCCATCCAAGTATTCCCCCAAGAACTGATAGAATCCAGCGCGTAAACTTCGACCGTAATCGTCTGTTCTGAAGTCCACCCGGTAAATGTCCTGTTTATAACACTTGTTACGTTTGCAGGAATCACAAATTCTTTAAGGGCTGTACAATTCTGGAAACCGGATAAAGATGTAATCGTAGACGGCAGATCAACCTTTTCAAGCGAAGTGCAGTTGGAGAAAGCGCCGGCATTGATCTTGGTTATTCCTTCACCGAGTGTCGCTGTTTTCAGAGATGCACAATCTGCGAACACACTGGTTCCTAAAGTTCCGATAGAACCGGGGATCTCGACTTCCGTCAAACCGGATGCCTGGAATGCATAGTCGCCGAGCGTCGCAAGCTCTTCATTGAAAATCACCTTCGTGATCGAAGTACAACCGCTGAACATATACTTTGCAATATCTGTCATGGAAGAAATATCCGCAACCCCTTCTTCAAGCTGATCATACACCATTTCGCCTTCATCGTTCAGGGTATAGGTGTACACATTTTTCAAAGAAGTGCAGGCTGCAAATTCAGGACCGGAAGTAGTTCTTTTGTCAGCAGCAAATAAATTATCTCCTGCTTCGGTAAGCGAATCGGGAAGAAAAACCTTTTCAAGTAAAGTACAACCGCTGAACACCGCATCGCCGACAGTCGTGACCGTGGAGGGGATCGTTGCAGCAGTGATCTGCGTACCGCCAAATGCCATAGAACCGATCTCAACCAGCCCTTCCTGCAATATAAATTCCGTAATAGCCGTTCCGCAGAAGGCATAGCTGCCTATTTCCGTAACGGAAGAAGGAATGCTCACAGAAGAGGCAAGTCCCGTATTCTCAAACGCAGAAGACCCGATATAGGTCAACCCGTCAGGGAAAGAAACATTCTTAAGGTTCGCAAGATCTTTCGCGAAGGAATTCGGCAAATATGTAACGTTTTCGCCCAGGGTAATGGTCGTAAGCGCAGTACAATCGGCAAAGAAATTCCCGGTGCCCGTATAGCTGTAAGACGGCATATCCACCGTCGTGAGCGAAGTACAGCCGGCAAAAGCACTGCCATAAATACGCTGCAGGTTAGCGGGAAGCTCTATGCTCTCAAGATTTACCGCATCTTCAAAAGCATAATTTCTGATCTCCGTGATCTCATCGGGCAACACTACCGAAGTACCGAGCCAACCATTAAAGGAATGACTGGGCAATACAGTGGTCATCCCCTCTTCCCATGTAACGATAACGTTGCCCTTAAATCCGCTCATCGAATACTCATCAAGCTGATCGACGGCGACGGTCACTGACGAAAGAGTAGACTGTGCAAGCGCATATGCCCCGATGGTAACGCCTTCAGGAACCACATATGAACCGCCCTCGCCCGCAAAATCGGAAGAGACGCTGATCACCGTATTCCCGTCAACTTCGACCACAACGCCGTCCATCGCCTCAATATAATCTTCGCTACCCGTAACGATGGTCCCTGCCAGAGCGCCATCGCCGACAGATGTGACTGTATCGGGCAAAGCGATCTCTTTGATCGCCGTATTATAGAATACCTGCTCGGCAAGCGTCGTTAGCTCGGGAGGAAGCGTGACGGTGCCGGAATCCGGCTCACCGATAACCCCGTCTTCCGCCGTATAAAGCAGAACGGTATCCAGCGAAGTACAATTGTAGAACGTATATTTGGGTAAATATGTAATCGCGCTGTTGAGAACAACTGTTTTAAGTGCAGAACAGCCATCGAACAGATATGTGGTATAAGAACTGTTTGCGCTTCTGATCGCTTCCGGCCGGTATTCTGCATAGACAAGTTCCGTGCAGTTGCGGAAAGCGTAATTTCCCGTCCTGTTCTCTATCGTCGAAGGCACAATGACACGCTCGATGCCGCTCGCCGTAAACGCATTGTTTCCCAGCAGTGTCAGTCCTTCGGGAAGCGTGACTGTACCGGTTTCTCCGACAAGAGCGTTCTCCGCATCCACGTCGATATACTGAACGGTTTTGAGGTTCGGGCAGTTCATGAAGATTTCTTCCCCGAGCATCGTGAGCTTGTTGTGCAGGATGACGGTTTCAAGATACCGGCACCCTTCAAAGACCGCACAATCATTTGATACGGTACTGACGGCGGAAGATAATTTGGTAACGCCCGTGGGGATCGTTATTTCCCGGATCGCCGTTTTCTGGAACGCATTGTTACCGATATAGGTCAATCCGGAAGGAAGCGTGGCAACACCTTCTTCGCTTTCCGTGATACTGCCTGCCGTGCCAGCTTCGCCCGGCACATACAAGTCGATGGTCGCAAGCGAGGTGCAGTCTGCAAAGAAATAGTTCCCCAGGAAAGTTATCGACGCATTCAATGCAACGCGCTCGAGCAAGGTACAGCCGGAGAACACATATGTGCTGTATCCGGTTGTGCTGTTGTGCTTCGTGACCGCGCTCCTGTATTCCGCATAAGTCAGCTCATTGCAATCCTGGAAGGCGTACTGTCCCATGAGCGTGACGCTTGCAGGAACAACGACGGAGGTGAAGGCACAGCCTTCTGCCTGTTTGCCGTCTTCTTCCCAATCTTCTATCGTTGATTTGCTTCTTCCACTGCCGAAAGCGTTATTGCCGATAAGGGTGACACTGTCAGGCAGAGTCGCTTTACCCTCTTCGCCGATAAGTTCACCACCTTCGTCTATATACTGGATCGTTTTAAGCGCGCTGCAACCTTCAAAAGTGGAGGCCCCTATTACTTCGAGCGCATCATGCAAAACAACTTTTTCAAGTTGTTTGCAGGCTTTAAACAAACTCGATGTCGAAGAAGAAGTACTCGTTGTCGAGGCCGCAGTATGCAGCTTTGTGACGCTTCTCGGAATAGTGACTTCTCTGATCGCCGTTTCCATGAAAACCGACGCTCCCAGCGTTGTGATGCTGTCCGGCAAAGTCACGACGCCGACAGGATTGTTCGTACTCGTCTGCGTATCGGCGTTATACACGTCTACCGTGGCAAGCGAAACACATCCTTCAAAAGCGCCGGACGCAATCGTAGTCAACGAACCGCTGAGCGTGACTTTTTCGATGGTAGGAATATCGATGAACGCATCTTCTCCGATGGAAATAACCGTTGAAAGATCGAGTTCGGCAGCCAAAGAGTTCGCACCCTTAAATGCTGTTTTGCCGATTGATTTTATGCCGTTGAAGTCGATCGTTTTCAGATTGGCTGCTTTTTCAAACATGCTTTCCGGAATCTCCGTCAACCCGCCGAGGTCGATGCTCTCCAGTCCGGAGTCTGCAAACACGGCATCCGCGGTAGTCAAAGCGTCAACGGAATCGGGGATCTCGATATGTTTGAGCGAGGTCGCCCCCGAAAACATGGAAGCCGGCAAATATGTTATGTTTTCTGCAAATGTAACATCATACAAAGACACACAGTTGCCAAACATATTCTGCGCATCCCAATCCCGCGTATTTTCACCTACCGGAATCAGCTCCTGTGTGGGGACCGCAATGGCGGGAATGTTGACTTTTTCCAACGCAGTGTTATATTGGAAAGCATAGTCGCCGACCGTTTTAAGGGTAGAAGGCAAAGTAAGTTCTTTTATCGATACATTTCCTTCAAAAGAACGTTTGCCGACGCGCATCAAGCCTTCCGGAAGATTGATCGTTGTAAGAGAGATGCATCCGCTGAAAGCGTAATCACCGACAGACGCAAGAGCACTGCCCTGTTCAAAGAAAACCTCTTCCATATCGCGCATATAGTAGAACGCGTAGTTTCCGATATCGGTAACGCCTGCAGGAATGATGAGCTTTCTAATATTATTCTGGCCTCGGAAAGCGCTTTCGCCGATTGCAGTAACAACATCGGGAATACGGTACGAACCCGCTTCGCCCTCAACATTGCCGGACACCGCGCCAAAAGCTGCAGTAATGACCATACCGGATTGTTCGCCTTCACCGTCACGCTCAACTGTAAGCAGCAAAGGTTCGCCGTCGACCGCCTGGAAATTCTGATTTTCGGGCGCGACTTCAATTTCCTGAATTGACATACACCGTGCGAAGGCACTGCCCACACTGGAAATGGAGGCAGAAATGTATACGCGGGTGAGCTGCCAGCAAGAAGCGAACAGTTCGTTACCTAAAGCGATACCGCCATCAGCCGTGCTTTCGGGGAACTCGATAAAAGTGAGTGCCGTATTGGCAAACGCCTCATCTCCGATGTCCGAAAGCGCACTCGCCGTAATTCCGCCGCCGCCCGAAACTTCCGCTTCAAGGAATTCGACAGTGGTAAGCAGTTCGTTGTCGCTGAACGCATTACCGCCAATACTCTTCACCGAGGCAGGTATTTTAACAGAGGCAATACCCGTACCGCTGAAAGCCAACTCGCCAATCTGCTCCAAAGCAGAAGCTGCTTCGAGATTCACGGAAGTAAGACCTGCATCCATAAAGGCAGACTGTCCTATGGAAATCAGACTGCTCCCGTTTGCAATCGTTACGGATGTAAGGGTCTGTATGCCTCTGAACGCATTGCTGCCAATCGTTCCCAAACTTGCAGGAAGGCTGACAGACACAAGGTCACTCGCGCGGAAGGCCTCATCCCCGATGGAAACGACCCCTTCGGGAAGTTCTAAACTCTGAACTTTCGTCCCCAAATTGTAGAAGGCTCTTTCACCGATCGTCAATCCTTCTGAAGAAGTAAAGCTGCCAGGGAAAATTATCTCCAAATCAAACGCGTTGTTGAAGGCGCGCTCCCCGATCACCTCCAAAGTAGAGGGAAGCTGAACACTCTGAAGAGGGGAAGCATTTATATTGATTCCGCTATAATCCGTAACAGGCGCAAATGCATAAGCACCAATCTTTACGGTACGCTCGGGGAAAGCGATCTCCGTGAGCGAAGTGCACCCCCCGAACACGCCGTAATAATTAGTCGGACCGCCGCTGCTGCTACCGCCCTCTGACCGCGTTCCGTCCGCAATCGTCAGTTCGGCACTGCCTCCCGTTTCAAAATCCACATCGGTAAGATTTTTGCAAGAGTAGAAAGCTCTTTTGCCAATGTATGTAACAGTATTCGGGATAAAGATATACCCAATGCTGGAGTTGTTAAACATACTGTCGGCGATCGTGGTCAGTCCGTTCGGCAGATAAACCTCACCGAGTTTCTTGGCATTACTGAAAGCGAAAGCACCGACCGTCAGTTCTGCATCCGTTGTCCTGTCTTCGAAGCGGACTTCTTCGACCAATTCATTGTTGTAGAATGCGCCGTTCTTTATCTCTGCCACCGTACCGGGAATATTGACAGTTCCGTCCGTACCGGCATTATTGCGCGGCGTAAAATACAGCGTATCGTAATCCCCTGCTTCATTTTTACCGTACAAAACTCCGTCCACTACACCGTAGTATGCGTTTTCTGCAGGTATCGTGATCGTCGCAAGAGCAGAGTCATTATAGAAAACATCGATATTATTCTGCCCATCGACAGTCGGAGACAAAATATAGTCGAAATCCTGGGAATATTCAGCAAGCTCCGTAAGGCATGCGGGCAAATTCACCGTTTTAAGCCCGCTGCAGGAACCAAAAGCCGCATGACCGATCTTCAGAGGCACACCCTCTTTGAACGTAACAGAGCTCAAATTCCGGCAGCCAAAAAATGCGTGATTGCCGATTTCCATAAGGCGCGCGGGCAACTGAAGAATCTCCATCCCGACCGCACCGCGGAACGCCCTTTCCCCGATGTCGAGTGTATCTGCACCTGTTTCAGATTCAAGGAACACAATGCCCGTAAAATCACAGTTCTCAAATGCCCCTTCCCCGATAGAGCTTACTTTCGCACCGATAGTAATGATACCCATGCCTGTCTTGTTCGCAAAAACATTTTTCTCTATCGTGGTCACAGTATCGGGAACGGTATAATCGCCCACTTTGCCTGTAGGGAAGAACAGCAGATTAGTCATGGCATAGTTGAACAGTACCCCATCTTCGTCTGCCTTATAATTGATATTGTTAGGATCAACTTCCACCCTTTCAAGAGAACTCCCAAATACGCCGGCTATGTCAAAATCGGTAACATTCGGGCCGATGACAACCGTAGTCACGGAAGACGTGCCGTTCGTATCCACGAAAACGCCTGCCGTACCCGTCGTAAAGTCTCTGTCCGTCGTTATCGTCACAGACGTAAGCAGAGTATTTCCGCCGAAAGCATAGTCACCCATATAAGACAGGTTTTCCGGCAACGCAATCGACTTCAGATTCGTGCAACCATAGAAGGCATACGCCTCAATAGTCAGCTCTTGGTCTGTACCGGTACCCATAAACTTGATTTCGTTGAGACCCGAGCAACCCGCAAAGGCATATTCTCCGATCAGCTGCACACGTCCGGAAATAGTCACGGATGAGATCTCTTCACAGTCTTCAAAAGCACTCGCGGCAACCTGAAGAGCACTGATTTCAACGGAGCCTTCTCTGCCCCTCGGGCAAAATACGAGCGTCTGACCGTCATATGTATAAATCATGCCGTCATCGCCAGACATATATTCTGGAGTAAAGCCGGGAATATCCACTTCTTCAATATAGATAGTGGCAAGTTCATCACACATCTCGAACATATTCGGATTGAAATCCGAAAGACGGGCCGGCAGTGTAATCGTCGTTATATCCGCCATGCTAAAAGCACCGTCATCTATCGTAAGAAGCTCCGGCGTGCTCCCTTCGGCAACAGGCAAAAATTCTATCTCTTCTATTCTGCTTGTATTGAACGCCAGCCCTTCGATATATGTCACGCTTGCGGGAATCTTTACAGATACGATATCTCCCAAATAGAATACACCGCGTGGAATCACCTCAACGCCGTCGGGAATCGTATACTCGATATCCGTCCTGCCATGCGGATAGTAGAAAAGGCGCACGCCTGCATTGCCGCTGTCGTAAACCAAAACGCCTTCCACATCCCAGAACACCGGCGTATAATTGCCTTCTATATATGATGAAGCATCATAAACATTGACTGTCTGAACATTGCTCGCGCCATAGAAAGCAGAACCGCTTGCCGCGGGATAATTAAGGCCGATCGCTATCTGCAAGATGCTGTCTGGGATATTTATTGTCTGCAAACGAGAACTGGTAAAGCATCCGCCCTCAATACTTACCACGGGGCGTCCGTTATATACGGCGGGAATCGTGACTTCTGCAAGATAATTCATCCCATCTGCTCTGAATGCCGTATAAGCGGGTTCACCTGTATTCGGGTGATTCGTTTCTCTAAATTCGATAGCATTGACGCCGTGAGCGTTCAAAGCTATATTCGAAGCAACATTCCATGCGAAGATAGTCGTCCCTGTGTAATCCGTGATCTGTACATTAGCGGCTGTATACCAACCGGTAAATCCCTGGATACCGCTGGTACTCACCGGGGTAGGCAACGAAGCAATTTGACCGTAAGTAACCTCGACAGTCAGTGTATCCAGATTACCTTCTTCCGCAAAATACCAATCTGTACCGCCTGAAAGCGTAACAAGATATTTATTTGCCGTCCAATGAGCAAAATAAGTAACATCCGCGCTTGCGACCAGATCACCCTCTTCGACGATACTACCGCCTTCCGCAGACGTGAACCAATCGTCAAAGGTATATCCGATACGAGTCCATTCGTCTGCGGGCAGACGGATCGGATCTCCGACAACATAATAATAATCCTGCTGACGCGCCCCCGGACCGGAATTACCGTCAAACGTAACCGTAACTGTCGTAACTACGGTGATACTTACCCATTCGGAAGCAGCTTCGCCGGCATAATAGCGAACAAAAATTTCATTGTCGCCCAACTGTGGCAAGGCGACCGCAAGGCTTGTAGTATCTTCTACAATAATTTCCGAACCATTCTCTCCGATCTTGACGCCATATTTGCTGATGCCCATAACGGCGTTCCATACGACGTTTCCGTTCTCATAGCTTACGTCTTCCGCTTCGAGAATACGAGATACGGTCTGCTGCGCGACAAAAGAATTATTGTTCTCCGCTGTAGCGATTGCCTGAACAGAAACGATAAATCTGATACCCAGCCCCTCCAGCTCGCTGTCTTTCGGGGAATACGACGTCACGTCCCCTAAAGGAATGTGTTCTTCGCCGAGTATGAGAATATATCCCGTCGCATCCGTTACGGAATCCCAAACAATAGTATTGCCGGAAACCCTGATATTTTCAGGCGTTGCAAGCCTCCCCTTGTTTTCCGTCAACGATACAGCAGCCGGAGAAGTATAACTCAATGCGTTCGGGATAACTTCAATCGTAAATTCCCCATAGAGGTACTGTAAATCCACCTCTGTCGCGGTAATGCCGGTTATCGTATTCTTTTCCGTGCCCATAGTAATCGTCACAGTGTAAGAATCCGCATTCTCAACAGCATTCCATACGGCTACCGTTTTTGTTCCGTCATCCACGACAGAAAGTCCTGTTACGGCATCAAGCTGACGTTCAAAATTAAATGAAGACGGCGAAGAAGCCACATAGCCCTCTGCAAATGCCTGCACAACGAAGGTAAACCCGCCTTTCGGCATTTTGCATTCGGAAAAATCATAAGAGGGAATATCGACGATTTCCTCGGTATGAGTATGACCGGAGGTACCGCAGTCATAACTGACCTTATAATAATCAGCATTCTCGATCGCATTGAAAAGAAGAACCGAAGTACCCTCTTTCACCTCAAACAACGACACTGTTGCCAAACCTTTATTCCTATAAAAGGCCGTAGCTGAAGCATTGTTGCTCGCTGTAACGGTAATAATATAATCTCCGGCGGCTTCTTTTGTAAAGTCAAAACTTTCCGACAAAGCCAAAACCGTCGGTTGGGAATATACTTCGTTCTCCGAGGAATCGGTAATTGTCAGACTGTATGCCGCACCGACGCCGACGGACGTCCAGCTCACGCCGCTTTCCGTGACGGAGACGGCGGGGGCGTCGCTCTCCCATACCGCGAAGAGCGTGGTGTTTTCGTCGACCTCATAGCCGTCCGTCACCATTGCGGTGAGTTTGGCGGCATCTTCATAGTCGCTCCTCCACCAGCCGAGGAAGTCCTTCCCGTCAAGGGCGGGCAGTTCGGGGAGGTTATAGATGCCGTGCCCGATCGTCTGTACGTCAGCGATCGGATCCCCTTCGTAACCGGAGCCGGTTTCAAAGGACACGGTAAATTCCTCTGCAGCAGGCCCTTCCACGAACCTCGCGTACAGAGTGACGTTCCCCGTTATTTTCTGCGTTTCAAAATCGAATTTTTCGGTAAAGGCACTGTCCGCATACCAGCCGATAAAGACATTCCCGTCCTTTTGCGGATCCGCCGGCTTCGGAAGCAGCCTGCCGTTGACGACCTGCGCGGAAGCCGTGCCCGTGCCGCCGTCAAGGTCGAAGGTTACCGTATAAGTGACCATCGGGATCATCTCGTACGCGGTACCCTTATATGTAAACGAGAGCACGTCCCCCGAAAGCGTGGCAGACAGCGTTTCGCCTTCCTCCGAAAAAGTCAGAGTAACGGCACTGCCGCTGTAAAAATAGGTACCCGTGCGGTCATCCCCCGCCACGGAGAACGTAAACGCATAGGAATCGCCGCTGCTGAAAGCGACGGTATATTCCTCGCCGTTCACGTCAGCATAGTAGGTGCCGTCCAGAGTTTCGCTCTGCTCGGCCGGTTGGCAAGCGCTTGCCGCAAACAGTACGATGCCCAGAGACAAAACCGTCAGCAAGCACAGGCTGACCATCAATGCCAGACGCCTGATGTTCTTCATAAACCTCTACTCTCCTTTCTTTGTTTCAACCCAAGCGCTTCTTCCTGCATAAACAATGCGGGAAGACGGAGGCGCCTCTCTCCCCTTCCTCATGACCATAGATGACGAAAGCAAAGAGGATACACTCCCTCACGTTGCGATTGTTTTGCATAATTATACCGAATTTTCTCAAAAAATGCAAATAATTTTGCATAGTTTTCACAGAACGGATATATTAATTTTGCAAATAGCATCTATTCAAAAAAACGATACACCGTTCGGAGGCAGAAAAAAAGACCGCGGCGCGGTCTTTTTTTCGTATCTCGTTTTTCAGCGGGGCTGCTCGATATGGCGCAGCGTCATTTCCGCACGCGCCTTCAGAAGGACGGTGCCGAGCCCGAAAATGGAAGTGTGCAGTTTTCCGTTGAGCGGCGCAGTCCATTCCGCGCCGATGCTCTTTATCCCTCCGCGCATACCGAGCACGGAACCGACGGTAGCCCCGTTGCAGTCCGTATCGAAGCCCGTCTGCACGGCGAGGCATACCGACTTCCCGAAATCCCCTTCCCCGTACAGCAGCGAAGCCGCCACGATCATGGCGTTGGGGATCGTATGGCACCAGCCGTGCAGGTCATGCTCGTCGTACGCGGCGTGGATGCGGGCAAAACATTCTTCCGCGGGGACGCCCGCCCCGTGTTCCGCAATGACCTTGTTCACCGCCTCATAGAGGCGGGAAGTCGCCGGGATCTGCGCGAGCCCGCCGCGGATAATATCCTCTATACTGTCGGTGACGGCGGCACAGGCGAGCATCGCCGAGGCGAACATCTCGCCGTAGATGCCGTTCTTCCTGTGCGAGATGCAGGCGTCGCGGAACGCCATTTCCGCCGCCGCGGCGGGGTCGCCGGGGTTGATATATCCGAAATAGTCGCCGCGGATCTGCGCGCCGATCCACTCGCGGTAAGGGTTTTTGTACATGGCGGAGGCGGGCGGCGCATATCCTTTGACAAAGTTGCAGAAGGCGACGCGCTCCGCCGTAAAATACGCGCTTTTGGGCTGGCTGTCCAGCCAGAGCTGCGCGACGTCCTGCGGGGCGAAATCTCTCCCCCGCCGCTCGATCAGCTCCTGCGCGAGAACAGTATAATTCGTGTCGTCGTCGACGGGCATCCCGTCCACCGTATCCGCGTAACAGCGCCCGCCGAACCCGAATGTATAGTCGGCGACGATCTCGTCGGTGAGGTCGCTGTTTAAGATATACCTGTGCATGGGATAGTTGCCCGTGCGTTTCAGGAAAGGTACCAGTTCGTCCGTGCGCGCGCCCTCGACGGGTTTGCCGAGCAGGCAGCCGCAGGCGCGGCCCGTCCATGCCCCGAGAAGTTTTTCTTTCAGTTCCGCCTTGCCCGGCCTGCGCGCGGGGAAATCGTACGCTTTGCGCAGGCGGACGATCTCCGCATATCCGGACGGTTCCTCATAGGCGTACCCTTCCCGCCGCGCCGCATTCAGGACGATGTCGAACAGGACGTCTGCGATTTTCTCCTTTTCCTCTCCGGCGGGCATCTTTGCCGCCGCCGAAAAGAGGTCTGCATATCCTGCGACGTCGAGCCCCTCGTCGAGGCACTGCCTGTACTCCGTTTCCAGAGCGGCGGAATAGGATTCGTATTCGGGCACGTTCACATACTGCGGGCGCAGCCTGCGGTTGCCGGGCATCTCTTCCTGCGTGCGCACGTCGCGGTCGAGCAGGAGCGCGTCCAGCGACACTCCGAAATACTGCGAAATGCGGATGATCTTCTCGAGTTCGGGGACGGCGGCGCCGCTCTCCCACTTCTGCACCGACTGCGCGGTGACGCCTATCCGTTCGGCGAGCTTCGCCTGCGAGAGTTTCTGCCCCGTGCGGAGCCTGTACAGAGAATCGTGGAAAGGCATATCTTTTCCCTCCGTGCCCTTTTGGCAAAATTATACCACAGCGGCAGAGGTCGCGCAACCGACCCGCGGTTGTAATTTTTACAACCGCCGGTTGTATCTCCGCTTCAAAAGAGGGACAGCTGCCTGAACACGGGCGGCGGGGAGACCTTCTCTCTGACCGCATCGGCGGAGATCTCCGTAAGGAAGGGCGACGGGGCGCCGCTCGTGGTGATGATCAGCTCCTCCTGCGCGCGGGTGATCCCCACATAGAACAGCCTGCGCTCTTCCCGTTCGTCCGTCTTCCCCGCCGACGAAAGGGGCAGCAGTTTTTCGTTCGCGCCGCAGAGGAACACGACGGGAAATTCCAGCCCCTTCGCCCCGTGCAGCGTGGTGAGGTGTACGGCGCCAGCCGCCGTATTCCCGACGGACAGCTCCACGTCTCCCTCCGTACCCAGCTGCATCGCCCGCAGAAATTCGGGCAGGTCGGCATACCTCGCGGCATCCGTCAGTTTGTCGAACGCCGGGGAACATATGTGCATATATCCGCGCCATTCCGTAAGTATCCTGCGCGGGCGGGCGCGGAGCAGAGGCAGGAACTTTTCCCGTGCGAGAAGGAAGTTTTGCCGCCCGCCGACGAATTCTTCCGCCTGCGCGCTCTCCTTCCCGCCGCAAAGCACCGAGAAAAAAGCGAGCGTGCCGCTCACTTCGGGCGCATCGAGAAATTCCCGGTCGCCCGAAACGAGGCAGGGTATCCCCTCTTTGCGAAGGCATTGTCCGATCACCCGCAGCATCCTGTGCGTGCGCGCGAGGACGGCGATCTCTCCGAAAGAACGCACCTTTTCTTCCCTGCCCCTGCCGAGCATATCCAGCCCGCCGACCATGCGGGCGATCTCTTTGGCGACAAAGATCCCTTCGGACAGTTCGGACGCGCATTCCGCCACGCGTACCGACGCGCCGCCGCCTTTTACGGGCAGAAGAGTGCGCTCGCCGCCGTTCGCCGCGATCGCCTGCAGGGCGCAGCCGAGGATCTGCGGCGTCGAACGGTAACTCTCCGCAAGGCGGAACACGGCGGCGTCGGGGAAGTCTGCTTTCAGCCCGGCGAAACACTCCGCGGCCGCCCCGCGGAAGGAATAAATGGCCTGGTCAGGGTCGCCGATGACGAACAGTTTCCCGCCGCGCGACCACTTGCGCACGAGTTCGTATTGTACCGGGTTCACGTCCTGAAACTCGTCGACGTGCAGCCAGCCGAACGTTTTGCCCTCCTTCCCGAGAGCAAGGGAAAGCAGGTCGTCAAAATCCGCCGTGCCCGATGCGCGCAGCAGCTCGCAATACAGGGCGACGCCTTCCGTTTGCTCCCCTTTTCCGCTTTTATACGCGGAAACGTCGTTCAGCAGCCGCCGCGGCGAACAGGTCAGCCCCAGCGACGCGACGGCCTCGCCCGCGAGTTTCAGCTGCAAAGCGCGTTCCGCAAGCGCGGTCTCTCCTTTCAGCATCGAATAGCAGATAGAATGGAAGGTCCCGACCGTTATTTTATCCGCGCGCTTCACGCGGGCGCGCAGCCGACGGCGCATCTCTTCGGCGGCGCGGACGGTAAAAGTGACCGCGCATATATCTTCCGGCTTTACGCCCTGTTCGACGAGGCGGGCGATCCGCTCGGTCAGCGTAAACGTCTTGCCCGTTCCCGGGCCCGCGATCACGGCGGTCACGGCCGCTTCGCTCTGCACCGCGGCTTCCTGTACGGCGTTGAGCCCCCTGCGGGGCGGCACCTCCTCTTCCCGTTCCGTTTCCGCGGCTTTTTCTGCGCTTTCTCCCTTTTTCGGTGTATACGTCTGCGCCGAAACCGTAACATCCGCCGCGATCTCGTCCAAAAAGGAAAGCTGCCCGGACACATTTTTCAGTTCGCCCGGCGTAAAGAGGGCGATCTTCCCGTATTCGCCGTCGAAACCCGCGTTCCTGATGACGCGCCCCTCGCGCAGCCGGCGTATCCCCTCGGCGATGCGGCTGCCGCCGGCAATACGGATATCACCGAGGGAGACCTCGCGCAGTATCTGCGCCTCGGTGCCCAGCTGCCGCAGCATCCCGATATAGATCTGCCCCGCCTTGCTCCCCGCTGCGGAGATGCCGAGCGACGCGCCGATCACCTCCGGCAGCGGCATGAGGTGCTCGAAATGCTTTGCGTTTTCGGGGACAAAATCTTCGGGACGGGAAGCGAGCTGTTCGAGTCGGTGCAGGACGCCTATCGTGATCTTTTTGCCGCACACGGGGCATTTCCCGCCGTATTTTTCCGTTTCCTGCGGGGTAAGCCGAAGCCCGCAGTTCCGATGCCCGTCAAGGTGGTATTTCCCTTCCTCCGGGTAGAATTCCAGCGTGCCTTCAAAGCCATCCCCCGTTTCCAGCGCCCGTTTCAGCGCGGGATAGGAAAGCTCCGCGGAAATAAGGTTGCTCTCCCTGCCCAGCTTTGCGGGAGAGTGCGCGTCCGAATCGGAGACAAGCGTATAGCCGTCGAGCATGGGCACGCGGCGGTTCATCGGCGGATCGGAGGAAAGCCCCGTTTCCAGCGCGCGGATATGCGGAGAGAGGTCGCCGAAGCACTCTTCGATGCTGTCAAACCCCGAAAAGGCGCCGAACAGCGAAAAATGCGGCGTCCAGATATGCGCGGGGATGAAGACTGCCTCGGGGCAGACGTCGAGAGTGATCGCGAGCAGGTCTTTGGAGGAAAGCCCCAGGATGGGCCGCCCGTCCGAGCGGATATTGCCGATCGTTTCCAGCCTGAAAGCGAGGCGCTCCGCCGCATCGAGGGAAGGGAGCAGTATGACGTTGTGGACTTTGCGCACCTTCCCGTCCTGTTTATAGATGCAGCTGATCTCCCCCGAAAGGACGAAGCGCGGAGAAACGGGAAGAGAGAACGGGTCGCGCAGGCGCGCCTCTTCCTTTATGCGGTAGAACCCCTCCTCCGCAGGCTCGAGGGTATCCGCAAGTTCCTGCCTCCATGCGGGATGCGTGAAATCGCCCGTGCCGACCAGCCCGATGCCCTTGCGCCGCGCCCACAGGTCGAGATGCGGGATATCCGCGTCCCTGCCCGTGGCGCGGGAATATTTGGAATGAATGTGCAGATCTGCCAGATACATACTCTCATTATACCGCCGATCTCGTCATTTGTAAACAGAAAACGGCAAAATTCTCCCCGAGTACGGTAAAAGAGCCGCCGGGCATTCCGCCCGGCGGCCTGTTGCCGATCGTTCAGTTTCTTTCAAGACACACAAAGACCTCTATGTGGCGGGTCTGCGGGAACATATCAAAAGGCTGCACGGAGAGGATCTTATAAAAACCGTCCATCCCTGCGGGGGTATAGTCGGGGTTCTTTTTCAGTCCTTCTTCCGTTTCCGTGAGCGCGCCGGTCAGAAGCCCCAGATCGCGCGCAAGCGTGGACGGATTGCAGGAAATGAGCGCGACGTGCGGGATGCCCGAAGAGAGGATCGCCCTGACCGCGGCCCGGTCCATCCCCTTGCGCGGCGGATCGGAAACGAGGAAGCCCTTGTCCGCGTCGACGCGGGAAAGCAATCCGGGCAGTTCTTCCTCCACCTTGCCGCAGATATTGAACAGTTTCCCTTCCAGCCTGTTCGGCTCGGCGAGTTCGTCCGCGCAGCGGACGGCTTCCGCGACCGATTCGATGCCGTACGCCTTTCCCAGCTGTTTTGCCAGCATCGCCGTGAGGAGCCCGCCGCCGCTGTATGCGTCGATCGCGAACGCCGCGCCGCTCTCCGCGGCAAAACGCACGGTGCGTTCGTATATCTTGCGGCATACGCCGCGGTTGACCTGTACGAAAGTATTCGGCCCCGCCTCGAAACGGATACCGCACTCGTGGGCGGCATATTTCCCTTCGCCGCACAGCAGGCGGAACCTGCTGCCGAACACGGCGTTGCCCGTCCCCGCATTTATGTTGTGCCAGAGCGAAAAGATCTTGAACTTCGCGGAGAGCATTTCGATGAGTTCTTCCGCATGCGGCAGGCTTTTGGTCGCCGTGACGGCGGTAATGATGAAACAGCCGTCTATCTCGCGCACGACGATATGCCGCAGGACGCCCGCACCCGTGCGTTCGTCATAGCCGCGCACGCCGAACCGCTCCGAATATGCAGAAAAGACGGAAACGACGTCTTCCGCCCACTTCGGATGGATGGGGCAGCGCCGCACGGGGACGATCCTGTGGCTGCGCTCCGCATAAAAGCCGAAAACGGTATACCCGTCTTTGTCCACACCGACGGGCATCTGCAATTTATTGCGGTACTCGAACTGGCTCTCGCTCTTTACCGTGGGCAGCACCTCGGCGGTTATCCCCGCGATCTTGCGCAGGGCGTCGCTCACCGCTTTGGCCTTCGCCTTGAGCTGCGCACCGTAACGCAGATGCTGCAGCTGACAGCCGCCGCACTTCGTGAAGAGGGGGCAGCGGGCGCGCACCCTCTCGTCTGCGGGCGTAAGGATCTCCAGAGCCTTCGCGTAGCCGATCTTGTTTTTTACTTTCAGGGCTTTGAGTTTTACCTTTTCGCCGACGGCGGTGAACGGGGCGAAAAACACCGTTTCGCCTATATGTACGATCCCTTCTCCGTTACTGCCCAGCGACTCGATGACACCCGTAAACTCACTGTTTTTGCCCGTGACTCCTTCAGACACTTCCGACATTCCGTATTCTCTCCACCGAAAAACACCTTACTGCCCGTCATTGCTGCCGTCTTTTTCGCTTTCTTCTTTTTTATTCTCCCGGTTTTCCCCGCTCTCTCCGTCGGGGGTTCCCAGCCCCAGATCTTCGCCGAAGACATCCTCCGCCCTGTTCTCCGCGCGGGGAGGATCGCGCCGCGCCCTGCCGCCGCGGTCTATTTTGCTCACGAACGCATTGACCGTACGCTGACAGCGCAGCATGAGCCAGTCGTATAACAAGAAAAACACCGCCCCTCCGGCAACGATGGCGAGATAGATCCAGCCGCCGAGTTTTTCCGTGAGTTCGTTGGAGGAAACGGTCGTCGCCGTAAACAGCGCCCAGGACGCGCACAGCACGCCCGTGAACCACACCGCCTTGACGGCAAACGCAGCCCAACGGTTGAGCCTGTGCCTCCTCTGCAGATAATTTGCGAGAGGATGCAGCCCGAAAAAGGCGATGAACGGCAGATATTTGTAAAACTCGCGCAGCCCGAAGGGCAGGCAGATGAGCGACGTGGCGACGTATGCCAGAAACCCGCCCAGCCGCAGATCTTTGGCGAGCGGCAGCATGAGCGCGATGGCAGCGAACAGGTATGCCGTGGCGAAGGCGAACGGCACCGTCTGCCCGACGATCATGAAAACCGACGCCAGCGCACAGGAAACGGCGGACAGCGCGACGGAAAACGATCTCTTTTTCATGGCGCGTGCCGTCGGCGCTTATCTGCAGCCGCAGCAGGCGTTGAGGCAGCAGTTGAACGCCATGTTGCAGGCGCAGCAGGTGGCGCACTGCTCGCAGAAGCCGCCGCCCATCTGCTGCTGGTCGTAATCGTCGGCGGGCGCCTGCGCCTTCTGTTCGGGGTTTTCGGCGCGGTGCTTGTCGTACTCGATCTTTTCCTTCAGCTTATTGTAAGAATTGCGGTATTTTTCGTTGGAAGAATCGAGCTGCATGGCGATCTCGAGCTGTTTTTTGCTCTCGTTCATCCAGTTCTTTTTATAGAACACCACCGATTGCAGGTAATGCCACTCCGCGGGGCGTTCGTTGAACTCGTCGAGCGCGCCCTGTGCCTCGTTGATCTTGCCATCGCGGATGAACTGTTCCACCTTCGCATAGGAAGAATCGGCGTTCTCCGCGCTCCTCTTTTCCTTGCGTTCGGACATGATCTCGGCATAGGCGACCTCGACGCGGCTGAGCAGTTTCGCAGCCTCGTTGCCCGCCTCCCCTTCGAGGAAACGCTCTTCGGAATACTTCTTTTTCAGCTCCTCATAGCGCGCGGCGATCTCTTCGTCCGTCGCGTCTTCGGTTATGCCCAGCAGGTCGTAGTACTGTTTGTTCATTTTCCTTCCTTTTGTTCTGACCGGTCAGAACCTGATTTTATCGGGCTTTGCCCGCTTTGCCCCGCAGAGGATGCGCCGCACGGCGGCGGGCAGCCCGCGCAGGACGATGTTGTCCGTCAGATCGTGATTGAAATGAAATCTGATCTGCGAGAGATGTTCCCTGTTTTCCGCATAAATGCTGCGGAAGATAAAATCCACCTCTTCCCCGCCCTTTTCCAGCATCTCTTTCCGGCTGTTGCCGCCGTATGCCGCGCGGAAAGGGTTATAGTTTTTCTTGCGGACGTCTTTGTCAAAATCGTCCAGAGCGTCTGCAAGGTACACCCACTTGCCGATGCCGTACAGCAGCGCGCAGGTGTGCGCGGTCGCATATTCTTTCAGGCAGGCATCCGACAGGTCGGCGATCATCTGCGCAAACGGATCCGCCGCGCGGTCTACGCTGGAACAGTTTTCTTTTTCCAGCGCCGAAAGCGCCGCCATGTGCTTTTTCACGATCTCCGCGAAGGCGGGGTGCAGCGCGCACGCCTTCTTATATCCCTTCCTGAAAAGGGAACGCGCCGCTTTGCCCTTCCCCTCGTCCTCGACGTCGTCGGTCAGCTTGTAATAGGTGAGCACGGTATTGAGGCAGGCGACAGCGCGGGTGACGTCGTCGTCGCAGGCAACGGGCCGCTTCGAGACCGGATGCAGGATACAGTGCTGCTTTTCGATCTTTACGTCCGTCCCCATTATATTGTGCAGCAGGGCGGACAAAAATGTCATGTCATAGGAGAGCGCCATGCGCGCGCGCTGGCCGCAGCAGCCGCCTATGCTCTTGCAAAGGCCGCAGTACAGCGCCTTGTACAGCACGCCGTCCTTGACGTACATATGCGGGATATCCGGTTGAATATAGCCGAACACTTTTCTCTATTCTCCCTGATAAAAGCCCACCTTGCGATAGACCTTCAAAAGCGTTTTGCGCGCGAGGCGGAACGCCCTTTCCGCGCCCTCTTTCAGAACGTTTGCGAGGTATCCCTTATCCGCGAGCAGGCGCGCCTTTTCTGCCTGAACGGGCGCGAGCGCGTCGGCGACCGTCTCGCCCACGGCGAGCTTGAAATCTCCGTAGCCCTTGCCCGCAAATTCCTTCTCCGCCTCCCCGACGCTCTTCCCCGTGAAGGCGCAGTAGATGGTGAGGAGGTTGGAGACCCCCGGTTTCGTTTCGGGATCATAACGCACTTCGGTATCGCTGTCGGTGACGGCGCGCTTGAATTTGCGCACGATCGTATCCCTGTCATCGTCCATCGTGACGAACCCGTTGGGATTTTCGTCCGATTTGCTCATCTTGCGGGAAGGGTCGGCAAGGCTCATCACGCGCGCGCCGCTGCCTTTGGGGATATACCCGTCGGGGACGGTGAACGTCTGCCCGTAGCGGTTGTTGAAGCGGATCGCAAGGTCGCGCGTGAGTTCGAGGTGCTGCTTCTGGTCTGCTCCGACGGGCACGAGCGCCGCCTGATAGAGCAGGATGTCCGCCGCCATGAGGACGGGGTAATCCATCAGCCCCATGTTGACGTTGTCGGCGTGCCGGGCGCTCTTGTCTTTGAACTGCGTCATGCGGGAAAGTTCGCCGGGATAGGAAACGGTGTTGAGCACCCACATAAGCTCGCAGTGTGCGGGAACGTGCGACTGCACGAACAGCACGCATTTTTCGGGGTCGATGCCGCAGGCGAGGAAGAGCGCGGCAAGCCCGAGCGTATTTTTACGCAGCGCCGCCGGCTCCTGCCGCACGGTGATGGCGTGCAGATCCGCGACCGCATAGATGCAGTTGTATTCGTCCTGCAATTTCGCAAAATTACGGATGGCGCCGATATAGTTGCCTATCGTGACCGCGCCGCTCGGCTGAACGGCGGAAAAAAGGCTGCTCTTCTGCGTTGCTTCCATGACGCTCCTCTCACAAAAACAATAGTTAGTTTAAGTATACCACACGCGGCACAAAAATGCAAATAACTTGACAGCCGCCCTGCCAAAATCATCCTTTTTGTCCGCTTTTATCACAGAACCTTAATATGCGACGCTTTCCGGGCGAAAAATAAAGGGGGAACCGTCGCCCGGCTCCCCTCTTTCGGCATATCTCTTTTATTTTCCGTCCACAAATTTCAGCACTTCCGCGTACAGGTTTTCCTTGTCCGCCGTCTCTTTGAAGCGCACGGGCTTGTCGCGCAGCTTGGAAAGGCTCTTGGGCACCTTCATCGCCGTGGCGATGTTGAGATGTTTGATCGCCTTGAAAGAATCCTTTATGTCGTTGCCCGTGACGGCGTACATGACGTCCTGCGGAAATTTGTACGGGCTTGCCGTGGAAACGACGACCATCGGCGCGGCGTCCTTTTCATGCTGGGCGATGTAATTGCTTGCCGCATACATCGCGCAGGCGGTGTGCGTATCCATCGGGTACTGATATTCCTCGAAAAACTCGTAGATGGTCTCCACCGTTTCGTCTTCGCCGCAGAAATCAGCCCAGAACAGTTCCTGCACCTTCTCCCGCTCTTCATCGTACAGTTCGTACACGCCTTCGGAAGCGAGCTTGTCCATGCGCAGCTTCACGCGCTGCGGCTCCCTGCCCGAAAGCTCGAAGAGCAGCCGCTCGAGGTTGGAAGAGATGAGGATATCCATCGACGGCGACATCGTCTTGAAAAATTCGCGGCGCCTGTCGTAGACGCCCGTCCTGACGAAATCGGTCAGCACATTGTTCTTGTTGGACGCACAGATGAGCTTGCCGACGGGCAGCCCCATGCGCTTCGCGTAATACGCCGCGAGGATGTTCCCGAAATTGCCCGTAGGCACGGCAAAATTGACCGGTTCGCCCGTCTCGATCTGTCCGGAGGATACGAGGTCGAGGTATGCGGAAAAATAGTAGGCGATCTGCGGGGCGAGCCTGCCGAAATTGATGGAGTTCGCCGAAGAGAGGATATAGCCCTTCTCCTTCAGCTCCGCCTTGCACTGCTCGCTCGTGAAGATCTTTTTGACCGCGGACTGGCACTCGTCGAAATTGCCGCGCACGGCGAGCACGTTCACGTTGCTCCCCTCCTGCGTCGCCATCTGCAGCTTCTGCATCTTGGAAACGCCGTCGCTCGGGTAAAAGACCATGATCTTTATGCCGTCCGCATCCTTAAACCCCTCGAGCGCGGCTTTTCCCGTGTCGCCGCTGGTCGCGACGAGGATGAGCACCTTCTCCTTCACGCCGGCGATGTCGCACCCCTTGCGCAAAAGGTAAGGCAGCAGCGTGAGCGCCAGATCCTTGAAGGCGCAGGTCGGGCCGTGGAAAAGCTCGAGCATATACAGGCCCGCGTCTATCTTGACGAGAGGCGCCGCGTCGCCGTCCTCGAAGCGGGAATATGCCTCTTCGCAGGCGGCTTTCAGCCCTTCGTAATCATATTCGTCGAGGAATTTATGCAGGACGGCGGCGGCACGTTCGGCATAGCTCATGGAAAGCATTTCCGAAAGCTCCGCGCGCGTCACCTCGGGGAATGTTTCCGGCACGAAAAGCCCGCCGTCGGCAGCGATGCCCCGAGCGATCGCCTGCGCCCCCGTCACACATTCTCCCCCGCGCGTACTGATAAATTTCATTGCGTTACCCTCTTTACCGAAAATGCGCGCGGACAGCCGCGCGCAAAACCCGCCCTGCCCCTTTCAGCCGGGGAGGGCGGATATGCGGAACCTGTTTACAGATATTTTGCCACGAATTCGGGCAGTTCCTCTTTGGCACAGCTGCAGGTGACGTAGATCGTCAGCCCGTTGTCCTCGGAGAGTTTGTCGAGCATATAATAGAAAGCCGCCATATCCTTTATATCCTTGCCGGCGATGCGGGCGGCACCGTCGATGAAGAGATATTCATTGTCGTTGTTGGCGGCGACGACGCCCTTGACGAAACCGCAGAGCGCCTCTTCGCCGGCGATCATATAATCGCTGGTATCTATGACCCGTATATCCCTCTGCAAGTCATACATATAACGTTTGGTGTTGGTAATGAAGATGAGATGCCCTTTGGCGGCGGCGACCTTGCCGTTCGCCTCGTCGATCATGACCTTCGTTTTACCGGTGCCTTTGGGGCCGTAGATAATTTTGATCATAGTAACCTCCGTCAGAAGTTTTATTGTACTTCTATTTTACACTTTTTCCGTGTCAGTTTCAATAGCTTTTTGAAAAAAAATCAAAAAATTTTTTCGCATGGCGCGCGCAGGCGGGCGAAACGCTCATTTCAGCCTGCCGAAAGCGACGAACTCGCGGTGTTTGTCGCGGTCGATGAGCCGGATCATGTTGTCCAGTTCGTCGTCGCCCATGATGCTGTTGCGCCCCTGCGCATACTCTTCGTCGATGAACTCCTTCATCTTCTGCACGAGCGGATCCTTCTTGTCGATGCGATGGCCTTCGGGCAGGAAGTAGTAGTCGTTGATCCAATAGGCGATGCCCGCGAGGCCGCTCGCGTTGTTGATGGAAACGCGCGCCGGGCGGTTGAGCACCTTCGCCGTGTCGAAGATGTTATAAATTTCCGGATCTTTGAGCATGCCGTCGGCATGGATGCCCGCGCGGGTGGCGTTGAACGCGCGCCCGACAAAGGGCGTCATGGGCGGAACGATATATCCGAGTTCGTCTTCAAAGTAACGGGCTATGTCCGTGATCGCCGTGAAATCCATGCCGTCGTCGGTGCCGCGCAGGGAGGCGTATTCGATCGCCATCGCCTCGAGCGGGCAGTTGCCCGTGCGCTCGCCGATGCCGAGCAGAGAACAGTTGACGGAACTTGCACCGTACAGCCACGCCGTCGTCGCGTTGGTCACCACTTTGTAGAAGTCGTTGTGGCCGTGCCACTCGAGCAGGGCGCTCGGAACTTCCGCATGATGGTGCAGCCCGTAAACGATGCCCTGCACGCTGCGAGGAAGGCTGGTGCCGGGATAATTGACGCCGAAGCCCATCGTGTCGCACATGCGGATCTTGACGGGAATGCCGCTCTCGCGGGAGAGCTTCATCAGTTCGTTTGCGAAGGGCACGACGAAGCCGTAAAAATCGGCGCGCGTGATGTCCTCGAAGTGGCAACGGGGCCTGATGCCGAGAGAGAGCGCGCTCTTTACGATGCCGAGATACTTGTCCATCGCCTGCGCGCGGGTGAGGTGCATCTTTTTGAAGATGTGATAATCGGAACAGCTGACGAGGATGCCCGTTTCGGCGACGCCCGCCGCCTTCACGAGCTCGAAATCCTTTTCGTTGGCGCGGATCCACGTCGTGATCTCGGGGAACCGCAGCCCCAGCGCGCGGCACTCTTCGAGCGCCTTGCGGTCTTTGTCGCTGTACAGGAAAAATTCGCTCTGCCGCACGATCCCCTTTTCGCCGCCCAGGCGGGACATCAGCCTGTACAGGTCGACGATCTGCCGCACGGTGAACGGAGAGGTGGACTGCTGCCCGTCGCGGAAGGTGGTGTCCGTGATCCATATCTCCGACGGCATATCCATCGGGACGTGACGGTAGTTGAACACGACCTTCGGGATCTCGTCATAGGGATAGAGGTCGCGGAACAGCTCGGGCTCGGCGACGTCCTGCAATTCGTAGTGATACTTATCCTCTTCGAGGAGGTTCCTGCTCTTGTCGAAATAGATCAAATCAGAAAACCTCCTTTACGAATTCTTCGATGCGGTCGAGCCCCGCGGCGATGTCCTCCTTCGAGATGGCGTAGGAAAGGCGCACGCACTCGTCGTCGCCGAATGCGATGCCCGGCACGACGGCGACCCCCTTTTCGAGCAGCATATCCGCCACGTCGAGGGAACCGTTGATCTTGCGGCCGTTGAACCGCTTGCCGTACAGCTTGTCCACGACGAGCATGATATAGAAGGCGCCGTCCGGCTCGATGCAGCCGAGCCCTTCGATCCTGCGGATGCGCTCGATCATGAATTTGCGGCGGTCGTTGAAGATATCGCGCATCTTTATCAGCTCGTCCTCCGAGCCGTTCAGCGCGGCGAGGGCGGCGTACTGCGAGACGCTCGCGGGGTTGCTCGTCGCATGGCTCTGGAAAGAATCGATCGCTTTGGCGACCTCCTTCGGGGCGGCGAGCCAGCCGATGCGCCAGCCCGTCATCGCATACGTCTTGGATACGCCGTTGACGATGACCGTCTTTTCCTTCATCTTTTCGCTGACCTGCGCGATGGAGAAATGCTTCACGCCGTCGTAAATGAGTTTGGAATAGATCTCGTCGGAAAGCACCCAGATGCCCGCCTCTTCCACGACCGCGGCGATGGCGCGGATCTCCTCTTCGGTGTACACGGCGCCCGTGGGGTTGGAAGGAGAATTGAAGATGAGCATCTTCGTTCTGGGGGTGATCGCCTTTTTAAGGTCTTCGGGGTCTATCTTGAAATGATTCTCTTTATGCCCCTCGACGAACACGCTCACGCCGCCGCACACCTTCACCACTTCGGGATAGGTGAGCCAGTACGGGGCGGGGATGATGACCTCGTCGCCCTCCTCCACCAGCGCGAACATCGCGTTGAAGATGGAATGCTTCGCGCCCGAGGAGACGATGATCTGCGAAACGTCGTAATCCAGCCCCTGTTCCTCTCTGAACTTTTCGGCGATCTTTTTGCGCAGCGCCGGGAGCCCCGAAGAAGGCGTGTACTTGGTGCAGCCTTCGTCGAGCGCCTTCTTCGCGGCGTCGATGATGTGCTGCGGGGTGTTGAAATCCGGCTCGCCCGCGCCGAAACCGACGACGGACTTCCCCTCTGCCTTCATCGCCTTTGCCTTTGCGGTGATCGCGAGGGTCAGGGAAGGAGAAATGGAAGAAATGCGCTTTGTCGTGTTCATAAGAGTACCTCTCTATGGTAAAAATTATTGAACGGAAGGATAACGGCGAGTGCGGGCGCCGTTCCGGAAAAACGCCCGCTCACTCTTCCGCGGAGGACAGCTTTGCCTCCCTGTCGGCGATGGCAAGCCCCTCGAGCATTTCCCCGATGTCGCCCATGATGAAGGTATCGAGGGAATACAGCGTCAGCCCGATGCGGTGATCGGTGACGCGGTTCTGCGGAAAGTTATAGGTGCGGATGCGCTCGCTGCGGTCGCCTGTGCCGATCTGGCTCTTGCGGTTTTCCGCATAGTCGCTCTGATATTTTTCGTTATAATAGTCGTACAGCCGGCTTTTGAGCACCTTCATCGCCTTTTCGCGGTTTTTGATCTGCGAACGCTCGTCCTGGCAGGTGACGACGATGCCTGTGGGCAGGTGCGTGATGCGGATACAGCTCTCCGTCTTGTTGATGTGCTGCCCGCCCGCGCCGCCCGAACGGTAGGTGTCGATCTTGAGGTCTTTTTCCTCGATATGGACGTCCACGTCCTCCGGTTCGGGAAGGACGGCGACGGTAACGGTGGAGGTATGCACCCGCCCCTGCGACTCCGTTTCGGGGACGCGCTGCACGCGGTGCACGCCGCTCTCGTATTTGAGCTTGCTGTACACGCCCTTGCCGCTGACGGTGAACACGACCTCCTTCATCCCCCCGACCTCCGTTTCGCTGACGTCGACGATCTCCGTTTTCCAGCGCATGGACTCGGCATAGCGGCAGTACATATTGTAGAGGTCTGCGGCGAACAGGCTCGCCTCGTCGCCCCCCGCGCCGCCGCGTATCTCCATGACGACGCTGCGGTCGTCGTTCTTGTCTTTGGGAAGCAGCAGGATGCGCAGCTCGCCGTGTATGGCGGCGAGCTTCTCTTTGCAGGCATACCCTTCCTCGGTGAGCAGCTCTTTAAGTTCGCGGTCGCTCTCCGTTCCGGCGGCGGCAAAGGCGTCGTTCATCTCCTTTTCCGTCTTTTTGTACTCGAGGTACTTTTCCGCCGTTTCGGCTATCTCCGCGTGCTCCTTCGCGCACTGCGTCCACTTTTCCGGCTGTGCTATGACGGCGGGGTCTGCCATCTCCGCCGAAAGCGCGTTGTATTTTTCTAAAATTTCCTCTAATTTTTTCAGCATAATCTCTCTGCGCGCCCCGCGTCAGAGCACGGCGCGTACGAACCTTTCGACGCCGTTTAAGTCGCGGGATACCATCGTATAATCGAACTTCGCAAACAGCTTCACGATCTCCTGCGCCTGCCCCAGCCCGCACTCCATGAGCAGCGTGCCGCCGCGCACGAGGTGCTTCGGCGCTTCCGCGGCAAGCCTGCGGTAGAAATCCAGCCCGTCTTCCCCGCCGTCGAGCGCGGAGAGCGGCTCAAAATCTTTCACCTCTCTCTGCAAAGCGGGGATATCCCCTCTCTTCACATAGGGCGGGTTGCATACGATGACGTCGAACTTCCCCTTCACCGCGGAAAAGAGATCGCTCTCGACGAACTTCACTTCCGCGCCGTTGAGGGCGGCGTTCTCCTTCGCGACTTCCAGCGCGGGCGCGCTGATATCCGCCGCGGTGACGGAGACGCCCTTCCCCGCGAGCTTTTTGGCGACGGATACGGCGATGCAGCCGCTGCCCGTACACAGGTCGAGCAGCTTGTTCCCCTCCTGCGCCGTCTTCACGGCGAGCTCCGCGAGGAGCTCGGTTTCGGGGCGGGGGATGAGCACGCGGCCGTCCACCTTTATCTTACATCCGTAAAATTCGGTGTCGCCTATGATGTACCAGAGGGGTTTGCCCGCGAGGCGCTGCCCCGCCGCCGCGTCGATGTCGCGCACGACGCTGGGCACGAGCATCTTTTCCGATTCGGCAAGTTCGCTGCGCGGAACGCCCGTTTTCAGGGAAACGAGCCATTCGGCGTCGCTCTCGTCGATGCCGCCGGCGGCGAACAGGCCTTTCAGCTCTTCCGTATATTTGCGGACGGACTTGGAGACGACGAAATCCGTTTCCCCTACGGCGGGGTCGGCGTCCATCTCCTCCACTTTCTTAAACGCGGCGATGGCGACTTCCAGCATATCGTCGGTAGGTTCGCGCGTCGTAAGCCTCTGCAGCGCGAACCCGGGCGCCTTTATGGGCAGGAGGAGCTTGCTCTGCGACTTGGCGAGCAGTTTGAGCACTTCGTACGACAGCCCCGCCACGAGGGGCAGGAAGAGTATCTTTATCGCGAACTGTATGAGGTAATTGACCGCCTCGTTGTAGACGAAAATATCGAGATATTTGTCGCAGACCCAGTTGATGACGGAGAACACGACGATGCTGACCGCCATCACCAGAAACAGGAATGTCGTACCGCAGCGGTCGTGGATGCGCGAACACGTCTTTGCGTTTTCGGGCGTAAGCTCCATCCCCTTCTCAAAGCAGGTGATGGTCTTGTGTTCCGCCCCGTGATACATGAACACGCGGCGGATATCCTTCATCGCCGTCACGGCGAGGATGTAGAGGATAAATATCACGAGCCGCAGCCCGCCCTGCGTGAGGTTATAGCCGATGGAATAGCGCAGCCCGCTCTCCTCCGTAAAAATGAGGTTGGAGAGCCACATGGGCAGGGCGATGAACAGCCCCACCGCCAGCACGACGCCGAGCAGCGTCGCCAGAAAGGAAACGGCGGACATCAGGTTGATGTGCAGTTTCCGTTCGCACCATTTTTCAAACTTCGAGGGCTGTGCCTCGTCGCCGTAGACTTCGGCGCTGCGCATGAGGATCTTCGAGCCGGTGACGAGGGAGGATACGAAGTTCACGACGCCGCGCACGAGAGGGATCTTCGCGACGCGCTTCATGCCCTTCGACGTATTCAGCCGGCGGCTCTCCACCTGGATATTCCCTTCGGGGTCGCGCACGGCGGTCGCATATGCAGTTTTGCCGCGCATCATCACCCCTTCGAGCACCGCCTGCCCGCCGATGTATGTGCGCTTTTCCTTCTTTTTCTTTTCTTTCATCTGATCTTTCCGGCCGCCGCGCGCGGTAGCGGGCGTAAATAAAGAAAATCAGCCCCAAGCAAAAACTCGGAGCTGAAACGAATGCTAAATTCCGTATCTTTTCTTGAACTTGTCGACTCTGCCGCCTGTATCTACGAGTTTCTGTCTGCCGGTGAAGAAGGGATGGCACTTGCTGCAGATATCCACTTTGAGCGTATCCCCTTTTTTGGTAGTGCCCGTCTTGAAGGTGGCGCCGCAGGCACAGGTCACGGTGACCTCGTGATAATCGGGATGTATATCGGGTTTCATTGTTTCACCTCTCTGCCTTACTTTCTTTCGTCAAGATGCTGATACATTATATATTATTTTCGCCTGCAAGTCAACAAAAATAACGCCGCTCGCAGATTTTTTTTGCGCGGAAGTGCGGGAATCCGCCCGCGGAAAGGCGGACAGGAAAGGTCAATTTGAGATTTTGCCGCCGAATTGCTTGCAAAATCGCCGCGCTTGCTTTATAATAGCGGTGTATTTGCCGCAGTATCTGCGGCAGGACACAGATCTTTTTCGAGGTAATAATGAAAGTCTGGAAGATTCTTTCTCCAAAGGTTCTCACCTCCGAAGAGCGGCCCGACAACCTCACGGATGACGCGCAGGCAAAGGTAAAGGTGACGCAGCTGCTGCTTTCCGGTTCAGACGTGCGCAGTTACAGCGGCGCGCTGCGGCCGAAATACCCGGTCGTGCCGGGGATGTTCGCCGTCGGCGTCGTCGGCGAGGCGGGCGCCGCCTGCGTGAAGGTGGAAAAGAATACGCGCGTGTACATACACGACGCGTTCCCCTGCGGCGGCTGCGCGCAGTGCCTTGCGGGAGAAGAAGAAAACTGCTCCGACCTGCGCACGGCAGGCGTGAACACGGAGGGATTTTTGCGGGATTTCGTGGTGACGGAAGAGGCGAACCTCTCCCCCCTGCCGCCCTCCGTATCCGACGACGAGGCACTGTTCACCGGCGTCATCTCCGCCTGCGAGGCGGTCATCGACAAACTCGACGCCGGCAAAGGGACGCACATCGCCGTGTTCGGCGCGGGGATCTTCGGGAACATCCTCTCGCAGCTGCTCATCTACCATCAGGCGGTGCCCATCCTCGTCGACGAGAGCGAAGAGCGCCTCGCCGTCGCCGCACAGTGCGGCATCTACTATACGGTGAAGGCGGACGAAGAACTCAAAGCGACGATCACGCGCATCACGGGCGGCAGGCTCGCCGCGGCGAGCGTGTATTGCAGTTACTGCGGCCTGCCCGCGGAACTGCCCTTCGGCCTGACCGCGCACGCGGGCAAAGTCGTGTACGCGGGGTTCGGGTTCCCCGAACTGCAGCCGCAGCTCAAAACCGCGCTCGACAAGCGGCTCACCATCTCCGCGGTGGCGAACGATCCCTCCAATTATGCGGCGGCGATCAATCTTCTCGTGAACAAGGCCGTCAACGTCGCCCCCCTGCATCCGCGCAAATATTCCGCGGCGGAAATTGCCGCCGCGTTCGCAGACCGGGCGGAGTCGCTGGAAAAGAATGCGGGCGAAAGCCCCTCCGTCATTAACCTGCTGGCATAAGCGAGGAGGATGCGATGCGCCTGAAAAAGCTGGGGAAACTTCTGACGAGCAAATTTTTGCTCGTCTGCTTTTTACTCCTGATAGAGATCGCCATCATCCCCGCCGTGTTCTACTGGTTTTTCTTCAGCGTGGACACGACCTGGATCTTCGTCGTGCTGTGCGCGGCGGTGGTCATACTCGACCTCGCGATCGCGCTGTGGATCGTCAATTCGGACATGAACGCCGAGTACAAGATCGCGTGGCTGATGCCCGTGCTCTTCCTCCCGCCCATCGGCGCGCTGCTCTACCTGAACCTGCGCCGGCGTCCGCGTCCGAGGCGCCGCCTCAAACAGCTGGCGGAAAAATTTGCGGGCATGGAATGTCTCTATGTAAAGAAGGACGGACACGTCGGCACCGAGTATGCCGACGACGGTTTTGCCGCGAGCTGCGCGGAATACGTCGCGCAGGCAACGGGGCTGCCGCCCACGGACTGCTATGAATTTGAGTATTTCCCGTCGGGAGAGAGCTACTGCGAACGCCTGCTCGAAGAGCTGGAAAAGGCGGAGAAATATATCTTCCTCGAATATTTTATCCTCCGCCCCGGAAAATTCTGGAATTCCGTCCTCGACATCCTGAAAAGAAAGGCGGGCGAAGGCGTGGACGTGCGCGTCATCTACGACGACATCGGCTCCATGCTGAAAGTGCCGGACAACTACGCCGCCGAGCTGGAAAAACAGGGCGTGAAATGTATGTGTTTCAACCCCTTCCGCCCCGTGCTCGACCTGGCGCAGAACAACCGCACGCACAGAAAGATCGCCCTCATCGACGGCGTGACCGCCTTTACGGGCGGCATCAACCTCTCGGACGAATACATCAACGAGACGCATCCGTTCGGGCACTGGAAGGATACGGGCATCATGGTGCGCGGGCGCGCGGCGCAGAATTTCGCCGCCATGTTCCTGCAGCTGTGGTTTTTGCGCGCGCCCGACGAGGATTATACCCGCTACCTCTCCGCCGGCCCGAAGGGAGATTGCTCCTGCCTCGCCTTCTGCGACAGCCCGCTGGACAGGCAGAACGTCTGCGAAGACCTGTACCTGAAAATCATCTACCACGCAAAAAAATACGTCTACATCAATACCCCCTATCTCATCCTCGACGGGGAGATGAAGCGCGCGCTCATCACCGCGGCGCATTCGGGCGTGGACGTGCGCATCACCGTGCCCGACATTCCCGACAAAAAATATGTGTTCGCGGTGACGAAGGCGTTCTACTCCGAACTGATCAAAGAGGGCATACACATCTACCGCTACAAGCCCGGCTTCATCCACGCCAAGAGCATCGTCAGCGACGACAAATATTGCATCATCGGCTCGACGAACATGGACTTCCGCAGCTTTTACCTGCACTTCGAATGCAACATGATGTTCTTCGACGAACGTGTGAGCGCGAAGCTGACCGCCGATTACCTCGACACCTGCAAGCAGTGCGACGAGGTGAAGAAAGAGCACTTCAAGGAAAGCATCTTCCGTCTGATCTACCGCGCGGTGCTGCGCGTATTTGCACCGCTCATGTAACGGTTTTATCGCAAACGTATACAGCAAAAACATTCCAAAGATCATTTTTTACGGGAACAGATCACATGATAAAACTCATCGCCTGCGACCTCGACGGCACCCTGCTCACGCCGGACGGCGAACTGCCGGAAGGCACCTTCTCCGTCATCGGGAAATTATATGAGAAAGGCATCCTCTTCTGCCCCGCGAGCGGCAGGCAGCTCACCGCGCTGGAACAGATGTTCGGGCCGGTACGGGATAAAGTCGCCTTCATCGCGGAAAACGGCGCCATCGTATCCTGCCGCGGAGAACTTCTGCGCTGCGTGACCATCCCGCGCGAAACGGTGCTGCGCGCCCTCGCCGAGGTGAAAAAACTGCCCGACGCGCACCCGCTGCTCTGCACGCCCGAATGCGCCTATTACGAAGAAGGCTCGCAGCCCTTTCTGGAATATGTGGCGGCGTCCTATATCTCCAACGCGCAGCGCTCCCTTGCGGAGACCGCGCGCACCGAACGCATCTGCAAGATCGCCGTATACGACGGGAAAGGCCCCGAAAACAACGGCATGAAGGCGCTGCCGGCTGCCCTCCCCGACCTGCGCGTGATACAGTCCGGCGGAAACTGGCTGGATATCTCCGCCCGCGATACCGACAAGGGCAACGCGCTGCGCTTCCTGCTCAAAAAACTTGACGTCGCGCGGGAAGAGTGCGCCGCTTTCGGCGACCATATGAACGATTACGAGATGCTCCTCGAATGCGGGCACCCTTATGTACCCGCCAACGCCTATCCGCCCCTTCTGGAAAAGATCGGCACGGTCGTCTCCTCCAATGCGGAAAACGGCGTCCTGCGCGAGATGGAACGCTTCGCAGAGCAAAACTGAAACGCCGCGCGCGGGGCTTTTGCCCCGCGCTTTTTTCCGTCTTTTAGAACCCCTTCAAAGCATTGACAAATCTGCCATATTTCTATATAATATTTACATATAGCGAAAGAACCGAAAAAAGGAGATTTTATGGCGCTCGTCAATATGAAGTGTCCGAACTGCGGCGGCGTTTTACAGCAGGATGCGGCGGAAACCGCCCAATTTGAATGCCCCTACTGCCATGCGACCGTGCTCAACATCCTCGACGTAAAGGTAGAGGGCGATATCGAGAAGATCGACGCGGACGAGTTCGTCCGCCGCCTGGACGAACAAAAAAAGAAATTCGTCATCCGCGTCGACAGACAGTATAAAGTCGTCGACGTCAGGACAGCGGTCATCAACGGAAAACTCGAACAGGCGGAAAAACATCTCTCGCAGGGAAATTTCTCCGGGGCGATAAAGACGCTCGACGGCGTCCCCGCCGATATCCCCGCCGCGGCGCGCATACTCTTCCTCGCCGCGAACGGCTGCGTCAACGAATACGAGCTCGCCCTCGGGGGAACCCCCCTGCGCGAAAAGAGCAGGCTCTCCGTATTCGACGAAGAGACGGCGGCGTCGTACCGCAAGATCGAAGAGATACGCGCGGAAAACGGCCGCATCGTGCAGGAGATCCGGGAGGGGTATACGCTCATGAACGGCGGGATCTTCCTCATAAAGGAAGCCTATTCCTATGCGCTGAACATGTGCGGCAAGTACCCTTCGTCGCCGCACGCGTGGGAACTGCTCGGAAACGTGAAGGGCGTGGCAGACTCCTCCTACGGCGTATATTCCCCGAGCAAGGAAAAGATGATCGCGCAGGAGCTGACTTACGCCATGCGCAAGGGGCTGCCCGGGGCAAAGCCGCCCGAAGTTTCCTCTTCCGAATGCCGCAAAGATTTTTTGCTGTGCTGCGCAAAGTGCGGGAACCTCTTTACCCCCGCCACGGCGGCGTTTGCCTGCCCCGCCTGCGGGCACGAACAGAGCAACGACGACATACAGAAGAGCCTGAATCCCGGGATGCGCGAACGCGCGGAGGCCTGCAAAGCGGAATATGAGCGCACCTTCGGCATCGTCGGCCCGCGCCGCTACAGCAACGGGATGATCGCCATGCTGCTGCTCTCCTTCTTCGTGCTCTTCATCGAACTGATGGTTTCCTTCAGTTCGGCGGGCGACGGCGTTTCGCTCACCATGCTGATCATATTCGGCGTATTCAACGCGCTCTTCGTGCTCTGCATCCTTTTCATCCTGCTCCGATATTTCGGCTCGCGCGGCAAACTGCTGCGCAGGCATGCGGAACTTGCCGCCGCGCTGCGGACGTTCGGCATTTACAGGTGGTCGTTCTATAATAAGGCGGCGCTTTTCCCCTGCGAACAGACGGTGGACACGGCACGGTTCCCCGCACAGTTCAGAAAGGCTTCCCTGCCTTTCTTCGTGCTCTGCCTGCTCGCCTCCCTGCCGCTCATCCTGTGGACGCTGTCGCTCATCTTCATAATCTACCCCGCATAAACGACGATAAAGAAGAACGCCCCGATCCGGATCGGGGCGTTCCTTTTTTATCGGAAACAGATCAGAGCGATCTCACTTCAAAGACGAGGCGGAAACGCACGCTCTTCCCCGCGGGCAGGACGTTATAGGCGAACCCGCCGTCCAGCCCGCAGGTGGCAGGCTCCAGCCCCAGCGCGTAATCGCCGCTCGCCATGCTCTTCCACTGCACGAAGTGCGGCAGCGTATCCCCCGACCAGCGCAGCGTGAACGCCTTGCCCAGCTTCTCGTTCACGAGGGAGATGCAGGGGCTGTTCATGCGCAGGAAGTAACACATTTCCTCCTGCCCGGCGACGGGCGCGGTGATCTTTTCCCTCTCCGCGAGGTGCTCCGCCGCCCACGGCGTGCGCGGCACCGCCTCCGCGACGTCCCCTTCCACGCGCGCGCCTTCCTCGAGGAAAGGATACCCGACATTGACGTGATAGAGCAGGCAATACGGCTCGTCGCGGAAGCCTTTATTGACGAGCGTGTCGCAGATCTCGATGACGTTCCCGCCGACGGGCGACTTCACGCAGCGGCGGAAGAGCAGATCTCTGCCGAACAGGGCGCTCTCTTCCGTTTCCGCCTCGACGACGATCCCCTCCTCCGAGCATTCGGCGCGCGTGACCTTCGCGGGATAATTGTGATGCGTGCCGTGCAGGTCGTACCCTTCCCGCCCGCCGACGGAATCCAGCCCGCAGGTATACAGCATGCCGCCCTCAAACCGCTCCGCAAAGGGCAGTTCGCGCGCGGTGAACCCGTTTTTGCTGATGAACGAGACGTTTTTCCCCTCGCAGTACAGCTGCATCACGTCCAGCGCCTTGCTCTCGTTGAGCAGGAAGCGCAGCTTTCCGTTGTCGCAGTCGAGCACCTTCAGCCCGCGCTCCTTCCCCTCCGTCATCTCGCAGCGGCGGATGCTCGCCGCCTGCATGAAATTGGAAATTCTGCCGTCCATAAAAAAGCCCTCCTTCCGGAACATGGCTTTATTATACCACGCGGCGCTGCTTTTGCCAACACCCTGCGCGCGCTTTTATAAAAAAGAGGGGGAATCCGCGTTCCCCCTCTTTTTCAGCGCCACAGTGCGGCGCTTTCAAAGGCAAACCCCGCCTTGCAGCGCAGGCGCACCGTATGCGTCCCTTCGGGAAGTTCCTCCGAAAGAAAGAGCTGTTCCCCCGCGGCAAGATTTTCCGCCGCCGCGCCGTCGATGAATGCCTCGAATCCCCCTTCCCCGAACAGAGCGAAGCGGGTGCCCGTGAAGGTAAATTCGAGCACGGCGCCCTCTTCGGCGGCATAGACGTGCCCGAAGTCGGCAAGGGCGCCGCGCATCTGCCAGCCGCCGCGCAGGGCGAACATCTCCTCGTCGGGCGAATACAGCGTGCCGCCCGGAAGGGAAAGCGAAAACTCCGCATAGCGGTAGGCGATATAGCCGACGCGCTCGTCCCATGTGCGCGTGACGACCAGCCTGTAACAGCGCACCTGCCGCGGCGCAAATTTCAGCGTGACGTTTGCCCCGTCGCGGGGCGCGTCTTTCACGTCGGCGACGAGCTGCAGATCGTCCGGCGAAGCGCCTGCGTACAGTTTGAGATCTCTGGGCTGATACTGCCTGCTGCTCTCCCCGTACACGGTGAAGGTGTCGGCAAGGAATGCCCTGCCGAGGTCTGCCGTCACCTCGAAAGCGTTGCTCTCCGAGATCGGCGTCCTGTCCGAATGGATAAAATCGGAATCGTCTGCGTCGAAGAGATTTTCAATGGAATAAGAATCGTCCCACGGGGAATAAGAGGATGAGAGCAGGCTGCCCTTGCCGCTGCGTTCGCCCACATAAGAATAATCGCGCGTATAGAAATACCCGCTTTCAAAAGGCGGCTCCGGCTCATAGGAGGCTCGGTACGCATTGAGATAGTTCACCTGCACGGTGTCGCCGTCGAATTTGCCCAGGCCGACGCCGATAAAACTGCCGGGGTACGTCACGAGCAGCACGGCGCGGAAGTACACCCACTGCCCGTCGGACAGTTCGCAGTCGGTATAGCTCCCTTCCTCCCCCGTAAAGCCCGCGGCGTTGGTCTGATTGTTCACGAGCGCCGCGAGGGAGTAGTTTTCCCCGTCGAAGGAGAGGTACAGCCCCGCCTTGCGCCGCCCGCGCAGCGCCACGCGGTACCTGCCCCCGCCGTCCGCGCGGAACTTCCCCTGAACGACCATGATCGCGTTCTCTCCCGGGTCGGGTTCCCAGATCTCCGCGTTGCCGTTCTGAACGCGGTTTTCGTTGTCCTCCGTGAACGCGCTCTCATACCCCGCGAAGCCGTTCTCCGCCGCCTCTTCCACGCTGTCGTACATATTTCCGGGAGCGTATGTGTACACGGTGCGTTCGAGCATCTCGGGCGTCTTCTGCTTCTGGCGCAGTTCTACGGCGAAGGTCACGTCCTCCGCTTCGAAGGCGCCGTCCTGTTTTTTGAGGGCGACGGTGACGTATATCGTTCCCGAATCGCGGTTTGCCGCATCGGGCGTATAGAGATAGACCCCCTCCTCCCGCTTTTGCAGCGTGCCGTACGCGGGGTCGGTCACTTCCTTTATTTCAAACGCGAAGCCGGAAGGCAGCACGAGATTGTCTTTCAGGTTGAGTTCGAACGGCTTCCCCGTTTCGATGCCGTAGGGCTGCGCGGTGCGGCTGAAAACCGTTTTGCCGCCGCTCGTATAGCCGCGCCCCGTCTGGAAAATGACGGCGGCGGGCACGAACACGGGAAGTCCCTTCGCCGCGTATTCGCGCAGGACGCTCTCCGAGACCTGCTGATGCAGCACTTCGGTGAAGTAATAGGTCATATCGTAGCCCGTCACGTCGCATACGGCGCGGAACCATGCGTCGGCGCCGCCCTTCCCGCCGCCCGCCTGCGTCATGCGGATAAAGGCATCCTGCCCGAAGGCGTGCAGGAGGTTGGCATAGCCGTCGAGCCCGGAATTGGCGCCGCCCGCGGAGAGCGTCTGTTTCAGCGACCAGCTCGGGTTGGTATAGCGGTTCCAGCCCACGGCGTAACTGCCTTCGTCCGCGTTGCCGAGGGCGCGCCGCCCGGATACGCGGGTAAACAGGCTGTATTCGACGAGGCTGACCGCGTTGTTCGTCACCTCGTCGCCGGGCGCAAACCCGAAACGCTGAAAATGATGGTTGAATTCGTGTATCGCGCCCCAGAACGCGTCCGAAGGATTTTCAGCCGCGCCCTCCGCATCCAGCGCCGCGCGCATGACGTAAGGCGGGCAGTTGACGGTGTAGCGCCCCACAAAGGCGACCATGCTCCCCGCCGCGACGAACGGGTCGTATAAAAAGACGATGCCGCCGTCGCCGGGCGAGCCCGCGGGCACCCTGTTCGACACGAGCGCGATCTTGTCCCACAGAACGGCAGCCGCAGAAAGGTCTTCGTAACCGAACCCTTCCGCCTGCCCTTTCGGCCCGGAATGCCGAACGGCGTCGTCCCACACTTCGAGGTCGAAATAGGGTGCGGAAGAAACGGCGTTCCGCGCGAACTCCTCTTCCGTGGTGACGCCGTGCACATAATGAGAATAGGCGACGGCGCCCGAAATCGTGACGGAAAACTCCGCGCCCGCCTTTTTCGGCGCGACGTAGAGAGGCCCGCCGAGGAAAGAGCCGACGTACCCTTCCGCCGCACCGGGCGACATGACGTTCAGGATGACCGGCATGCGGTTGAGATCGCGATCCGCCCAGATGTTGTTGGCGCCCCCGTTCACGAGCGCCTGTCCGATATACACGGTCAGCCCGCCCGTCGCCGCGAAGTCTTCCGCGCTCATTTCGAGCTTCACGACCTCGCCCGCAGGCGCATACAGCCCCGTGATGAGGTTGCCGCGGGCGCGGGAACGATAGGTCAGGCGTTTGACGAGCGCCGGTTCCGTGTCCGATACGTCGCCGCCGTACATTCCCGCCGCAGCCGTATGTTTATACAGCCTGCCGCCCGTCGGCTGCCCGTTCAGGTACAGGTTCCCCTCCGCATCCATCGCGTCGTATGTGGAGGAAGAAGCGGTAAGCGCGTTGTTCTCGTCGATGATCGCCTGCCTTTCCTCACGCGAAGCGGAAAGGGTGACGCCGTATTCCGGGTATTTCCCCAGCCCGCCGTCCGAAATTTCCGGCAGGGTGCGGGGCACGGTGCCGAGGTATTCGGCATACATCCCCGCCTTCGACGTGTTCTGCGCTTTGCCGCCGAACAGGGGAAGTTCCTCCTCCTGCGGCGGGGAAGGCTCTTCGGCAGGCGGAACGGTGCCGCCGCCCCCGCCCTCTCCTTCCGCACCCGAACAGGCAGACAGCGGAAAGGTCAGGCAGAACAGCGACAGGATAAAGGCGACCGGTCTGTACTTTCTGTTTTTCATATATCCGATTCCTTCAGTTTTATTCGTCGCACGCCCGCGGAGCTGAACGCCGCGCGGGCGATGCACATAAGGATATCATTTTCCGCGGAAAATGTCAACACATGAATTCTGCCTGAATGCGGCGGTAATTATGCACGCGGCCGCGGCAAAAGAAAAACCCGCCGCATTTTTCTGCGGCGGGCAGCAAAATTATGTGTTCCGCTTTTCAGCGCAGCTGGGCGCCGAGTTTTTCCTGCATGGCTTTGAGGATGCGCCTGACGTACCCGTCGGCGTCCTCGGGGGAGATCGCCTTTTCGGCGGGCGTGAAGGTGAGGCTGAACGCCATGCTCTTTTTGCCCTCCCCGACCTGTTCTCCGCGATAGATGTCGAACAGCCGCACGGAGGTAACGTATTTGCAGCTCTCGGAGATCACCTTTTCCGCCTCGGCGCAGGTGACCTCTTCCCCCGCGACGAAGGCGAGATCCCTGTGCACTTCGGGGAATTTCGGCAGCGGCACATACTGCGGCTGCGCGTTCAGGCTCTCCGCGAGGGCGGCATAGTCGAGTTCGCCGATATACAGCGGCACTTCGACGGAAAGTTCCTGCGCGAGGTCGGGCGCAAGCTCGCCGAGGTAGCCGACGCACGCGTCTTTACAGTACACGGCGGCGCACTTGCCGGGATGCAGGAACGGTTTTGCCGCAGGCGTATACGAGAAAGTGAGACCGAACGCCGCAGCGAATGCTTCAAAGGCGCCCTTCGCCGTGCAGAGATCCTCCCCTGCGCCGCACAGCCCGACGCACAGCGCCGCACGCTCTTCGGGCAATTCTCTGAGCGGGAGTTCCTTTGCAAGGTATACGTTCGCCAGTTCGTACAGGCGCGCCCCCGCGTTGCCGCGGCGCAGATTGCGCACCAGCGTTTCGAGCATGGACGGCGCGAGAGTGGTTCGCATGACGCTCATCTCCTCGCTGATGGGGTTGCGGATGCGGATCGCCTTCTTCCCCTCCTCTTCCATGCGCAGCCGCGCATAATCGGCGGGGGATATGAAGGAATAAGTGATGATCTCGCTGTAACCCTGCCCGCACAGCACCGCCTTCGCACGCTCTTCGTTGCGCTGCGCGGCGGTAAGCCCGCCCTGCGTGACGCTCGCGTTTTTCAGGAAGGTGCCTTCTATATGGTCATAGCCGTACATGCGGATGACCTCTTCGGCGAGGTCGGGATACCCGTCCACGTCCTCGCGGTAGGCGGGCGCGGTGACGGTGAGCGCGTCGCCCTTTGCGCGCACGTTGAAGTTGAGCCTGCCGAGGATGTCGCAGATCTCCGCCTTCGGCACCTCGATGCCGAGCAGAGCGTTTATCTGCGAGACAGACGTCTTTATGACGGACGGCTCCGCCTTGTTCGCGCCGATGTCGAAGCGGTCGCGCGCGATCCTGCCGCAGCCGAGGGCGTCGATGAGATGCAGCGCGCGGTTGATGGCGATGCCCGTCGTGTAGGCGTCCACGCCCTTTTCAAAGCGCGCGGAGGAATCGCTCTTCTGCCCCAGCCTGCGGGAGGTGCGGCGGATGTTCGCGCGCTCGAACTTGGCGCTCTCGAAGAGCACTTCGTCCGTCTCCTCCGCGATGCCGCTGTTCAGCCCGCCCATGACGCCCGCGAGCGCCACGGGCTTGTTGCCGTCTGCAATGACGAGCGTTTCGGGCGTGAGCGTGAATTCTTTTTCGTCGAGGGTGGTGATCTTCTCCCCTTCCGCCGCGCGGCGGACGCAGATCTCGTTCTTCGCGATCTTCGAGAGGTCGAAGGCGTGCATGGGCTGCCCCAGCTCGAGCAGGACGTAGTTGGTGATGTCGACGACGTTGCTGATGGAGCGCAGCCCGCAGAGCGCGAGCCTGCGGCGCAGCCACTGCGGCGACTTTTCTATCTTAAGCCCGCGCACATAATGGGCGACGTAGCGGGGGCACAGGTCAGGCGCTTCCACCCGGACGGTCACCCGCTCGCCGGTGCCGAACGAGGGGTCTGCCGCATACGTCAGTTCCAGCGGCTCCGGCACCGTTTTGAGCACCGCTGCCACCTCGCGCGCGATGCCGTAAATGCTCTGGCAGTCCGGCCGGTTGGCGGTGACGGAGATGTCGAAGATATAATCGTCCAGCCCGACGACCTCCTTTATGTCGGTGCCGAGCGGGATGTCCTTTTCCAGCTGCAGGATGCCGTTGACCTCGGCACCCTCGTACCAGTCGTCGTTGATGCCGAGCTCTTCGCCGGAGCAGAGCATCCCGAAGGACTCCACCCCGCGCAGCTTGCCCTTTTTGATTTTGACGCCGCCGTGCAGCGAAGAATTTTCCAGGGCGACGGGCACGACGTCGCCCTCGGCGACGTTGTCCGCCCCCGTGACGATCTGAATGCTCTCCCCGTACCGCCCGCAGTTGAGGGTGCAGACCTTGAGCTTGTCCGCATCGGGATGTTTCTCTATCTTTTCTATCCTGCCGACGACGCAGCGGTCGATCTCCGCGCCGACATAGATCAGTTCTTCCACCTCGAACCCGCAGGAGAACAGCTTGTCCGCGAGTTCCTGCGCGGAGACCTTTATATCGACATATTCCTTTAACCAACTGAAAGGTACTTTCATCTCTCTGCCCTCCTTCAGTTTCTGAACTGTTTGAGGAAGCGCACGTCTCCCTCGAACATGAGGCGGATATCGCCGATGCCGTATTTGATCATCGCGATGCGCTCCAGCCCGATGCCGAACGCAAAGCCCGTGTATACGTCGGGGTCGATGCCGCAGTTTTCCAGCACGCGGCGGTTGACCATGCCCGCGCCGAGCACCTCGATCCAGCCCGTGCCCTTGCACAGGCGGCAGCCCTTTCCGCCGCAGGCGGCGCAGGAGAGATCGACCTCGACGCTCGGCTCCGTGAACGGAAAATAAGAGGGACGCAGGCGCGTTTTCGTGCGCGAAGAGAACATCCGGCGCGCGAATTCGTCCAAAAGCCCCTTGAGGTCGTTGAGGGTGATGCCCTTATCGACGACGAGCCCCTCCATCTGATGGAACATGGGCGAATGCGTCGCGTCCGAATCGGAGCGGTATACCCTGCCCGGGCTTAAAACTTTGATGGGCGGCTTTTTGTTCTCCATCACGCGGATCTGACCCGACGAGGTCTGCGAACGCAGCAAAAATTCTTCGGTGACGAAGAAGGTATCCTGCATGTCGCGCGCGGGGTGATCGGCGGGAATGTTCAGCGCCTGAAAATTGTAATAGTCCTTTTCGATCTCCGGCCCTTCGTAAACGTCGAACCCCATGCCCGAAAAGATGTCGATGAGTTCGCGGCGGACGAGGGTGACGGGGTGAACGGAGCCTCCCTCGAAGAATTTTGCGGGCATGGTCACGTCCGTCTTTTCGTTCGCGATCTTTTCCGCGAGTTCGCGGGCGCGGATATCCGCTTCGGCGGCGGCAAACTTCTCCTCCGCCCACTTGCGCAAATCTCCCACCAGCCTGCCCGCTTCGGGGCGCTCTTCCGCGGGCACGTCGCGCATCCCTTTGGAGAGCGCGGAGATCTTGCCCGTCTTGCCGAGATACGCCATCTTGTGCTCATAGGCGTCGCGGCTGTTCCAGCCGTCCGCACCCGAGAACAATGCTTCCAGTTCGGCGCGCAATGCTTCGATCTGTTCCTTCATAACTCCTCCTTTCCCGCGGGATAACAAAAGCGCCCCGCGGCATTGTTTTTTTGCCACAGGGCGCCCGAAAGCGCGGTACCACCTATGTTCGCGGCGCAATGCGCCGCCTCGTTTTCCGCTTAACGCGCGGAGCACGCCCGCAACTACTCCCCTTTTACGGGTTTGGCGGCGGAAGCTCGGAAGTGAATAACGGGCAAACGTCGCGGGAAACCTTTCAGCCGATGAGCTTCCCTCTCTTGGCGGCGCCGGAACTGCACGTCTGGCTTCGTCAAAGCATTTTCAATCTCGTTAAATTTGTTTCGAGCTGACGAAACAAATTTATCCGATTTTAAGGGCACACCGTTGTTCGCCTGACGGCTCTGCAACGGTTTTCCCCTCTTTTCGCGATTTTCAGGGGCACACATATCGCAGAATCGCGAAAATTCACCCCTTTCCTCGTCGCTTTCCGAAAAGCGCAGAGGGCAAAAGCAAAAAGCGCGGTTTTTGCTTTTGCAGAAAATCATTATAGATACTATAAACGAACGGCGGGAAAAAGTCAACGGTTTTGCGGCAGGCGCGAAAAAATTTTTGCCGTTACAGGATGCCCTCGAACAGATTGCCGCCGAAAAAGGCGTCCGGCACCTTCCCCACGATGACGCTTTCACACAGAAGCACGTCCGTCACGGTGGAAACGTCGCGCGGGCCGGAGGGCAGGACGA
>ERZ1643249.531-NODE-531-length-43261-cov-279.992015_pt1 | contig 43261 bp, 43 predicted proteins | sample MGYA00579263_ERZ1643249 | MGnify/ENA primary metagenome ERZ1643249 (study PRJEB29033, sample SAMEA4952264) | chicken gut metagenome | biome: Broiler Chicken; feature: Gastrointestinal Tract; material: Caecum | place: Ireland | collected 2018 | study: Broiler...
TGTGGGTAAAATAATTCGAAAAAAAGCGGGTAAAATAATTCGCAAATCTACAATTCGTCCCCCCTCTTAAGTTGACATCATTGGGGGGGGGGGGGTGTACAATGGAATTGTACAATAGAAAAGGAGTGTTTTTATATGAGAAGAAAATTCAATACAAGACAAAGAAATTATATAATCTTAGGTCTATGTAGTATTCTTTTGGTAATGGCCGCAGGATACGCAGCTTTTAGGTCACAGCTTACAATTAATGGAACAAGTAATATCTCAAGTGAATGGAAAGTATTAATTACTGATATTCAAAGTAGTGTTTTAAATGGAACCCCGGAAAATTCAGAAGAACCAAGTCACACAGATACAACTGCGACATTTAAAACAAATTTGGTAAGTCCAGGAGACAGCATGCAGTATACAGTGACAGTTGAAAACAGGGGAAGTATCGATGCCGTACTTAAAACATTAAGTAAAACAGATAGTAATAATGAGGCCATAATATTTGAAATAACCGGAATTGAACAAGGAGATACTCTAAAAGCACATAAGTCAACTACATTCGATGTAACTGTAACATATAATTCAAGTATTACATCACAGCCAAATACATTAACAAGTGATTTAAAATTAACATTAAATTATGTTCAAGCAGGAACAACAGATGATGGTGAAGTATTACCGGCTGAAACAAATTTAATGAGAAGTTATAGTTTGGATTCACAATTGGATTATCACAATGATGCATATCGTGAAAATATAACATCAATTGAAATTTTAGATAATAAAAATGTACCATCAGATGCAGTCCAAAGATGGGATGTTTCAGAAAGACAAGATGAAAGTGTCATGGCTTGGATAGTAAATGATACAGAAAATGAAGGATATTATAAATTATATATAGGTGGAGGTGGAGGAGTAGTTGCTAACCCTAACTCCAGTTATTTATTTAGAAAATTTACTCAAGCTAAAATGATTGATTTAAGTAATTTAGATACAAGTCATGTTACAAATATGACAAGTATGTTTTCTGGTGATGAAAACTTAACAAGTATTAATTTTGGTCAAAATTTTGACACATCAAACGTTACTGATATGAAGAGTTTATTTAATGAGTGTTCAAGTTTAACCAGTCTTGATTTGAGTAATTTTGATACAAGAAAAGTTACCAATATGATGACAATGTTTAGTGCAAATATGGATTTAAAAACTATTACTTTTGGTCAAAACTTTGATACTAGTAATGTCACTAATATGCGAGAAATGTTTGGACAATGTCATAGCTTAACAAATCTTGATTTGAGTAATTTTAACACTTCTAAGGTTACTTATATGGGAGGTATGTTTTATAAGTGTTATGCTTTAACGGAATTAGATTTAACTAGTTTTAATACAAGTAATGTAACCAATATGAATCAGATGTTTTACGGATCAAATAATCTAAAGACAATCTATGTTGGCCCAAATTGGAATATCGATACCGCCACCAAAAACGGAATGTTCAATTACTGTGGTACAGATCATGTTACCTTAAAACAATCTTAAAAGCAATATAAAGAGACTAAAATTTAGTTTCTTTTTTCATATTCAGTAAAATTCATCATATATTTGTAATGAGTAAAAGAAAGTAGGGAGAAAATGGAAAAAATAGACATTATTAGAAACATCACCGAAAGAACCGGCGGTGATATCTACTTAGGTGTTGTTGGTGCCGTCAGAACCGGTAAATCAACCTTCATCAAACGGTTCATCGAAAATTTAGTTGTTCCAAACATTGAAGACGAATACGAAAGGAAAAGAACCCTAGACGAAATTCCACAATCAGCTCAAGGAAAAACTATCATGACCACTGAACCAAAATTTGTTCCAAGCAATGCTACAAAAATTAAAATAGACGACTTTTCAGCTAATGTTAGATTAGTTGATTGTGTCGGTTATGTAATCGAAGGCGCCAAAGGATATGAAGATGAAAATGGTCCCAGGATGGTGCACACGCCATGGTATGATGAGTCAATTCCTTTTGTCGAAGCTGCCGAAATTGGAACGGAAAAAGTTATCAAAGACCACTCATCTATTGGAATATTAGTTACAACCGATGGATCAATAGGTGAATTTTCTCGAAATGATTATGTCGAGGCTGAAGAGAGAATTGTGGGAGAACTAACTGATATTGGAAAACCATATATCGTTATCCTAAACAGTACTCATCCGATGCTTCCAGAAACCGAAGATTTAGCGGAACAATTAAAAGAACAATATAATGCTCCTGTAATCCCACTCAATGTCGACAATATGAGTGAAAGAGATGCTTATAACATCTTAAGAGAAGCCTTATATGAATTCCCAGTAGTCTGCATCAATGTTGAAATGGCTGATTGGGTTGCCACTCTTGAACCAAATAATTGGCTAAAAAAAGCCTACATTGAAACGATTAGAGAAAGTATAACTGAAATTGATAAACTTAGGGATATCGATCAAATAACCGGCAAATTAGAAACTTGTGAATATATTGAAAAAGCTTATCTATCAGAAGTAAACACCTCTAATGGCGAAGTAACAGTTACCCTAAAAACCCCAAGTAATCTGTACAATGAAGTTCTAAAAGAAATAATTGGTGTTGACATAACTAGTAGATCGCAGCTTCTAAGTCTGTTCCAAACCTATGATGAAGCCAAAAGAGAATACGACCAAGTCAAAGAAGCTTTAAAAATGGTTAAGAAAACCGGTTATGGTGTTGCCTCACCAAGCCTTCAAGATATGACCTTAGATACCCCAGAAATAATTAAACAAGGTAGTCGTTATGGAATCAAACTAAAAGCTGTTGCTCCATCAATTCATATGATTAGAGTTGACGTTGAAAGTACATTTGAACCGATAATTGGTTCAGAAATCCAAAGTAAAGAATTAATAAGTCACCTTATGAAAGATCAAGATAGTCGAAGTAACAATATTTGGAAAAGTGAAATATTTGGAAGAAGTCTAGATGTAATCGTTCAAGAAGGTATCCAAGCCAAACTCTCTTTAATGCCAGATTCAGTTAGATTTAAATTAAAACAAACCCTGACAAAGCTTGTAAATAAAGGCTCAGGCAACCTCTTCGCAATAGTAATTTAATAAAAAGGTAATTTATTTCCGAAATACTTGTAAAAATCCTTATTAAAGCGTTAAAAAATAACAAAATATATTGAATTTTAAAATCAAACATGGTAACATGTAAATGTAAGCAAGATAGCTTAACACAGAAGGAGGATTTATTACAAAATGACTAAACAAAATTTAGTAAATTATATTGCTGAAGAAACAGGAATGACTAAAGCAGATGCAACTCGTGCTTTAGATGCAGTTTTAAACGGAATCGTTAAAGGATTACAAGAAGAAGGTAAAGTTACATTAACTGGTTTCTGTACTTTTGCTACTCAACACAAAGATGCTAGACAAGGACGTAATCCAAGAACTGGTGAAGCTGTAACCATTCCTGCAAGAACAGCTGTTTCAATCAAAGCTGGTGCTAAATTAAAAGACGCTTTAAACTAAGCCGTCTTTTTATTTTGAAATAACCCCTTAAAATGGTATAATATTTATGAAGGAAGTGAAATATCTATGTATGATACTGCCCTTAGATTACTAAATAAAATAAATGAATATGGATACGTCGCTTATATGGTAGGTGGGTACCCAAGAGATTTATATTTAAAAAGAAGCTTTACTGATATCGATATCTGTACCGATGCCACACCTATGGAACTAATGAAAATATTTCCCGAAGTAATAACCAGTAATTCAGAATATGGATCAGTAACTATAATCTTTGAACAAATAAAATTTGAAATAACAACATTCCGTAAAGAATTTGGCTATAAAAATAACCGCCATCCATTAAAAGTTGCATATGTAGACACCTTAGAAGAAGATCTTCAAAGAAGAGACTTTACAATCAATACTCTATGCATTGATAAAGATGGAAACCAAATTGACCTTCTAAACGCTAAAGAAGATTTAGATAATAAAATAATAAAATGCGTTGGAAACCCTAAAATAAGATTAAAAGAAGATGCATTAAGAATCTTAAGAGCTATTAGATTTGCCACAACCTTAAACTTTAAAATTGATAAAACCTTAAAATATTATATAAAAAGATATGGTCATTTATTGAAAAAATTATCCAAAGATCGTTGTAAAGATGAACTGGATATAATATTTTCAAGCCCAAATAAAGAATATGGAATCAATCTCTTAATCGAACTAAAACTTGCTGAAAACCTTGGCTTAAACAACCTAAAAAACATCAAAATAACTCCGTCTATGATTGTAACCTGGGCCCAGCTCGACGTCCTAGACAAATATAACTTTAATTCAATTGAAAAAGAAACAATCCAAAAAATAAACAAGGTTAAAGATTTAAACATATATGATAAACATGTTTTGTACGATTATGGTTTATACATCTGTTCAATGGTCTGCGAATTAAAAGGTGAAGATAAAAAGAAATTAAACGAAATATACATTTCAATTCCGATAAAAAGTAAATTAGATATTGCCCTAAAACCGATGGAAATATGTGAAATATTAAATAAAAAAGCCGGAAATTTCTTAAAAGATTTAATTAAAGACTTAGAAAATCAAATAATCGATGGAAAATTAGAAAACACTAAAGAAGCTATTACTGAATACTTAAAAAGCGTGTCTTAAAACACGTTCTTTTTTTATACAATCATTAATGTAATAAATACACAATTTTAAAATTATAAAAATCACATACCCCCTAAAAAGTTGATTTTTCTGGGGGGGGGGGGGTGTACAATGGAATTGTACATTAAAATAGGTGATTTTATGCGTAAAATAAGAAGAAAAAGAGAGAAATAAAAAAAGAGAATAATAATTATAAGTGTATTTCTATTTCTAATAATAATGACAAGTGGATATGCCGCATTTTCGACAAACATAACCATCAATGCCAAAGGAAATATAAAATGTAATGCAGAAAATGTCAAAGACAAATTACTTAAAGTCACAACTACTCAGGGTGATGGACTATACAAAGATAAATATGAAGATGGTAGATATATATACAGAGGTGAAAATCCAAGTAATTACATAATATTTAATAATGAACTTTGGCGGATTATTGCATTAGAAAACGATGGAACAATAAAAATAATAAAAAATAACATTTTAGAAAAGAAGTTAAATTATGATGATATTAACAATCGAGATGTTGGCAGTAATGGAACAGGAGGAACATACTGTGCAAAAAGCGGAAATGGTTGTAATATTTGGGCATCAACCCAAAATATGATTGGAAGTACAAGCGAATTTAACAATGGAGTATATAGTGGCACAGTTTTAAAAGATGCTACATTAAACACGTATTTAAATAATGATTATTACAATAGTTTAAATGATGACAAACAATATATCGTTTATCATGACTATTATATAGGCGCTTTTGAATGGAACCAACTTCCTATGAGTATATCTAATGTAATTCAAAATCAAATTTCAAAAGAAAAAAAATATATCTGGAACGGTAAAATCGGACTAGCTTCACTGACAGACATATTAAAAGCAAGTTTAGAAGAAAATACATGTCAATTTGAAAATATTACAAATATCCCAAACAATCCAGATTACTATAAATGTGAACTAAACACATATTTTAAAAATGGAAATACTTTTTATTTGATAAATGGTCGAGCAGTAGCAAACGAGTATGTAAGTTTAACTTTAGTATTATCTAATATAGGAGAAATTGATGATTATGGAGCAGGACGAGAAAATTTAAATGAGTTCGTCATAAGACCAGTTGTCTTTCTTGACTCAAATATAAAAATATGTGGAGAAGGAACCGAAAATAACCCATATACTATCAAAAATTAGAAAAAAATCTAATTTTTTTTGTTAAAAAAAAGGAAATCGAGGGTGGACACACTATGATTATCTATGAAGGAGGTGAATAATGCGAAAAAAAATTAAAATAACTTCTGATTTTAATAAAAGACTTGAAAGACTGTTTTCATCGGAAAAAGATATATTGTTAGATATCATAAGTATCATTGGATCGGTTGATTACGATTATCTCTATCAAAATAGAACTTTTACCACCACCCCTATAATATTAAATAAACTAACAAACAAAGAAGATATTCCTCTTTTGCCGGTTTGGCAAAACGAGAATACGATCAACCTTTTCGTTAATAAAAAATATCAAAATATAGTTGCTTTTGAAAATGAAGACATAAAATTCAAAGAAGATCCTGATCCCCAAAGATTTGTTGGAATATTCTTCTGCCTTCACGGCAAAGATACATGTAATTCATTCTCTGAGTGCATTTTAGGGGATAAACGTACAGACATATACACGGATGGCTGTGTCTATTATTTTGTAAACGTCTATAAAATCATGAACGATTATTTTAATCATCAGAAATTGTCAACCCTTGAAAAAATAATGGTCATTTTAGGACTAGATGACCAAGAAGAAATGAAAAGAGTAGCTGGCGAGAATAAAAAACTTATAAAGTTAATAAAGGAGGTAATAAATGACTGAAAAACTAGAAGATGTAATAAACGAAGAATTAGACAAACTATTCAGTGAGGATAATTTTAAAACCGATAATCAATTGATGGCTCAAGATAATAATTTTTTTATCAGAGTAACATTCCATTTTGATTTATATGACGCAATTAACGAGTATATTGAGCGTGCATTAGAATCTAAAAAAAATTTTATTCAAACCGCCGACCGTATTGTATTTGTATTAACAATCAATGGTGAAGAAAAACTTCCAATTATATTTAATCAAGAACTAGTAAGCGAAATTAAAAATTTAAAATAATATCGACATTTTAAGCCACTTAATATATAATAAATTAAGGTGGTTAAAATGACGGATAAAATAATAAACATTATAAAAAGTGGAACTATTACAATACCGAAGCTGTTGCTTCAAAGTTATAAAGAATTAAAATTAACTGAACAAGAACTGATTCTAATCATTTATTTTATCGGTAATAATGAATTTGACCCAGAACGCATTTCTAAAGATTTAGGCCTGTCTATTGGCGAAACTCTAAAAATAATTGATGATTTAACAAAAAAAGACATCTTAAAAATTTCAACCAGAAGTGCCAAAGTATATGAAGAATATATCGATTTGGATGAATTATATAATAAACTCGCGCTCACAATCATGACTGATAAAGAAACCCCAAAAAGAACAAATATCTACGATAAATTCGAAAATGAATTTGGCCGTACCCTAAGCCCGATGGAATATGAAATAATCGGTGCCTGGATTGAAAGTGGATTCTCTGAAGAACTAATCGAAGAAGCCTTAAAAGAAGCCGTTTATAACGGTGTTTCTAACTTGCGCTACATCGATAAAATATTATACGAATGGCAAAAGAAAGGCATCAAAAACAAACAAGATATCAAAGTTCAAAAAGAGGCCCCAAAACCAAAAGGAGAAGTATTCGATTATGACTGGCTTAACGAAAAAGATTGAAAATTATCTAGACGAATTATTTCCGGATGCTAGGTGTGAACTTAATTATACCAAAGACTATGAATTACTTTTAGCAACCATGTTAAGTGCCCAAACAACCGATAAACGTGTTAATATGGTAACAAGTATTCTCTTCAAAAAATATCCCAGTTTAGAAGCCTTAAGTAAAGCTAAACCAAAAGCAATTGAAGAAATCATCAAACCAATTGGAACCTATCATAAAAAAGCCTTAAACGTTATTGAAATTGCTAAAAGATTAGTCGAAGAGAAGGGCAGTAAAGTTCCAAATGACCGTAAATACCTAGAGTCATTGCCCGGTGTCGGAAGAAAAACTACCAATGTCGTCCTAAGTAATCTATATAATGAACCATGTATTGCCGTTGATACCCATGTATCTAGAGTAAGCAAACGCTTAGGTTTAGCAAACAATCAAGATGATCCTTTAGAAATCGAAAAAAAACTAACCAAGATTTTTCCCAAAAACCATCTGAGTAAAATTCATCATCAATTAGTATTATTTGGAAGATATCACTGTTTAGCCAGAAATCCTAATTGTGAAAATTGTAAATTAAAAAATATATGTGAATATCAAAAGACGAAGCTTTAAGCTTCGCCTTTTGCTTTTACTGTAACAGTTTTTTCCAAAGTCGTTACCTCTTCACCGTCGTAAGTAACTTTATAACTAAACGTATAAACACCCTCGACAGTTCCAATTACAGACTTCCAATTATTGACAACCGTTCCTGTTGCGTCAGTTACTGTCAAAGTAACATCAACTTCATCTGAATTAGTAATATCCTCACCATTTAACGTAACCTTAACTGGATTACTTGGATCAACATAATTACTACCTAAATCAACTTGTGCTGAACTACTACCGTTAAGTGTAGCTTTAACATCTGAAGCTGAAGTCGCATCATAATTAACCTTAGTTTCAACACCGCTACTGTCACAACCAGAATAATTAGAATATCCAGTCTTAACGACAATTGTTGGTGAATCGACATTAGGAAGTCTCACAGTTGTTGAAGTCTCGCTAGTCGTTGTAAGTAAAGTCAAATCATTACCATTTTTATAGTAAACCTTATAAACTACATTACCTAAAACACTACTATTGTAATTCATTATATAAGATAAATAACTGTTTTGATCCTTAGTTAAACCGAATGCTTTCTCGACAAATGGTTTCCAATAACTTTGACTTAAGGCCTCAGGAGTACTAATACCACTCCAAGAAATAGTCGCCTTATTACCAGAAACATTAGCCTTTAAATTAGAAACATTACCTAAAGTATTAAATCTTGCAGATACCTCAGTTGGTTTTGTGCTTTCTCTAAATAGTTCAGTTGTCTTCGCACTATCAGGAGTATTCTCACTTGGAAGTAAAGAAGTACCTGTGTTTCTTTCAACTGTAACTTCTACAACCTCACTAGGCTTTTCAAATTGCGCATCAGCTTTGAAGAAGTTTTTAGCAACCGCATTGAATAATCTTGAATTTTGAGCTGAACCAAATCTGTTGTAATATTTACTAGAATTACTTGCATATCCATACCATACGGCAACTGAATAGTCAGGATTATATCCAGCTACCCATAAATCATTAACCGCATTATCCGGTAAATTTAATGCCTCTTGAGTTTTCTCATCGTAATTACTTGTTCCAGTTTTAGCTGCATAAGTTGCTCCATTTATATTACTGTAACGACCTAAAGCATTTTCAGCTGTATCGACAAGCATATCGGTTATCATATAAGCTGTAGTCGCACTCATAACCTTTGTTTTCTCAGGTTCGTACTCTTCAACCTTACCGGTCTCATCAAATTCGATCTTTGTAACTGTATGTGGCTCGATATAATAACCACCATTCGCAAATGCGGAATATGCACCGGCAACTGAAAGCGGATATTCACCATTGTAACCACCAATCGCATCAGCCTCGTATAACTTACCATTACTATCCATACCTGGATGTAAACCTAGATTTGTTACAAAATCCTTAATTTTTTCATTATCGACACTTTGGAAAGTCTTAACTGCTGGAACGTTTCGAGACTCAACCAAAGCTTGTCTCATTGTAATAATACCTTTATAATTACCATCCCAGTTGTTAACTGGAGTTCCATCACTATAAGTGTGCTCAGTATCGATTATTGGATGATCGGTATTCCAGTTATTGTACTCAATTGCTGGACCGTAATCGAATAAAGGTTTTGCCGTAGAACCTATCTGCCTAACATTACCACCAGAACCAGTTGCGAAATCTTGCCATGTTTCACCATCTTGATTTCGACCGTTACTTATAGCTGCGATACCACCCGTTTTGTTATCGATAGCTACAACTCCTGCTTGAACAACATCGTTTTCCCAGTTGTAAGAAGTACCATCCATTATATTATTCAAAACATCTTGTTTTTCTTTATCCATAGTTGTATAAATCTTCATTGAATATTGATAAGGATTATATCCGGTCTTATCTTCAACCTCTTCTGCAACCGCATTGATAAATCCTCTATATTGAGCATTATCTGTAGTTGAACTATTACCCTTAATAACAATCTTATCGACCGTCATATCTTTTGCAATCTCATATTCCTCATCAGTAATATATCCATGTCTCTTCATTAGACTTAAAACTGTCTGTCTTCTAGCTTCAGTCCTGTCTGGATTGATATTTGGATCATATGAAACTGGAGATTGGAATAAACCGGCAATCATTGCAGCTTCAGCTAAATTAAGTTCATCTGCACTCTTGTTGAAATATGTTTGAGCCGCTTGCTCAACTCCATAAGCTCCACTACCTAAATAATAAGAATTCGCATAAAATTCCAAAATTTCCTCTTTCGAATAATTCATCTCGATTTGGAACATTGAAATATAAATATCGGTAAACTTTCTCTTGATGCCTTCCCAACCAGTAGCTACGTTGGAAGTATATTGGTTTTTAGAAACCTGCATCGTAAGTGTTGAAGCTCCACCAGCATCTTGACCTAATAATTGACCAAATGAAGCTTTCACAAAACGTGGCAAATCGAAACCGTTATGTTCAAAAAATCTTGAATCCTCAGTTGCAACAATTGCATTTATAAGTTCCTCTGACATATCGTCATAAGAAATTTTTTGTCTCATCTCTGAACCTAGCTTCGCATAAGTGTTGCCATTAACATCGATTAAAGTACTAGCTTCCTTAGAATATAATTTATCAGGATCGAATTTTCCTGCCGTCAAGGCAATATAAGCAAAGAAGATAATTGCCAAAACAATACAAACTAAGAAAAATATCATAAATCCCAGTAAAATCTTTTTTCTAAGAGATTTCTTATCTGATTTTTTCGAAGACTTCTTACCTTTCTTGGCCAAATCCTCATCCCTTCTTTCCAAAGCAACATCCTCGCCCTTAAGCTCTCTTACTTTTTCTCGTTTTTCTAATTTGCTATTCCACTGTATGAAAGGAATAACCCAAATTAAATTAACCAAAACAAAAGCTATCAAACCGGCCCACCAACTAAATAAGTACCAGCCAAGGCCTAAAATAACAAAGCTTAAAATTGCTACTACTAAATTAAACTTATCCTTTTTTAAAAAAACTAAAAGATTTTTCATTTCCTACCTCCAAAATACAAATTATTTATTACCTCGATATAATCAACTCGTGGATTATACTTATCGTTAATTATATGACCTTCCTTTTCAAAATAATCAAGTGGGATTGATTTTCTTTTATTGTTATTCATAAATTCTAATAATTTTTCAATACTTAAGAAAAAAGTCTTATTAAGTAAAGTAAATCTTACGATTAAAAAACCAATGCCGCCATGTCTTGCAATATTTTCTAAATGCTTAATCTGGTGTGGGTGAATATTTTCTAGTGGAAAAGAAGTTTTCGACTTCGTCTCTTTTGCATCAAAATCGATATACCTTCCCTTGTACACACCGTTATAATCAGTAGTCGAAGGAATTCTAAAATATCCCTCTTTAATTACTGCTTGAACTCTAGATGGATAATCGACCTTGGAAATTGTAATCGGTGTCGGTTTCTTATGCACAATCGCTATATCGTTTACTAAATAAAAAGTATTTGAAGCCTCTAAATCGGCCTCTAAAGTCATACCTCGATTTGCATAAGTATTAATACTTCTAAAACTACTTCTAGCCCCTTTAATATTTTGCATGAAATTCACCACTATAATTATACTATAAAAAGAAATATTTTTCCACTCCATGAAGTTCTAAAAAAGACATATCTTGTCGAAAGCGATGAAAATCAAATAAAAACGTGTTACTATAACCTTGGTGATAATATGAATTATGCGAAAATAAATAAAATCTTTAACGAGATGCTTGATGATGTCGACTACCTTAAACGAAAAACCTATATTGTAAATACAAACTGTAAAAAATCTTGAAAAAAATCAAAAACATTAAGTTTAAATAATTCACAACTTAAAATATCCATGTTATAATATTAAAAGAATAGAAGGGAGCTTTATTATGAACAGAAAACCTTTAGACTATAATTCATTTTCTAACCTAGCTAGCCAAATGATTGAAAACAACATGGCTGCAAGCCTTGCCGTCGAAGACTTAATTAAAAATCACGGTAAAGACCTTACCCTCACCCTTTTGATGATCTTAGACGACATGAACATCAGAGGAGTTCAGTTAGGTAACTTATATAAACTATGTGATCAAGATTCATCAAAACTATACGAAAAAATCTTATCTATGCAAAAAAAAGATATCGATGAACTGAATAGACTTAGCATATCTTTAACTCCTTACAAAGCTATTTACGAAGGAAGCAAAGAAGACCGCGAGGCAAATCCGCAAAAATACTTCTTTACAAGTGAAGAACTACAAGGAATTAGGAAAGCAAAGGAACGCAGTATCGTCAGTGAACTTTTGCAAACCAAAACTCCAAAAAATCCTAAACCGGTAAATAACTTTGAAGACTTTTTTGAACCCGAAAAACCAGTTCAAGTAAAAAAGCCAGTCGAAAAGAAAACTGAAGATGACCTATATCCTAACATTATGACTCATCAAGCCCTAGACATAATTAAGGCAAATGGTTTTACCTGTGGATATGAAACAACCTATATAAATGAAGACTCCCAAACTGAAGTTTATCGCGTCTTTTATAACGATAAAAAAGATATTCTTTACGTTCACTCTTTAGAAGACGAAGACATATTCCTTTGGGGAGAATCTAAATTAAATGTCGTTCGAAAATCTTCTGAAAAAACTCGGGATAGTTATGCCAACGCTTACCTTAACGTTGAAGGATTAGTCGGTTATAACATCGAACTTCGAGATAGTCCATTCACGAGATATAAACAAATTCTCGAATCAGGTGAAAAACCATTAGATGAATTGGATTATAAGTGCTTTGACAATAACCTAATTCCAATTATCGAAAGCGTCGGCGCGATGAAATATAAAAGACATAATCACGACTACTGGTCATGTGTCATTGCCAGCATTTGTAATCTTTTAGTCTTTCCTGAAACCTATAAAAGGTTCGACGATGGACTAAAACAAATATATAAACCATTATTAGACTTTTGCGAAGACAAAGCCTATGATGAAATAATTTATCAGTTAAATACTGATGAAGGAGTCAAAATGGCTATCAAATTACAAGATATCTTAGGAATTAAACTTAGCAAAGATAAATTACTGACAGCTAAAGATCGTTATGAAGAAGGACTTCCAACTCAAAAGAAAAAAAGCAAATTCTTTGGATTCCTCTCAAACCATTCAGACGGTGAACTTGAAAACAGAGTTATTAAGGTATTGGATCATAAAGTCTCACCAGTTTATATAACCGAATAGATAGAATTCTTTTCTATCTTTTTGTTTACACTTTTTTCCACCATAAAATAATTTTGTCACGTTTTAAGTAAAACTAAATTCAAAACCATGGTAAAATTAAAATAGAAAGGAAGAATGAAATGATAAATCGTATAATCTTAAACGAAACCTCTTATTTTGGACCAGGGGCCCGCGAAAAACTAGTCCCTGAAATAACCAAACGAGGTTACAAAAAGGTATTACTCGTTACTGATGAAACCCTCATGAAATGTGGTGTTGCGAAAAAAGTTATCGATACCCTTGAAGCTGGACATATCGATTACCAAATATTTGATCAAATCAAACCAGATCCCAGCATAGATAATTGTAAAGAAGGTATTGACGCTTGCCAAAAAGCTAATGCCGACTGTATAGTTGCCGTAGGTGGTGGTTCAGTTATTGATTCTGCTAAATGTATTGGTATCGTTATGGAAAATCCAGAATTCAGTGATATTCGTTCTCTCGAAGGAACTGCTGATACCAAACATCGCAGTCTCCCTTTAATCGCTATGCCAACCACATCTGGTACAGCCGCTGAAGTGACCATTAACTACGTTGTAACTGACCCAGAATATGAAGTTAAACGTGTCTGCGTTGACCCTAATGATATCCCTGTTTTAGCCATAGTCGATACTGATTTAATGGCCGAAGCTCCAGTAAATACCATTGCGGCCACCGGAATGGATGCCCTAACTCATGCCATGGAAGGTTATATAACCAAAGGTCACTGGGTTATGAGTGATATGTTCCACCTAAAAGCCATGGAAATGATCTACGAAAATCTTCCTAAAGCTGCAGAGAAAAATCGCAAGGCCATTGATAATATGGGAATTGCCCAATATATCGCTGGTATGGGATTCTCTAACGTTGGATTAGGAATCGTTCATTCACTTGCTCATCAATTAGGTGCCTTATATCACGTACCTCACGGTTTCTCTTGTGCTCTGTTTTTACCATATGTATTAAAATGGAATGGTCAAGTAGCTAAGGAAAGATACCGTGATATTGCCAAGGCCTTTAAAGCTGATACTGAAGGTTTATCAGATGACGAATGTGTTGACTTAGTCGTTCAAAAAGTCAGGGACCTTGAAAGTACTTTAAAACTTAAGACGCACTTAAGTGAATATGGAGTCAAAAAAGAAGATTTTGATAAATTTGCGAAACAAGCTTTAGTTGACCCATGTACTTCTGGTAACCCAAGAGAAGTTACTGAAGAAGATTTGCTTGAAATAATTAAAGAAGCTTATTAAGGAGGTAAAAAAATGTTAAAAACAAAAGTAGGTTATAGTGAAAATCCTGATGCTTATGCTTCAGGTGTTGAAACAGCTACAATGGCAAATGTCATTGAAAATCCAAGTGTTGGATTATTCTTCACAAGCTGTAATCAAGATCAAAATAAACTAATGGAAGGAGCTAAAAGCGTTCTTGGTAACGTTCCAATTATTGGATGTACCTCATCTGCTGCCATCTGTACCCAAGACGGTTACTTAAATAAAGAAACTGGATACTCTGGTATGATGTTATTCGGTGGCGACGTTGAAGTAGTTACAGCGGGTTCTAAACAAACAGATGAAACTCCAAGAGAAGTTGGAAGAAGAGTAGCTAAAGAAGCTATATCTAAACGTAAAGGCGCTGATAAAGAACCAGATTTCTTCTTTATGACAGCCTCACCTGCTAATGAAGAAGAATATCTAGAAGGAATCCAAGATGTAATCGGAAATATTCCAGTCTTCGGAGGATCTGCTGCCGATAATACAGTTGAAGGAAAATGGAGTATCTTAAACGATGGTGAAGCTTATTCAGACGGTTTAAGTCTTGCAGTTTTCTATACTGACGGTGAAATGAAAAACCTCTATACAGGTGCATATCACGAAACTAATAACGTTGGTGTTATCACTAAAGTAAGAGATGAAAGGACCTTAGTTGAAATCGATCATAAACCAGCTCTAAAAGTATATGCCGAGTGGACTGGCAAAGATGTAGAATCACTAAAAGGAAACAACTTACTTACTGAAACAATATGCGCTCCACTAGGAGTAAAAGACCCAATTGGTAAAGTAACTGCAGTTCGTCATCCAATGTTTGGAAACGACGATTATTCAATGAATATTGGTGCTAATCTTGCTGAAAATACAGCTGTCATTCAGTTATCTAATAGTCCAGAAGGAATCTTAAAAGCTAATGAAGAAACTATTAAAAACTTAAATAACTTAATGACTACAACTCCAAATTCATATTTCTTAGTTCACTGTGGAGGACGTCGTCTCGGACTAGCTTTATCTAAAATTGAAGATCAAATTTATCCAGAAGTTAAGAAAGTAATTCCAGATAAAGAATTCTTAATGGTATTTACCTTTGGTGAATATGGAACAGGTGACCACTCATCTAACACAGTTGGTGGATTATCACTTTCATACACTGGATTTGGAGGTAACGAATAGTGGCTAAAAACTTAATTGGTGAAAATTGGGTAGATTCCAGTAATGGAAAAACAATCGAAATCTTAAACCCAGCTACTAATCAATTGATTGACACTGTCCCAGACCCATCTAAAGAAGACTGTGACGCTGCCGTTGAAGCCGCTGTCAAAGGACAAAAAGTATGGGCTGAAAAATCAATCGTTGAAAGAGCGAATGTTTTAATGAAATTTGATTCTTTAATTGAGGAGCACAAAGACGAACTAGCCAAACTATTATCAGACGAAACTGGTAAACCAATAACCGAAGCTTATAATGAAATAGCTAACGTTCACGTAGCTATTCCAGCCTTCTGTGAAAAAGCAAAACATGAATATGGCTCAGTTATCCCAAGAGGAACTGAAGCCGGGCAGGAGCACACAATCCAGTATACTGAAAGGTATCCACTAGGTGTTGTCGTTGCCGTTATTCCATTTAACTTCCCAAGTGACTTATTCTGTCAAAAAGTTCCCCCAGCTCTATTAATGGGAAATGCCGTAATATTAAAACCATCAGCACATAACCCATTAACTTTAACCAAATACGTTGAATTTTTATTAGAAGCTGGAGTTGACAAAGGAGCCATCAACCTATTAAACGGTGCTGGTGGTGAAGTAGTTCAAACCCTAGCTGAAAATCCTAAAGTTAACCTCGTTAGCTTAACCGGTTCAACAATAGCCGGAGCTGAAACAATGGCGAAATGTGCGAAAAACATTACCCATGTAACTCTTGAACTAGGTGGTAATGACGCCTTTATCCTTCACAAAGATGGGGATATCGATTTAGCAGTTAAAGAAATAATTTGGGGAAGACTTTACAACACCGGACAAGTTTGTTGTGCTAGTAAAAGATTTTTAATTCATAAAGATATTAAACAAGAATTTGAAGCTAAATTAATTGAAACATTTAAACAAATTCCTGTAAAAATGCCAAGTGACCCAACATCTCAAATCGGTTGCTTAATAAGTGAAGACGCCGCTAAGAAGGTTGAAGAACAAGTAAACCAAACTGTTGCTGCTGGAGCTAAAATTATCTTTGGTGGCCGCCGTAAAGGTGCGTTCTACGAACCAACTATCTTAGATGGTGTAACAAAAGATATGGACGTTGCTAAAGATATGGAAATCTTTGGACCAGTTGTTCCAATCATTGAATATGAAGATATCGATGAAGCTATTGAAATAGCTAACCAATCTAGCTATGGATTATGTGGATGTGTATTTTCTAAAGATCAAAAAACTTGTCAATATGTAGCTGACAAATTAGAGTGTGGTGGAGTAGTTATCAATGGAGCCTCATTCTTTAGATCATTTGAAATGCCATTCGGTGGTTGGAAACATTCAGGTATCGGTAACGAGGGCGTTATGACGTCACTAAAAGAAATGTCTCGTACCAAAACATTTGTCTTAAAAAATATCTTATAAGAAGCCAAAAGCTTCTTTTTTTTACATAAAAAAAGTATAAAGAACTAAATCCTTATACTTTAATTATTATCCACATAATAAGCATAATACTCTTCTAAAGTTAAATCATTCTCGTAAATAACCTTAGCTGCCTCCTGGCCGACATACCTATAATGCCAAGGCTCGTATTTATATCCCGTTATATCCTCCTTACCCTTTGGAAATCTCAAAATAAATCCATATTTATAAGCGTTATTTATAAGCCATTGTGACTCTTCTGTTCCCTCAAACGAAGAGTCGATCTCGTTTATGTCCGCACACAATCCTGTTTGATGTTCAGAAAATCCTGCTCTTGCCGAATAAATATCTGCTGCATCCTTACCATCTCTTTTAACATAATTATCGTAAAGCTTAACCTGATAATCGTAACTTCTATAAGCTGAAGAATTTTTGATGATAATATTATCTAAAATAGCCGCATCGACCATTCTCATAAAAGCCTGAGCTGCCTCTTTTCTCATTTTGTTGTTAACCCCGCCATTGTACTGGCCACTCAAACTAACTAAGTCATCCGGTTCATAATCTCCACTTAAATAATAAAACTTATTTACTAAAACCAAATTACCATCGTTTAAATTAGTCTCCTTAGTATAATTGTAAAAACCCAAATCCACATTTGCATTAACTAAACTTACAATCTTACTCGTACTCACCTCGTGAGCATTTCCGTAATCCAAATACCTTGCCACGTTTTTATCGATATAGTATTTTTCATTAACTAACTTTGCCAAAAGCGAAGAAGCCGGATAATTTGCTAAATCATAATCGGAATTTACGATTGTAATAATATTATCGATATCGTTTTCACTGTTTTTTTCATAATAATCCAAATATTCATTTAACTTTTCTTCTTTAAAACCGCTTGCCGCAATAATATCTATTAAAGAATCGTTGTAATTTCTCTTCAAAATAATATTATAATCCTCCTCTGGAATAACCTTCATAATCTCTGAAATTTCATTATCACTATATCCAATCTCTTTAAATTTATTTTTAACCTTATATTCATCACTAAAAGGATTTACTATTATCATATAAAGAATAAGGGTTATAGATATAATCCCTATAGCCCAAATAATAATTTTTTTCATAAGCATCACTTTTCTAAATAATAAGCATAATATTCATCATAAGTAAGCCCACTGTCATAAACTTTTTTAGCTAAATCTTTACCCAAAAAGCGGTAGTGCCAAGCTTCATAATTATAACCGGTAATATCCTCTTTACCCTTAGGGTATCTTAAAATAAATCCGTATTTATATGAATTCTCTTGAAGCCATCTAAACGCATCAGTATCTTCAAAATTAGCCATACCCGCACCAGGCGTAAATATGTCTAAAGCAAGTCCCGTTTGATGCTCAGAATAATCCGGTCTAGCCGCATACTTATCCGCATATGCTTTTCCTTGACTGCTCTCATAATCATTATAAATTTCTTCTTGCTCATCGTGAGTTCGGTAAGAAGAATTGACAATTAACGTAATCCCATCTTCCTTAGCCGCATTAAACATCTCGATAAATGCGTTATAAACTTCTTCTCTAATTCTATTACCAGGATAAGAATACCAATTACTCATCTCGACAATATCGTCAGGTGCATAATCAGAAGCTAGATGATAATATTTGTTGACCAAAATTGAATTCTTCATATTCATATCAGTATCTTCTGTGTGTGTATAAGGATCATAATTAGTTTTTGTGTTAATCTTAGAAACAACTAAACTATAATCGACCTTCTTATCACCATAGACATCATCTATATACTTAATATATTCATCATAATTCTTCCATATGAAGTATTTCTCATTTACTAAAGATATAAAATCATCTTCATATTTATGTTCTATCGCATAATCGATGTATTTTCTATCCATCTTTAAAATATCACTAATCTCATCCTCACTATAACCGGCCTGACCGAGTCGGTATTCATCACTAGTATAGTGTTTATAAAGATTAACTCCTACGATAATTGCGATAATTAAAATAACGACAACTACCAAAATAATAATCGGACCTTTTTTTATTCTTCTTTTTTTATAATACATATCCACCATCCTTTAAAAATAATATACCATAAACTCCTAAAATTAGCTATAAATTAAGAAATTATTAAGAAAAAAACTTACCTCATTGACATAAGCCTTATTTACACTGTCAAACAGTTATAAAAAACTTTTAATATCAATTATAATAGGTAACATTTATGCAAAAAATAGACAATTCAAAAAAATGAAAATGTAAAGTTAACTTTTATTTTACATCATTATTAAAAACGTTGAAAAATAAAGCTTGAAAAGGCATTGACTTTTTTAAGTGATTTTAAAAATTTTTTTATGAATACTTCGTGTAACAAATAAGCAAAATTAATATATAAATCACACCCCCCTAAAAAGTTGATTTTTCTGGGGGGGGGGGGGGTGTACAATGAAATTGTACATTATAAAATAGGTGATTTTATGCGTAAAATAAAAAGAAAAAGAGAAAAAATAAAAAAGAGAGTAATAATCGTAAGTGTATTTCTATTTCTAATAATAATGACAAGTGGCTATGCGGCATTTTCGACAAATATAACTCTGCACGCCAAAGGAAACATTAAAGAAAAAGGTAGAGTTATTCGAAGTTGGAAACAATATATTACTGAAGATTTTCATACAGATTATTATAGAACGAAAATTATAAGTGCGACATTTTTAGATAACAATAATGTCCCAGATAATGCGGCCGAAAGCTGGGACGTATCAGAAGATGGAAAGGGTGGCGTAAAGGCTTGGATAGTTCCTAATTCAGAAGATAATACAAAATATGATTTATATATAGGAGCTAAAGATGGTGTTATTGCGAATGAAGATAGTGGATATTTATTTTATAATTTTAGAGATTTGAAAGAAATAAATTTTAATAATAATTATGATACAAGTAATGTTACAGATATGAGTTCTATGTTTGCTTGGTGTACAAATATTGAAACAATTGATATAAGTTCATTTAATACATCCAATGTAACTAATATGAATAACATGTTCAGCATGTATGATAACAATAACAATACCGTAATTAATAATAAGCTTACAAATATTATTTTTGGTGATAACTTTGATACAAGCAATGTTACTGATATCTTTCAAATGTTTACAGGATGTGAAAATTTAACACAAATAGATGTGGAAAATTGGAACACATCGAATGTACGTAATATGAGTAGTACATTTGCATATTGTAAAGGGCTCACTACTCTTGATTTGAGTAAATGGAATACATCAAAAGTAATAATTATGGCATGGCTATTTGATGAATGCGATAAATTAATAGAATTAGATATTAGTAATTTTAATACGGAAAATGTAACAACGTTTTATCAGATGTTTAAAGGGTGTCATAATTTAGATGAATTGAATTTGTGTTCTTTTAATACCCAAAATATTTCAAATAGCGAAAATATGTTTTATGATACGCCAAAATTAAAAGCTGTTTATGTTGGTTCGGGCTGGACCTTAGAAAATACTGATGATATGTTTGGCTATAGTAACATATCAAATGTTACAACGGGAATGTGCTAAGCAGACTAAAAATAGTTTGCTTTTTTTAAGTAAATCCAACATAATCTTAAAAAACCAACTTTTTTGTATACAAAAACAAAAATAAATGGTACAATTATATTGTAATAGAGGGTGGTTGAGTGAAGTACTTAGGACTAGATTTAGGAACTAGAACCTTAGGCGTATCGATATCTGATGCGACCAAAACAGTTGCTGGAGCATATTGTACTATTCACTTTGACGATGATGATTACGATAAAGCTCTAACTGAACTAGCCACTATTATAGAAAAAGAATCTATTGAAAAAATGATTTTAGGCTTTCCAAAAAACATGAATGGAACTATCGGACCCCGAGCTGAGGTAACCTTAGAATTCAAAAAGAAATTAGAAGATAAATTTCATCTTCCCGTTGAACTTCAAGATGAAAGATTATCTACTAAAGAAGCTGAATTTTACATGATTTCAGAAGGAATGTCCCGAAAGAAACGCAAAGCCAAAATAGATAGCTTAGCTGCCAATATCATTTTACAGACATATTTAGATAAAGAAAGGGTTGAGAAAAATGAACGAAACTAACGAAGGATTAAAATTTAAAGCTGTCGATGAAGACGGAAGACAAATAGATTGCGAAGCACTATTCTGCTTTCAATCACCAGAAACAAAAAAGAATTATATAGCTTACACTGACCATTCAATCGATGATGAAGGAAACACTAGAGTATATGCTTCAGTTTATGATCCAAAAGATTTAAAATCATATAGTGATAATGAATTTGCAGCACTTCCATTAAAACCGATTGAAACTGAAAGAGAATGGGAAACGGTTGAAACAATCTTAAACGAGATGCAGAAACAAGTTGAACAAGCTGACCAAGAAGGTACAGCTGCCTCAGCTAATTAGTTAACTTGAAAAAAAGAAAACTATCCCTGCGCAAATGCTTAATATTTTTATTCGTCTTAATAATTGTCTTATTGCTCATTTTACTGGCAATTTATCGAAGTGAAATATCTGCCGTTAGTTCAGATACTTCGCCAAAAACATTTGTCGTACAGCAAGGAGACAATTATTTTTCACTGGCTGAAAGATTAAAAGAAGAAAATTTAATAAAATCCACAACATTTTACAAACTATACTTAAGATTAAATAGACCAAGTAACACTCTAGTTAGTGGTACTTACGAACTTAACGAAGCCATGAGTGTCTCAGAAATTATAAGAATATTAAGCGACAAATCCAACCAATCAGATAGCGAAGTCCAAATAACCTTCAGAGAAGGTTTAAATATTCGTCAAATTGCAAATATTGTCGAAAGAAAGACTGGAATTCCTGAAGATGATTTTATAAATAAAGCATCTGACAAAGAATACGTAAAATCACTTCAAGAAAAATACTGGTTCTTGACAGATGAAGTTTTAAATGACCAAATCTATTACGCACTAGAAGGCTATCTGTTCCCAGATACTTATAACTTTTCTCCTGATGATTTAACATCTGAAGATATAATTACTAAAATGCTTGATAATACCAGTAGTAAATTAGAACCATATAGAGGACAGTTAGAAAATAATACCTACAGCATTCATCAAATAATAACCTTAGCTTCCCTGATTGAATTAGAAGCTGAAACAAATGAAGATCGTGCGATGGTTGCCGGCGTCTTCTATAACAGACTTAACAATAACTGGTCATTAGGTAGTGACGTTACGACTTACTATGCTGCTAGAAAAAATCTCTCTGAAACATTAACTCAATCAGATTTAAACGATTGCAATGGCTATAATACAAGATGTACCTCAATGCGTGGACTCCCTGTTGGTCCGATTGACAATCCAAGTTTAAGCGCTATTGAAGCTGCTCTAAATCCAACTGAAAACTCTTATTACTATTTTGTTGCCGACACCGACAAAAAAGTATACTTTACTCGTACTGCGAACGAGCACGAACAAATAATTGCAAAGTTAAAGGAACAAGGAAAATGGGCCTCATAGAACTCGAAAACTATGCCAAAGAAAGAGACATTCCAATCATGCAAAAAGAAGGCATAGAATTTCTCAAAGAGTATATCAAAAAAAACAAAGTTCAGAATATATTGGAAATAGGAGCTGCTATTGGATATTCGGCCATTCAAATGGCTCTAGTAGACCAAAATGTCCGCGTCACAACCATTGAACGTGATTATCCGAGATATTTAGAAGCGGTTAAAAATATTCACAATTTTAACCTGGATAAAAACATCAGAATAATAAACGCTGACGCCTTAGACATCGATATCGAAGGTAAATTTGATTTGATCTTTATCGATGCAGCTAAAGCTCAGTATATTAAATTCTTCGAAAAATATAAAAACAATCTAACAGATTGTGGAAGTATCATCTCTGACAATCTAAACTTTCATGGACTGACTCAAAACCCTGAAGAAATCAAAAGTAAAAACCTCAGGGCCTTAGTCAGAAAAATAAATAAATATCGTGACTTTCTCAAATCAAACGAAGAATTCACGACAGAATTTTATAATATCGGTGATGGAATTACCGTAAGCCGTAGAAAAGGGGCATAAAAATGAATAGACAAGATTTAAAAAGAAGATCCTCTAACAGCCTAAGAGGACATTATCTTCCATTAGTTATATCCTTTATTATACTATCGTTACTTGGACTTAGTTGTTACTTTATTGGTGCGATTATCTCTGACCAGCCATTAAGTTGGATATTAGGACTAATTCTCTTTGGATTATTATCCATGGGCTTTATTCAAATAGCCATCAAAACGGCACGTAACGAAAAAACAAGCTTTAAAGACTTCTTCTCTAGAACAGACCTTTTCTTTAAAGCCTTAGGAATATCTATAGTTTATTACATCATGGGTATAACCTTTGTTTTACTTGAAACAGTCGCTGTAACTTCACTATCTGTATTTACGAGTTATCAAACAGACCTAAACTTCCTACTGTCATCATTTATGATAGTAATCGGAATTGCCCTAAGCCTAGCTATACCTTTGTTCTTTATAATTCTTCTAATCTGCTTTTCTCAAACATACTTCATTTTATATGATAACAATGACATGCACATCGTCGAAATCTTTAAGAAAAGTACAGATATGATAGAAGGACATAAAAACGATTATATACTTCTTGTCTTAAGTTTCTTTGGCTGGTTTGTTTTAGGTATATTTACCTTTGGTATTCTGTACCTGTGGCTCGTCCCATACATGTTAGTTACCCTTGCCAACTTTTACGATAAAATCAAAAAGTAGAAATTTCTACTTTTTTTTGATATAATTATATCGCTTAAAAGGAGAGGATAGTATGAGTAAAATAACAGCTATCATAAATGATTTAGAAGAAGCCAAAGAAATAAATGACCTAGTCGATGCCTATATCATGCCTCTAACTGGCCTAAGTACTAACTACCATCATACCTTTAGCTTAGAAGAAATTGAAGAAGCCTTAAAACTAGACAGAGAAATATTTATCTCAGTTAATAAAAACATTCATAATGATGAATTACCTAAACTAAAAGAGGCCCTAACTAAACTTACTAAGCTAAAAATAAGTGGAATTATCTTCTACGACATTTCCATAGTTAACCTCAAGAAGAAAATGAACTTTAAAACCCCATTAGTTTGGGCGCAAGAGCACCTAACCACTAACTATGGAACCGTTAACTATTGGAATGAAAAAGGCGCGCAGTATGCCTACCTTTCATCTGAACTTACTAAAAGAGAAATACTAGAAATCAAAGAAAACAGTAAATCAAAACTATTTGTAAACATCTTTGGTTATCTACCTATGTTCACATCCCGTAGACATTTAGTAAAAAACTATGTTGAAACATTCGACATAAAAGAAAATGACAGACAAGCAAAACTATCTAAAGAAGGAAATGATTATCTAATCGAAGACACAAAATTAGGAACGACAGTTTATTCTTCATACATTTTAAACGCTACTGAAGAAGACTTTAAAAACGTAGATTACTTAGTATTTAACAGTAACTTTATTGAAACTAAAGACTTTAAAGAAGTATTAACAGATTATAAAAATAAAAAACCAAACAAATACCCTAAAAACCTAGGATTTATGTTTGAAGATACGATATACAAGGTGAAGTAACATGAAAAAACCAGAATTACTCGCCCCAGCCGGGGATTTAGAAAGATTAAAAATCGCCCTTTTATACGGTGCGGATGCCGTATACTTAGGTGGAAATATGTTTAATTTACGTGCCAACGCCAATAACCTAACCGAAGAAGAACTAAAAGAAGGCGTTGAATTTGCTCATAAACTAAACAAAAAAGTATACATAACCGTTAATATTTCCATGCACAATAAAGAACTAGTTAAAATAAAAGAGTATCTAATAACCTTAGATAAACTAAACGTCGATGCGATAATCATAACCGATCCAGCCATCATTCCAATTGCTAAAAAATATACAAATCTAACCCTTCACTTATCAACCCAAACCTCAAGCTTAAATAAAGAAGCAATTGAATTTTGGAAAAACGAAGGAGTAGAAAGAGTAGTTTTAGCTCGTGAATGTACCAAAGAGGACATTGAAGATATTAAGAAAAACGTCGATATCGAACTCGAAGTATTCATTCATGGAGCCATGTGTGCCTCATATAGTGGAAGATGCGTTCTCTCTAACTTCTTAACCGGGAGAGATGCCAACCGTGGTGGATGTAGTCAAATCTGCCGCTGGGACTTTGATCTATATGAAGGAGACGATCATTTAGAAGGTGATAAACCATTTACCTTCTGTACCAAAGATTTATCGATGGCGGGATATATCCCAGACCTTATTAAAACTGGAGCTGATAGCTTTAAAATCGAAGGAAGAATGCGTTCAGCTTACTATATTGCGACAATTGTTCGGACATACCGCAAAATCATCGATGAATATTGTCAAAATCCAGAAGATTATACATATAATGTAAAATATGAACAGACCCTAAGAAGAGTTGCCAATAGAGATTCGATTACTCAGTTCTTTAACGGCGACTATAGTAAGGACGTTCAGTACTATAACGGCCGAGAAGAAAAAACTAACCAAGACTTTATCGGTATCGTTTTAGACTATGACGAAAAAACCAAATTAGCTAAAATCGAGCAAAGAAATTACTTCAAAAAAGGCGATAAAATTGAAGTTTTTGGACCTAGTGATGAATTTGATTTGACTGTCACAGATTTATACGATGAAGACCTAAATCCCCTTGAAGTTGTAAGGCATCCAAAACAAATATTTTATATAAAAATGCCTAAACCTGTCAAAAAAGATTATATGTTAAAAATGTGTTGACAAAGAAAAAAAACTGTAGTATCATTTTGAAAGAAAAAATACAAAGAACTGAGGTGAAACAAAAATGGATCAAAGCGAAGAGTTCTACGTAACCGAACAAGGCCTAGCTGACATGAAAAAAGAACTAGATTACCTTAAAACGGAAAAACGTCCAAAGGTCATCGCCGCTTTAAAAGAAGCCAGAGCCTTAGGTGATTTGAGCGAAAACGCAGAATACGATGCAGCCCGCAGTGAACAATCAGACACTGAAAACAGAATTGTTACATTGGAAAAAATGATTGAAAATGCCATTGTAATCAAAGAAGGTGCCAAAGATTTAGTATCTGTTGGAAGTACCGTTGTTATAGAATATTTAGAAGATGGTGAAAAAGACGAATACACTATCGTTGGTGTTAAAGAAGCAGATCCTTTTGCTAATAAAATCTCTAACGCCTCACCAATCGCTAAAGCTATTCTTGGACATAAACAAGGCGAAACCGTTGTTGTTGCAAGTCCAAACGGTGACTATAAAGTCAAAGTTGCCGAAATCAAATAAGCCAGAAATGGTTTTTTTTGTTATAAATTTAAAAAAACACACGAAAAATGTGAAAAAATCGTAAAAACATTTGATTTTTTATTAAAAATATGTATAATATCATTCACAAATGTGAAAAAATATAATATAATCATAATTAGAATAGGAGGGAAATCGAATATGTTAATGGGTTTTAAATTTAAAAATTTTAAATCATTTGAGGACCTGCAATATTTCTCTATGATTGCTGGAAAGGTTAGAAACAACGAAAACCATATAACCGAAATTAATGGCAAAAAAATTCTAAAATTTTCTGGAATGTATGGTGCTAATGGTTCTGGTAAAAGTAATTTTATTCTTGCCCTAAGCCTCTTCCAAGATATTGCCAGTAAAGGTGTTTCAACTTTAATCAATAATTTGTATTATAGGGGCGCTAATTCAAATAAAGATGATAATTCTTATTTTGAATACGAATTATGTCTTAACGAAAAATTCTATTCGTATGGTTTTGAAATAAATATTCCCAAAAGACAAATTGTATCTGAATGGTTAATTGATATGACTAAAAAAAATCCAAAGGTTATCTTTGAAAGAGATATAAATAAAGAATATTATTATCCTGATAATTTAAATAAAAAATACAGTAATTTCGAAAATTGTTTATCTGAAATGCGGGCAAATACTAATGACCTATTTTTAAAAGAAATGAATAGGAGATTAATGATGTCAAAAAACAACGATGAATATTATTTAGATATTAAATCTGTATATAAATTCTTGATGTATGATACAACTATTATCAGGCCATCAACCCACAAATTATTTGGAATGGACTATATAAAAAATAAAGATAAAATCATCGATATTTTAAATAAATTAGATATAAACATAGTCGACATTATCGAAGAAAAAAGTAGTCTTGATATGATTTATGCCAAAATGTCAAATCTTGATTTCTCAAACTTCATGGATGAATTAAACAATTTATTATCAAAATTTAATAATTTAAAATGTACATTAAGAATAGAAAATGATTTATATACAATTAAAAGAGAAAAAGATGAATATAAAGTTAGTTCTTTAAAATTTAAACATGCAAATAGTAATGATAGCTTTGGTGCCTATGAAGAATCTGATGGAACAATCAGAATATTAGAGTTAATTGATATTTTATTGACGAATCATAAATTATTCCTCATAGACGAGCTAGATAGCAGTCTTCATCCTGTTTTAGTTGATGGATTATTAAAAATATTTTTATCATCTAAAAAAACAAATCAATTAATTATTACAACCCATGAATCAAAAACATTAGATTTTGATTTAGTTAGAAGAGATGAAATATGGTTTTCCGAAAAGAACAAAAAAGGTGCATCCAGAATATACTCCCTAGAAGAATATAAAGATGTCGCAAGGTTTGACAAGAAAATCGATAAAGCATACTTAGAAGGAAGATTTGGCGCAGTTGCCCAAATAGACACTAACTATGAGGATTAAAGAAGAATTCGCCAGTCAAAGAAAATCAGAAGTTACGACATATAAGCCCAAAATAATTATCGCCTCAGAAGGTAGTTGTTCTGAACCAAAATACTTCGAAGGATTAAACCATAGTGCATTAACAGAAAATAAAGAAATAATAAATCTTTTAAGAGACTATGCGTCCAAAACAAATAGTCATCCAAATTTTATCGTATCTATGTATCAAGAATTTTTAATCAACAATGATAATAAAATAACTATTAAAGAAATAAAACATAAAATAGAAAATTATAATAAAGATAATGGAAACAAAACCAACACCACGAAAATCAATAATTTAATAGATAGTCTTTATAATGAAAACCAAATTATCGAATTAGATGAAATAGAAAAATTTCTATTTACTATCTTAAAAGAAGAAATATATACAGACTTTATAAATAATTTTATCACTTATTTCGAAGCTCAAAATATAACATATTCACCTGAAACCGACTCGATAAATATTGTAATTGATAGAGACAAAGACAACTTCTTTGAAAATCAATATGATAACATTCTAAAATTTTGTCATAAAAATGGCATAAATTTATATGTAAGTAACCCTAATTTTGAATTTTGGCTAATGTTACATTTTGATAAAGTTAATAAATTAGACTATCAAAAAATGTATGAAAATCAGAAAGTTAATAGTAAAAAAAGATATTTAGAACAAGAATTATATAATATTTGCAAATATAAAAAATCAAGTCTTAATTTTAAAAAATTTGAACCATACATAAATAATGCCATCAAAAACGAAAAAAACTTTGCTGAAGATATTTATGAACTAAAAAACAATTTAGGAAGCAATGTTGGTCTATTGGTAAAAAATATAATTAATAAAAAATAAAGCCAGTAATGGCTTTTTTGTTTATAAATTTTTTCTTGACTTCTCATATTATTACCTTTACAATAGAAATAGGGGATTATCCCTATAGTAATGGAGGTAAAATATGAATCATATTGTTTTCTCCATTTTGCTAGTTTTAATTGGACTTTTTGTTGGTATTATATTTATGATGATTTTAAACTCCTTAAAAGTCTTATCAGCTACTAAAAAAGCCGATAAACTACTTGAAGACGCTGAAATACAAGCTGATAAACTAAAAAGAGATAGTATCTTAGAAGCTAAAGAAGAAAATCATCGACTTAAAGCAGATTTAGATAAAGAAATTAAAGAGAAAAAAGCAGAAATCAAAGAGTCTGAAGACCGTCTTTTAGCTCGCGAAGAAAGTATTGATCGCCGTGATCAAACCCTCCAAAACCGCGAACAAATATTAGACAGCAAAGAACAAGACTTAATTGATAAACAAAAAGATATTCAAAAAGAGCAAGTGGAGTTAGAAAATACCAAAAATGAACAAATAAAACTACTCGAAAAAATTGCTGGATATTCTAAAGAAGAAGCTAAAGACGAAATCATGAAAAAAGTTGAAAACATGATGAATCTTGAAATTGCTTCATACATCAAAGATCGCGAAGCTGAAGCTAAATTAGAAGTTGATAAAAACGCTAAAAATATGCTTGTAACAGCTATGCAAAGATATGCTGGTGACGTTGCTGGTGAACAGACAGTAACTGTCGTTACCTTACCAAACGATGAAATGAAAGGAAGAATCATCGGTAGAGAAGGAAGGAACATTAAGACGATTGAAGCTGTAACCGGAGTTGATTTAATAATCGATGATACTCCAGAAGCTATCGTTCTATCAAGTTTCGATCCATATCGAAGAGAAATAGCTAGACTTACAATCGAAGCCTTAATCAAAGATGGTCGAATCCATCCGAGTCGTATTGAAGAAGTATACGATAAAACTGCCAGTGAAATGAAAGCTAAACTTATGGAATATGGAAACGATGCTCTATTCGAACTAGGTCTTACCAAAGTTGCTCCAGAATTAGTGGAAGCCTTAGGTAAACTTCATTTTAGAACAAGTTATGGTCAAAACGTTTTAAAACACTGCGTTGAAGTTGGCCATTTAACTGGACTTTTAGCTGCTGAACTAGGTGAAAACGTAACCCTAGCTAAACGTGCCGGACTATTCCACGACATTGGAAAATCTATCGACCACGAAGCTGAAGGAAGTCACGTTGAATTAGGATTAGACTTAGTAACTAAATACGGTGAAAACGAAGTCGTTAGAAACACTGTTGCCTCACATCATGGTGATTGCGAACCGACATCAGTAATCGCTGTTTTAGCTACTATTGCCGACGCCTTATCTGCATCTCGTCCAGGAGCTAGAAACGATTCTCTAGAAAACTATATAAAAAGATTAACTGACCTAGAAAACATCGCAAACGAAATGGACGGCGTTGAAAAAGCCTATGCTGTTCAAGCCGGACGCGAACTTAGAGTAATCGTTAAACCAAGTGAAATAGATGATCTTCAAAGTCATAAATTAGCTCGTGACATTAAAAAAGGAATTGAAGAAAAACTCCAATATCCAGGAACAATTAAAGTAGTTGTTATTCGTGAAACAAGAGTAATTGAGGAAGCTAAATAAAGCTTTCTTTTTTAGTCTTCTGGATTTTCTGTTGACCCAGTTGTCGCTGTACCTAAAACGATAATAGCCGCTACTACAGAAAGTATTCCTGCTATAATTTGCTTGTCTGCATCTTCTAAATTATCTTGATTATAAAGTAATTTTAAATTTTTATCCCGCACATTGATTAATAAAAACCCCAAAGAAACAGTCAAAGCTATAAGCCTATTCGTCCTTAAAATAGCGAGTTCCACATCTTCGTTATATAATGGTTCTTTATCTTCCATCTTTAAAATTTCGTTATAAGTAATTGTCAGTGAAACAAATAACGTTCCGATAAAAATAAAAGTAAGTAAAAGTTGCCACTTAAGTAGTTCACTTTCCTCTAAATTATAGTTAGTCATTACCTCTCCCAAAGCTTTTTAAGCTCTAATAATTCACTCACTGTCACAAACTTATATCCTTGCTTTTTAAGCTCTTTTATTACAGATGGCAAAGCATTAACCGAATATTCGTGATTATCGTGAAACAAAATAATACTACCACTTTTCACATCCTTAAAAACATTAGACATAATTCCCTCGGTACTTTTAACTGACCAATCTCTAGAATCCACATCCCATAAAACAAAAGTCAAATCGATATAACTTTTAAGCGTATTGTTATACCCACCATAAGTCGGTCTAAAAAGAGTAGGTGTATATCCCGTCACCCGCTTAATCTCATCCTGAGTCTTATTTATCTCATCCTTAACCTCTTCTTCCGAAAGTCTTGTCAAATACTTGTGATCATAAGAATGATTGCCAATCTCATTTCCCTCACTAAGCATTTCCCTTAAAATATCACCATAAAAAGAAACTTTGTTACCTATAAGGAAAAAAGTCCCGCAAGCATCATGTTTCTTCAAAATATCCAAAATATCTTTCGTATACTTGCTTGGACCATCGTCAAAAGTTAAAGCCACCACCTTATCTTCTTCGTTTATCGTATTTTTTTTAAAATTCAAATAAGTATTAGTATTCTCCTCTCTATCGACATCTATCAGTAAATTTAGACTATCTAGAGGAATATCTAAATAAACTAGTTCATCATTAGTATCTTTAAGTTGGGTAGGATTAAAATAAATAGTTAAATTCTCATCATCCATAGTAAAAAAATCATAACTTACATTACTTAAATAATCCATATCGGCATCCTGATACTTACTTAAAAGTTCTTTTTTTATATCGTAATCCAGTACATCTAAATCATCGACAATATCCTCCATGGTCAAAAACTTTTCGCTTTTTTTATTATAAGTAAATGTTTTAATCTTGCTTACGGTTTTATCAGTAACAATCTCTGTTAAAATACTGACATTTATAACCTCATCGTTTACTTCTTTATATGTATAAGAAATATTAAGCTCTGGCTTTCCATCGTAATCGGAATTTTTAAACTCAGCCCGTACTTTATTAATATAAGAACTTATCGCCTCATCTAAAGCACTCACTTCCGTAACCGGATAATTTATTGAAACTAAAGCATCCTTGTTTTCAATCTCAGTTAAAATCTCCGGCTCACTTTCACACCCTGAAATTAGTAAACATATAATCAAAAAAAAGACAAATTTTCGGCCCATTATAACCACCTATATAATCATATGTCACCATCACAAAATATATTCTAAAAAGCGAACATTTTACCTTTTGAAAAGCAAAATAAAAGAAAAACAAAAAAGCAAAAAATCAAAAAAACGAAAAATCAAAAAAATCTAAAAACTTATTTTTCTAAAATAAATATTTTTTAAATTCAAAAACCAAAACCACGATTTTTCCTTGCAAATAAAAGGAAAACAGTCAAAAACACACTTAAAATAGCAAAAAGCAAAAATGTCAAAAATAAGCAAAACGAAAAATTTACATTTTTTTAAAAACTAAAAATACCGGAAAATAAAGGCAAACTCCAAACTGAAATTTTTTTCATAAAAAAAGCGAACATTTTCTATTGACTATCACCCATTTCATAGTCTATAATGTACTCAGAGTAGGAGGTACAAAAATGGTTGATGAAGAGAACTTAAGCCATTTAACAGTTATAAAACGAAGTGGAAAAAAAGTAGAATGGAATGGAGCAAAAATTGCGATTGCGATAAAAAAAGCTTTTGATGCCCTAGAAAAACAAGAAGGAGAAGACTTATATACCGAAAAAGATGTTAATAAAGTCTTTAACTCAGTTGTAAAACAAATTGAAAAAGAATATAAAGATCAAGATAAAATCAAAATTGAAGCAATTCAAGATATTATCGAAGATAAACTAAAGAAAAATTATGAAGATGTTTATAAAACATTCTCTGAATATCGTGAAAGACGTAATAAATCCCGTCAAGCCTTCATCGGCGAAAAGAAACAGCACAAATTTGTTAAAGCTATCGAAAACTTAGGTTTAAAAACCGCTGGCGAAGAAGATGCCAAAAGAGAAAACGCCAATGTCGATGGTGATACCGCCATGGGAACAATGCTTCAATATGGAAGTACAGTTTCCAAGGAATTTGCTAAAGCATATTTGATGAAACCTAAATTTGCTGAAGCCCATGACAATGGTGATATTCATATCCATGACTTAGACTTCTGGCCAATGGGAACGACGACTTGCTGCCAAATAGATTTAAAAAAATTATTTAAAAATGGTTTTTCAACCGGACATGGTTTCTTAAGACCACCTAAGGATATTATGAGTTACACCGCTTTAGCAGCTATCGTTATCCAATCAAATCAAAATGATCAGCACGGAGGTCAAGCAATTCCAGCCTTTGATTATTATATGGCTCCAGGAGTACTACTTACCTTCAAAAAACAATTTAAACAAGCTATCGCTGATTTCTTAGATTTAACTGGTTTTGATCATTTTATCAACATGGATAAAATAGCCAAAGACATCGATAAATTAGATTCGATTGACGTTGATCTAAGCATATTTGATTCATATGCCAAAGAATCAAGTGAAGTTAAAAAAATATTCAAAAAAGCTTATGACACCGCTTATAAGAAAACCGATAGAACGACTTATCAATCAATGGAAGCATTCATTCATAACTTAAATACCATGCACTCACGTGCCGGCGCCCAAGTTCCATTCTCATCAATCAACTTTGGAACTGACACCTCACCAGAAGGCCGCATGGTTATGAAAAATTATCTTTTAGCTACTGATGCCGGACTTGGAAATCACGAAACACCTATATTTCCAATTTCCATCTTTAAACTAAAAGAAGGAGTTAACTATAATAAAGAAGATCCAAACTATGATTTATTTAGACTTGCTTGTGAAGTTTCAGCCAAAAGATTATTCCCGAACTTCTCATTCATCGACTCACCATTTAACCTTGAAGGCTATGATCCAAACAATTACGAAACTGAAGTTGGTTATATGGGATGTCGTACAAGAGTTTTAGGAAATCACGTTGACCCAAGCAAAGCTATTACTCCAGGAAGAGGTAACTTATCATTTACTTCGATTAACTTACCAAGACTTGGAATTAAACACGGAATCGTTAGTGGTGAAACTGACCTAGATGGATTCTTTAAAGAACTAGGTGAACTTGAAGACCTAGTTAAAGACGAATTACTAGAGAGATTCGAGCACCAATGCTCAAAACACATCTATAACTTCCCATTCCTACTTGGACAAGGAGTATGGATCGATTCTGAAAAATTAAAACCTGGTGATAGACTACGTAAAGTCTTAAAACATGGAACACTTACAGTTGGATTTATCGGTTTAGCTGAATGTCTAAAAGCTCTAATCGGTAAACATCATGGTGAAAGCAAAGAAGCTCAAGAGTTAGGTTTAAAAATCGTCAAATTCATGCGTGATAGAGTAGACAAATATTCAGAAGAATATAACCTAAACTTTTCACTCATCGCCACTCCAGCTGAAGGCTTATCAGGAAGATTTACCAACATCGATAAAGCTATTTATGGAAAGATTAAAGGTGTAACCGATAGGGATTACTACACCAATTCATTCCACGTACCAGTTTATTACAATATTTCAATCGTTGATAAACTTAAAATTGAAGGTCCATATCACGCTTTAACAAATGGTGGTCATATCAGTTACGTTGAACTTGATGGCGACACAGCCATGAATGTCGACGCATTTGAAAAAATTATTCGCTTAATGCACGATAACAAAATGGGTTATGGGGCAATCAACCATCCAGTCGATCGTGACCCAGTTTGTGGATACACCGGTGTTATTGGCGACTACTGCCCAGGATGCGGTAGAAAAGAGTATGAAGGTGTACCAATAGAAAGAGTAAAAAACGCAAGTCTAAACTCTTGCGGAGGAAGATAGGAGGAATTATTTATGGAAAGAGAAAAAACTGTTGGACAAGGAGTAAAATTTGAAAGAATAAGAAGAATCACTGGTTACCTAGTAGGAACTACAGATAGATTCAATAACGGCAAAAAAGCCGAAGAACACGACCGTGTAAAACACGGAACAGCCGGCATTTTAAATAAATAATGCAAATACGTCTAGCCAGTACCTTACAACCAGATAGTATCGTCGATGGTGAAGGTATCAGAACCGTTATTTGGACCCAAGGCTGCGCGCATGCCTGTCCTGGCTGTCAAAACCCTGAAACTTGGGACTTCAAAGGCGGATTTCTAGTTGATCTCGAAGATGTTAAAAAGGAAATGGATAAATTAGAAGGTCAGCAAGGAATAACATTATCTGGTGGAGACCCGTTATTTCAGCCCGAAGCTTGTACTGAAATTGCTAAATACGCCCATAAATTAGGCATGGACGTTTGGTGTTACACTGGATTTAATTACGAAGACCTTTTAAAAAACAAAAAAACATTGGAACTTCTAAAAAACATAGATGTTTTAGTTGATGGTAAATTTATCATTGCCGAAAGAAGTTTAAATCTATATTTCCGTGGATCTCGTAATCAAAAAATCATCGACGTTCCCAAATCATTAAAAGAAGGCAAAGCCGTCGTTATCGAAAAATACATGAAAGAAAAAGATCAAAGTATGGGACCTACTAAAGAACAAGGAATATACATATAAAGGGGAAGTATAAATACTCCCTTTTTGTATTTATAGAAAGGAAGATTTTATGTCAAAATTCACACTACTGTCCGAAAAAGAATTAAACGAACTAACCAAATTGGGATTTAACCGTACCCCTAAATTTACTGATTATGCCATATTAACTGGATGTCAAGGATTTAAAAAGGACGGTGAAACATCAAAGTGGTTATTATCGTCAAATATTCAAACAAATAATGCTATCGTTAGTAAAGATGGCCTAATATTGGAGCTGGGAGATTCTCATATTTACCCGGCAGCTGTTGATAGTGAAGGAAAAATTAATTTTGCCGAAGAAAATATGCCGTTTTATGGAGTAAGACCGGTTACTAAATTAACAGAAGATATTGCACGAAATGCCAAGATAATTTATGAAAATTCTAAAACTATAAATCTAGAATATGGGGAATTTCCTCAAAACGTCACCTCTGAAGATTTAAGCACACAATTAAATGAACAAATTGCTAGCTATGAATTTCCAGACAATGTCAAACGATATCTCCCAATTATTACCTATTATAATCCGGAAAACCCTGTAAATTATAAAATAGACCGCATCAAACTACCATATAAAGAATACGTCATTGATGAAAATAAATTTATTTTAATGATAACCAGTAAAGACTTTTTAAGTGTAAACAGTATCTTAAACGACAAAACAAAAGTAATCAAAGATCAAAATTATTGGTTAGAAATAAAACCAATCAAATGGACCTGCTATAAAGATATGGACCTTATGATATCCGATAATGTTTTATTTACAGGTGAAATGTCAATGGACAAAATAAAAGATTATGCCTATTTTTACGAAGATACCGATATTTATAAATATTTAGACGAAACATTTTCCAGAAACATAATTCCTAGTAAAAAAGAACCTGAAAAAGTTATCTCCTTAAAACCTCATAATAATGTCGTCTCCATGCACATTTCTAGATGAGCAAGTATAAAATTGTACTTGTTTTTTTCTAAAAAACTTTAAAAAATTTAGTAACTCTGTTATAATTTAAATGAGAATAGAAAGGAACAATGTCACATGAAAAGAGCCACTTATGTTGATAAGCAAGGTAATACTGTTAATCAAACATTTGAAAATAAAAAACCACTGTTAAATATATTCTTTATAATTGGAACCATACTTCCAATAGTTATGGTTGGATTTATTATTTATACGATGGTTCAAAATAACAATTGTATCGAAATTTATGATGCTATTAAATCTTCGACCTTAAAATATCTCCAAGACTCTGAAGATTTACCAACAGAAGAAGGTGAGAGTACCAGAGTTTACATTGATAAACTATATGATGGATTCCTCTCAAGCTCTCAAACAAATAACCTTCGTTGTTCAGGGACTGTTAAAGTAACGAAATATAAAAATGATTACATCTATACCTTAGATGTTCGTGGTTGTGATAAATGTTCAACCAACATTAAATATACAACTTGGAGTAATGAACAAACAGCCTACCCAAGTAATCGCGCCATAGTCGACATCGTTCCTTATTATAATTACTACGAACGTGAAGTTAATAATACCGATTGGTCTATTTACCTAACTCAAGACGAAATATCTAAAAAAGAGTCAAAATATGGAGTTAAACTTCCTAAAGATAAAACAATTTTACCAGAAGTACCAACCGAAGCTAACGTTGTTGACATCGAAACTCAAAATAAATACCAATATCGTTATCAAGATAAAAGATGGTATTGGTATGATATCGAAGGTGATTATTCAGAATTTTCATCAGAACAACCAGAAGGATACGCAAATAAAGATGATAGAGTATTTATCCTAACTGACTGGACAGATTGGTCACAAAGTGCCCCAGAAGAAAAGGATTACCGTTCAGTTCAAAATGCCGTTGGCCGTAAATATTATTACTTAGATGGAAATGAAAAAGTCTATTACAATAGTGGTCAATATGCCGCACCAGAAGAAGTAGATACTGAAAAGTATGATCACTTCGATGATGATACAGTAACCTTATATCGTTATCAAGACCGTCAGTGGCGTTGGTATAACGGTCAAAGAAGACAGTACAGTATGCTTACCTCAACCCAGCCCGAAGGACGTCCATACCGCGATGATGACACGGAAACCTTAACATCATTCAGTGGTTGGAATGATGAAAGTAAACTAACTGAAGCTAACCAGTCATACCGCATCGAAGAAAGAAGAACAGTCACGAGATACCGTCAAGTATATGAAATTCTATCTTTAAAAGTTTTAGATGAACCATTAAATCATGATGATTTTGAAAAAGAAATTGGTACATCTATCCCAGAATTCATGGAACGAGAAGATCGTAAGATTGAAATAACCTATAAATTTAAATATCGTAAACCAGCTTAATGAACTAGTTAAAAACTAGTTTTTTAATTGCTCATAAAAACATATATTGTAGTATGCAGAAAATAAAATTAAAAAAACATTTCATACCTAAGTTAAAACCTTTAAATATTGTCTTTATCGTTTTAATATCGATAATTATAACAGTTTTAATATTACTAAAATACTTAAGTAATCAAATAACCCCGATTATGTTTGAATACTCCAAAACCGAAGCAAAAAAAATCACCAGCATAGTCATTAACGAAGCTGTTGCCAAATATATTACCGAAAAAGTTGACCCAGACGAACTATTCAATATAACCAAAGATGATAACGGTGAAATCAAATCTGTCGATTTTAATGCCGCCATTGTCAATAAATACTTAACTGATGCCACTACCAGTATTCAGCAGGAACTGCGAAACATTGAAAAAGGTAACATCGACAAACTTGAATATAAAGACTATATATTTGAAGATTATGATAAAGATAACCTAAAAGAAGGAATTATCTACCGCTTTAGTTTAGGAAGTCTTTGGGACAGTAATATTCTCTATACATTTGGACCTAAAATACCTGTAAAAATAAACATTCTCGGAAATGTCACTAGTAAAATCGACACCTCGATAAAAAACTATGGAATCAACAACGCACTTATCGAAGTCTATGTCGAACTAAACGTCACCGAAAAATTAATTCTCCCTTTTTTCAATAAAGATGTCAAAATAAACACCAAAATTCCTGTTGCTATGAAACTTGTCACGGGAACCGTTCCAAGCTACTATGTCGATGGTGAAAACGCCCCATCAGTAACTATTCCATCTAATTAAAATGTGTTATAATAAAAACAGGTGATAAACACATGAAAAAAATTGAACTATTAAAAAATAAATACTTCTTAATTGAAAATTATAAAGAAGGATTTATCCAGAAAAACGTCGAAGACCTAATCACTGATTACTTTGCTGACTATGACTATATCTTAGGTGACTGGGCCTATAACAAATTAAGACTTAAAGGCTTTTGTGACAAAGAAAATTCTCTGTTTAACAAACACAATGATTACTCTAAAATTCACGACTACATAAAAAACAACTGTGCCTTTGAATGTAAATACTTTATTTTAAAAAAGGAGAAAACAAATGACTAAAAAAGAAAAGTGGAATGAATTAAATAAAAAAATTGAAAAATTAAATCCTCTTTATGAAAAACTGCTAGTTAAAATAACGAATATTCAATCAGATATCCAAAAAAATCCAAGTGAAGATAAAATTGAAAAATGTAGTAAACTCATTGATTTAAAAAACAAATATGAAGAGACCAAAAATATAATGAAATCACTTTCCCTTTTCGCCTCTAAAGACGAAAACCCAGATAATTTCCTCGAAGGCCTATGTGATTTAGACGCCTTAGACAAGGAAATAGATGAAATAAAAACAAATTTAAATGAGGCCTGAGAAATATACAAGGAAATTGTATATTTTTTCCTTGTGAAATAATTTTGTAACCTGTGGTCAAAATATAAATAATCTGGTATAATGAATAATGATACGGAGGCTAGAAAGTGGAAACGAAAGAATTAATCAAAGAATATACTCAAATACTTGAAAAATCTCAAAACTTATGGAGGTCACTTTGACCCCGAAAAAAGACAAAATAGAATAAAAGAACTTGAAAGTGAAATAAATAAACCAAACTTTTGGTCTGACCGCCGACATAGTAGTGAAGTCATGAATGAACTTAATTCTGAAAAGAAAATTTTAAATGAAGTTCAAAAACTTATAGATGATTCTAAAGACTATCTCGAAATGTCTCAAAATGCGGATGATGAAGAGACTGTAGATTGGTTAAATGAAGAATATGAGATTTTAAAAAACAAACTAGATGAAATTCAAACCGCTGTTTTGTTAAACGGCGAATACGACAAAAACGATGCCGTATTGGAAATTCATTCCGGCGCTGGTGGAACTGAAGCTTGCGATTGGGCCAATATGCTTTATCGTATGTATTCAAGATGGTGTGAAAAGAAAAAATATAAAATTGAAGTAGTCGACGAGCAACCAGGTCTTGAAGCAGGAATCAAAAGTATTACCATAATTGTCAAAGGCTTAAATGCCTATGGCTACCTCAAAAACGAAAAGGGAATTCACCGTTTAGTCAGACTATCTCCCTTTGATTCCAATAACCGTCGGCACACCTCATTTGCCTCTGTAAGTGTAACCCCAGTTATTGACGACACCACCGTCGTTACCATCGATGATAAAGATTTAAAAATAGACGTTTACCATAGTAGTGGAGCTGGTGGCCAAAGCGTCAACACCACTGATAGTGCCGTTCGTCTAACTCATCTCCCAACCGGAATAGTTGTAACTTGCCAAAACGAGCGCTCACAAGTTCAAAACAAAGCCAAAGCTATGCAGATATTACGTAGTAAACTTTATGAACTGGAAGTAAAAGCCAAAGAAGAAGAAATGTCTAAACTAAAAGGTGAAATAGAAGACATAAACTTTGGTTCACAAATTAGAAGTTACATTATGCACCCATATTCATTAGTCAAAGATCACCGCACCAATATAGAAGAAACAAACGTTGGAAAAGTTCTAGATGGTGATATTGATAAGTTTATAAGTGCAAATTTAAGGGGAAATGTTAAGTGATCTTTAATCTAGTTAAAAAAAATAAAATAGATGGAACCGAACTCTTAAAAGAAATATCCAACAGCAAAAAAATTCAAAGATATTTCTATTTCGTCATCGGCATCCTAATTATGGCCATCGCCTTTAACCTCTTCATGAAAGAAGCTCACATCATGTCGGGAGTTAGTGGCCTATCACTAATTACGGAACAAGTATTCGGACTTGATCCCTCATTAGTTATTCTAATGGCCAATATCATCTTAGTAATCGCCAGCTTTATTTTCCTTGGTAAAGAAAAAACGACAAACACGATTATGGGGTCTATCCTATATCCAGTATTTGTCAAACTTACTGAAACTCTTCCAACTTATATAGATTTTACTGGAACTGAAACAATAGTTTTAGTTCTCTCAGGAGCTGTATTATCGGGATTTGGAACCGGCCTTATATTCAAAAATAACTTTACCTCAGGTGGAACAGACATTCTAAAACAAATATTAACGACCTATTTTAAAATGCCCTATAGCAAAACTAACATTTACTCAGAAGGTATAATTATCGTTTTAGGAGCTATTATCTTTGGCTGGACGTCATTTCTTTATTCGATAATTACCATATTTATCTCAGGTTATATCAGTGATTGTGTTATCCTTGGAATATCTGAATACAAAACAATGCAAATAATAACTAATAAAGAAGAAGAAATCAAAGATTTTATTTTAGAAACCCTCCATCATGGAGTCACAATTATCGACGCTGAAGGAGGATACACTAAAAAAGCTCGCAAAGTATTAATCTCTGCCATTCCAACGAGAGAATACTTTGTTGCTACCGAAGCCATCAAGAAAATTGATCCAGAATCATTCGTTATAGCTATTGATACCTATGAAATTACTGGAAAGAAATAGAAGGAAGTGAGATTGTGGAATTAATCAGACTTACAAACGTTAAAAAAACTTACAAAACCGGAGTCACCGCTATTCAAGATTTAAACCTAACCATCTCTAAAGGTGAATTTGTCTTTATTATCGGTTCCACCGGTTGTGGAAAAAGTACGTTAATAAAAATGTTATATCGTGAAGAAAAACCGACAGCCGGTCAAATAATCGTTGGTGGAATAGATGTTGGTAAACTAAGAAATGGTAAAGTTTATAAAATCAGAAGAAAAATAGGAGTCGTTTTCCAAGACTTTAAATTACTTCCAAAATCAACAGTATATGAAAACGTCGCCTTTGCTTTAGAAATATTTGGACTTCCTAAAGATGAAATCCACTCTAAAGTTTTAAAAGCCCTTGAACTAGTTGGCCTAAAACATAAAGTCAAAAACTATCCGGCCCAACTTTCAGGTGGTGAACAACAAAGAGTTGCCATTGCCAGAGCCATCGTCAATGGACCAAAACTTTTAATCTGTGACGAACCTACTGGTAACTTAGACAAAAACACTGGTATGGAAATAATGAGAGTATTAGACGAAATCAATAAACTTGGAACAACCATCATCATGGTTACACATGATATCAACATAGTTGAACAAATGAAAAAAAGAGTTATCGTATTAGATTCAGGAAGAGTGGTAAAAGATTATGCAGAAGGAACATATAGAAGATGAAAACGCTTAGGATAATTGGAAGAAACATTCGTGACGCCTTTAAAGGTGTCTTCAGAAACTTTTCTCTATCTTTTGCCTCAATATCATGTATAACTATAACTCTAATCGTTGTAACCATATCTATAATTTTATCTGATAACGTTGATAACTTTACCAATTTAGTCGAAAGAGACGTTACTATTGTTGCTTTTATCGACAATGAAGCTGATGACAGTAAAATCGAAGAAATCAGAGAAGAAATCAGCTCCCTTAATAATATCGAAGAGTATGAATTCCGTTCAAAAGAAGAAATCACAAATGAAATGCGTGACTCATCAGACGTCTTTGATAGTATCATGGGCAATTGGACTGACGATGAAAACCCAATTCAAAATACATTCCAAGTCAAAGTAACAGATATCAACAAAATTGATAACGTTGCCAAGAAAATCGAAAAAATAGATGGGATAACCTTAGTAAAATATGGTGAAGGAATTGTTGAACAATTAATCTCAACCTTTGAATTCATTCACAAAATCTGTATTGGTGCCGTCATCGCCCTCATCTTAGTAACCGCTTTCCTAATCTCAAACACCATTAAAATTACTATCTCATCAAGACAACGAGAAATAGGAATCATGCGTTTAATTGGTGCCTCTAACTTAAACATTAGAATACCATTTATTATCGAAGGATTGCTCCTAGGCTTACTTGGATCAATCATTCCAGTCGCTCTAACGATATATGGATACAATAGTCTCTACCACCACTTTAATGGTCAGCTATTCTCACCATTTATTAAATTGATTGAGCCAGTACCATTTGTCTACTATACATCACTTATCTTAGTTGGAATCGGTATATTAGTAGGTATGTTTGGTTCATGGCGAGCAGTTCGCAAACACTTAAAAATCTAGAAGCTCTATTAAGAGTTTCTTTTATTTTATAAAAATATGTACTAAATAAGTAAAACATGATATCATTAAACTAAGAGAGAGTA
>ERZ1643249.533-NODE-533-length-43094-cov-5.192988_pt1 | contig 43094 bp, 48 predicted proteins | sample MGYA00579263_ERZ1643249 | MGnify/ENA primary metagenome ERZ1643249 (study PRJEB29033, sample SAMEA4952264) | chicken gut metagenome | biome: Broiler Chicken; feature: Gastrointestinal Tract; material: Caecum | place: Ireland | collected 2018 | study: Broiler...
ATACACTCTCCTACTGTTTGTTATCCGAGGGATATCCCACAGTTTTAATACATTTTGCGAGAAAGAGCAGGTCTTTTCTGCTCTCCCTGTCATAGATCCCAAGCAGAAGCTGCCATGCTCCTGCCGTCCGCTGCCCAGAGGCGTCGTCTTTCTTGAGTATTCTGAGAATCCCGCAGAGCAGATCGTCCTGATAGCGGTCGGCCCGCAGGGCAAGAACCGCATAATACAGCTCTTCCGCCGGCAGACCCAGGCGCCGACAGATGACAGCCATTGCGGCGCAGGCCTTCCCCTGCTCCCCTCGAAGATAGATATCATCCACTCCACAGTAAACGTCCAGAAGATCAAGGGAACGCCTGATCTCATCATGGGCGCGGGAGAAGTCCTGCCGTCTCATATGATAAAGCCCGAGATAATAGTATACATCCGGGTTCTCAACGGCAGGGTAACCTGTCCGACTTGCCGTCTCCTCCACTTTCCCGTCAGTTCCTGCTAGGGACAGATCATATGCGTAGAGTCTGAGGAGATTCTTCCCTGCGCTTTCATGCCTGCTTCGGCTCACAGTATCTCCGGGAATACCTGTAAGTGCCTTTTCGTATGCCTGCACTGCCATGCCCATCTCACCCATGCCGATATAGGCGTCCCCCAGGTAAGCATACGGGGTTAAATCGTTCGGATTCTCTTCGATCTCCTTAAGGAGCATCTCTACATTTCTCTGCCACTTTCCTTTTGCTTTCATGATTGAGGGCACATAGCCTGTATGTAAGATTGAAAGCCTCCTCTGTTCATCTCTGCAGTTCATCTCCCCACCGCCCGTAAGGCCGATCTGCTCGTGTATCCTTCCATGGTAGCGTATCTGCAGGATATTGCGGAAGATCCGATCCTGGACGGACACAGAGAAGGGCTGCCCATCCTCCCCAAGCTGCACCCATGAGCAACGGATGAAGTGGACAAAAGCTTCCTCACTTCCATGATCATCCAACCCGCTTAATATATCCATAAGCTGGTCTGCATCTTTCTCCGAAAAATACTCGTCCGCATCCAAAAAGGCAATCCAATCCCCGGACGCCTGTTCTATAGCGTAGTTCTTCGCTGCGGAGAAGTCCTCGCGCCACTTAAAATGATAAACTTTCGCCCCCATCTCCTTGGCAATCTCCACTGTCCGGTCTGTGCTTCCCGTATCCACCACGATCTGCTCACAGACGCGCCCTTTCCCCCATGAAAGGGCGCGTCTGATATTCTCTTCCTCATTTTTCACGATCATGCACTGGGAGAGGCGTGCCTTCTTCATTCTGTCCTGCATATTTTGCTCTTCCTTTTCATATCTCCAGATTATTACTCTCTTCCTTCCGGCTTTTCTTATGGGAGAAGCTTCCATCTCCCATAAGAAAAACCCCCATCCCAAATGGGATGGGAGTCTGAAAAGTTCCCGCTTACTGTAATAACTGAAGAACGCCCTGCGGTACCATATTTGCCTGTGCAAGCATTGCCTGCGAAGCCTGTACCAGGATGTTGTTCTTCGTATAAGCCATCATCTCATTAGCCATATCTACATCGCGGATGCGGCTCTCTGCTGCGGTAATGTTCTCTGTCTGTACGCTCAGGTTGTTGATTGTGTGCTCCAGACGGTTCTGGATAGCGCCCAGGTTACCACGGATGGAAGATACCATGTTAATAGCAGATCTGATAGCTGAAACTGCAGTTGACGAACCAGCCTGTGTACTAAGATTAATAGTGCTGATTCCAAGGCTTGCTGTATCCGTAGCAGAAATCGTTACCTTGAGCTGGTTGAAAGCATCAGCAGTATCGCCGATCTGAAGTACGCCAGTGCTTGCTGTTGTATTTCCATAGGAACCATCCAGCAGGTTGATGCCGTTGAAGTTCGTGGAGTCAGAGATACGCTCGATCTCTTCATTCAGACTGTCGATCTCAGCCTGAATGTTTTCACGGTCAACATCATCCTGGTATGTGCCGTTGGCAGACTGAATAGCCAGCTCTACCATACGGTTCAGCATGGAGTGAACCTCTGTCAGAGCACCCTCTGCTGTCTGTACGAGTGAGATCGCGTCGTTCGCGTTCTTCTGAGCTGTCTCAAGGCCTGTGATCTGTGCGCGCATCTTCTCGGAAATAGCAAGTCCTGCAGCGTCGTCTCCTGCACGGTTGATCTTATAACCGGAGGAAAGTTTCTCCAGGTTCTTGGACAGTGCACTGTTGTTGTTTGTCAGGTTGCGGTAAGAATTCATTGCGGAAATATTGTGTTGGATTCTCATAATGTTACCTCCTTGGTAATTTTCCGAAGCCTTCCTTGGCTTCGTATACATTTTATAATGTTTTTATACAGCTTCGTTCTTTGCCTGTCCGTGGATCCTATGTGCACTGGCGGACGCTTGGCAAAAACTTTACTGCGGGCGGGAAAACAATTATCTGGTCTTTCACGCCTCTTATTATCTCGGACAGTTCTGAACGGAAATGTGACGAGAGATAATTTTATACTCTTTCATCACCTTCCATCTGCCTGTCTATATTTTATATCGGCTTTACTTTCAATAAATTAAGATTTTTTTAAAAATTTTGCATTCTTTTTGAAATTTTTTATTTCCCTCTTTCCCTAAGACCCTAAGAATCTTCTTTTCCTTATTTGTATAGCCGCTTTTGCCGATATATATATATAATAAATGTAAGAAAGGAGGGAATTGTATGTCGATCTATGGAATTAGTTCTTATGGCATGAGATATTACAACTACCAGTCATCTATCAACAACGCCCGGCTCATGCAGGCGCTCTCGCAAAACCCGAAGCTGAACGATCTGAGCGAAATTAAGGAATCCTATGATTCGTCAAGATCTTCACTCTCGGACAGCTTTGACTTTGTAAAGGAGTACACCTCCAGCATGTCGTCTCTGATGAAAGCAGCAAGCGAGCTTAAGGGCTCCGGTGCATCCAGCGCTGTGAACGATCTGACCGTGACCAGCTCGGACACCTCAGTGGCGACAGTCACAGAGCGGCTGCCCGTGCGCAGCTCCGGTGAGATCACACTGGAGGTCAGCCAGACCGCCCGTACGCAGATAAACACAAGCGATGCGGTAAAGGCAAATGAGGCGGCGGTGGAGGACATGGATTTTACTGTGTCCGGAAGCCATGGCACGGCCATGGTTCAGGTAAGCAGCACGAATGATGACGGCACTGCCAGGACAAGCGAAAGTATGCTGTATGAAGCCGCTAAACAGATCAACAGTCAGGATGTGGGGGTGCGCGCCACCGTTGTAGAAGACGCCGGAGAGGTATCCTTAAAGCTTGAGAGCAGACATACCGGAGAGGTATACGGGTTTAGCGCCCAGGGTCAGTTCGGCGCGGCAGCCGGGATAGACCGGGTAGATACTGCCGCTTTGAATGCAGAATACTCTGTCACTGACGGCGGCTTCACCCGCAGCTACACCTCTTCGACCAATGACATCACTGTCAACTCCGGGCGGATCGGTGTGAGCCTTAAGGACACTGGAGAAGTGACCATAAGCGCCGGTATGGACGAGGAGAAAATATCCGCCGCAGTTCAGGATCTGGTGAGCAGCTATAATAGCGCGCTTAAAGTCCTTAATGACAACTACGGCAGAGGCAGCGGAGTGGACAGGCAGTTGAGGAATCTTGTCAGAGGCCTTGGTTCCGAGCAGTCACTGGCAAAAGTGGGAATCACTGTGAACAAAGACGCCACACTGGAGTTTGACGAAGAAGTCTTTTCAAAAAGCTTCGCGGAAGATCCGTCATTTGTCCGGAATATCATATCCGGTACAGGAGGCATCGCAGACACAGCCTTTAATAAAGCGTCAGGCGGGATGAATGTGAATGCAAGTTCTCTGATCAACAATGATATGGCGGAAGCTCAGCATGAGATACTGAACAACCCGTTCAATGTGATAGGGATGTATTCCCGCAACAGCGCATACCTGAATAACAACTTCTACGCAGTCGGACTTATGATGAACTATCTGGTCTGAACAGTTGGAAAGGTTGGATAATTAGAACATACATCTAAAGAAAAGAAGAGACGCTCTCCTTTGCCGGAGAGTGTCTCTTCTTTAATCTAGTATCATGTTTCTGGTATCAATTCCCTGTATTGTTCGCTACCTGTCCATACTCGGTTGAATCAAACGCATTTCTGTCCTTGAGCTTGAACCTTCCGACTGCTTTCTTCAGCATCTCTGCCTGGCCTGCCAGTTCTTCGCTTGCCGCAGAACTCTGCTGTGCTGTCGCTGAGTTCGTCTGTACCACGCTCGATATCTGATCCACTCCGACTGTCACCTGAGCTACCTGCTCCGCCTGTGCAGTGGAGTTCTTTCTGATCTCACCGTTAAAGCTGATCGCCTCTTTGGCGCTTATTGCGGTATTCTTGATGGATTCTGACGTATCGCCCGCGATACGTGTTCCGTTCTCCACTGCCTGGATAGAATGTTCTATGAGTTCTGACGTCGTCTTGGACGCCTCTGCGCTCTTCTCTGCAAGTGATCTCACCTCGTCAGCCACAACCGCGAACCCTTTGCCCGCATTGCCTGCTCTCGCCGCCTCGACCGCCGCGTTGAGGGCCAGAATATTGGTCTGGAAAGCAATGTCCTCTATAGTCTTAATGATGCGTCCGATCTCGTTGGAGCTTGAATTAATCTCATCCATGGCGGCCACAAGTTCATTCATCTTCTCCATGCTTTCGCCAAGGAGTCGTCCTGCCTCCTCTGAGACTTCGTTTGACTTCTCTGCCAACTTGGTGTTTGCCTGAATATTTCCATTAATATCATTGATCGTAGCCGCAAGCTCTTCCACGCTGGATGCCTGTTCTGTCGCCCCCTGACTGAGCGCCTGTGCTCCCGATGCTACCTGTTCGGCGCCGGATGCCACCTGGTCTGCCGTCTCATTAATCTCCATGAGAGTCAGGGACAGCGTACGGTTGATGCCTTTGAGACTCTTGTATATCTCATATAGATCGCCCCTGTATACCGACTGATCTGCAGTAATGTCGAAGTTGCCCTGGGCCATCTCGCCAAGCACATAGCTCTCATCGCGTATCAGGCTCTGGAGACAGTCCGCAATACCCTTTGTGGCCTCCGCCAGAACACCTGTCTCATCTCTGGTTTTGATCACCGGTACGTCAGAATGGAGATCTCCTTCTGAAAGCGATTTAAGCCTGTCTGCACATGTCCGCACCGGCTTCGCAATCTTTCTGGCAATCATGCTGATAATAAGTCCACCGATCACCAGTGAAAGCACAACAAGAATGATGATCACCACGATGGAAGTATATGTAGACGCCATAAAGTCGCTGCTCGGAGCAGTGATCCCCACGCTCCAGCCGTCTGTACCGTCTACAGGAGCATAGGCTATGAGCTTGCTTTCGCCGTTCATGCTGTAGCGTTCCACTCCGGTCACGCCCTGTCTCATCTTTTCGTGAATATCTGCAAGAGTCTGAAGCTCTCTGTTGTCCGCCGCCTCGTTCTCAATATTCTGGGTCATGATCGTATCCATCGTTGTATCCGCGATCGTGTTGCCCGATTTGTCGATCATGTAAGCTCCGCCGTTTGCACTTACCTGAATGTCTGACATGATGTCATTTAAGAACGTTTCCTCCGGAACAAAATATACAACGCCTACAACCTGTGTGTTTGCTATGCCGTTCGCCCAAAGCGGAGCCGCCACGATGATCGTAAGCTCCCCTGTCTGTTTACTCACGACAGTCGTTGATACATATGAGTTCCCCTGCATACACTGCTGGAAATAATCTCTGTCTGAATAGTTCTGCCCGTCAAATTGGCTGATTCCGCTGCTGTCAAGCAGATTAGCTCTTATAAAGCCATACTGTGTCGCCCACGCAGATAAAAGCGATTCCTTCTGTTCCACAGGCACCCACGGATCAGCCAGCTCGCTGCGCCCTCCGAAGGACTCCGCTATACTGACATAATTATGGATCTCCCACTCCACCCTTTGTGCTGTGATGGTAGAGAGCCTGCTCATATTGTTCTCCACCTCACCAAACGTACTCGTATAGTTCAGGACAGCGCTGACCACCCCGAGCAGAAGTACAAAAAAAGCTGTTATCAAAGAGGACCCTGCCAAAATCTTCGTTCGTATACTTTTCATTACTGCTTTCTCCTTTTTATCTGTGCTGTATATATGATCACGCCTCGCCCCTGGACTTAAGATAAGCGCCCAGGCGCTTGTCCATGGTGCGGATGTGTGTGATCAGCCTGACGATATGCATATTCAACTCGCTCATATTCTGTACACTGGGCGGCGTTCCGTCCAGCGGAATGCTGTCAAGGATGTCGCAGAGAGTATTCTTGTACTGCTCATGAAAGCGGACATGAGTTTCATACTCGCGCCAGTCATGCTTTTTCTGCAGCTCCTCCTCATGTCCAAAATGCTTGTCCACATAACTTCTTAAAAAATCTGCTGTCTGTCCGATCTGTCCGCCGCCGTTGCTTTTCGGATCTGACATAGCGTCCAGCAACTTGTTCACCGCATCGAACAATTGCATATGCTCACTGTCGATCAGGTGGTTGTCCGTGATCAGATCCGGCGTTACTTCATATCTCATATTCTCTCCTTCTTTCTGCCTTATCTTTTTGTTTCCTGCCGCCCTCTCTCCTGTCGGCGGAATTCCCGGTTTTTGCCAGCAGGGCTGCCAGCCCCGCTGCGTCGGCGCCCGTCTTTGCCGCTTCCTGATTCTCCTCCACCGCCATCTTCAGCTCGCGGCGAAATACCGGCACATCCCGGGGTGCTGACACGGATATCTTCACACTGTCAGATCCTATCTCCCTGACAGTGATCACGATATCTTCTCCTATGACAATCTCTTCTCCCTTTTTTCTGGTCAGTGTCAGCATATCTGCTTCTCCTTCTGTGTCAGATCTCCCAGCCTGTGCCGGAAAGTGTAACCCTCGTTCTCAAGTATAACCTGTTTTGCTTTTCTGCTGCGGGTATTGACTACGATCGGGCATTTCATGTTCACCGTGCTCTCCTCCGGCGGCTGATGCGCTGTACAGATCACATACCAGGAATAGTCTGCCTCCTCTGCCTCTCCCAGAGAAAGCAGCTCCTCTGCCCTGACTTCAGGGTGATAGTCTGCATTCAGCAGAAACGGATTCATGATGATAAACGCAAGATCCTTATCCTCCATGCTTAAAAGCGTCAGGACTGCATCGCTGTCCTCTTCAACGGGAATAGGAAGGAACTTTTTGTATTTTTCAAATCCAAAAAGCCCTTCCTCAAAGGAAACAGTCCCCTCATCCTCGCATGACAATGTGCTTTCAGCCTGTTTCTTACTTTCCATAACGTCTCCTGTCCCTTACATCTTTATCTGGTCTGCCGCCGTCCGGATAACTCCGGACGGCGGCGCGCGTCACGCCACTATATCGACTGTTTCGCCGATAAAGAAGCTTTCCGCGCTGGGCGGTACATACAGCGGGCTTCCCATGTACTCAATCAGTACGTCGGGATACTGCGTGATAGTAATATCAACACTGCCCGGAATATATTCCACTTCACTGTTGTTGAGCTTCAGATTAAACGCCATCCGGTCCATCTGATAGGTCGTCGTAAGATCTCCCGCCTGATACGTAATGTCTATCCCCGCCCCCGGCAGGAAGGACAACTGAAACTGTCCTGTCGGCATCTGCATCCTCTGTCCAAATATCTGAGAGAGCATCTCTCCGCCCTCTCCCGGTTTGGACCATCTCATCTGAGCCGCTTCACTTGAATAGCTCTCAGCCGCTTCTGACGCAGCGCGTATCCCCTTTTGTGCACTCTGTGAAATCGCTGTGCGCGTTGTCGGTCTAATAGTATTCCTCGCTTCGTAGCTGTCAAGCTGCAGCCTGGCAGGGCGGCTTCTCATAGTAAATCCGCCCCTCTGCCTTGAGATCTCCACAACCGGAGGACTGCTCTGACTCCGCTCCAGCCTTGCATGCTGAATCGAAAGTTCGTATTCCATCGGAATCCTGGTAATCTTCAGCAGAGGTTCCATATTCTCTCCTCCTTTCTTTGATATAATCTGTGCAGATCAGGCAAGAAAATCCAGAAGGGACGGCCCAAGGATTCCCGTTCCCACCTTCAATGCACTGTTATATGTATACATCGCATAAGAATAATTTGTGATAGCAAGGGCCGGATCTATGCCGATCTCATTATTGAACTGATCCTGGATAGCAATTTTCTCGTCCTCAAGCTTGGATATGGTAGTCTCCACCATGTTTGTTTTCGTGCCGATCTTTGTCAGGCTGTCCTGGAGTTCATCCGCCCCTTCTTTGAACTGTGTCCAAAGCTTCTCATATTCTTCCCTGTCAAATGTATCAGCCTCGAGAATCTCTGCCATCTGTCCTGCCAGAAGAACCAGGTTCTGGCTGGTACCGTCCGCATTCTGTCCGTATCCCACCACAGTTATACCAGGAAGGGACGCGTCCAGCGCAGTGGATGGCACGATATTCCCCGCAGCGTCAAATGTCATTCCATATCCTATATCAACAAAAGATGTTTCCGACGCAAGACGATCCAGCACTGCCGCGTTGGCGGGATCGTTGACATCTACTCCTCTGTAGAGAAGAGTCTTTCCGTCGTCCGAGAGCTCGAAGGGTGCATCCTGTGTCCCTGCGTTTCCTCCCAGCACGAAAGTGTCTCCGAACTTGGAGTTCAAAAACTGCACCATTGTATTCTGCAGGTTCCTTAACTGTTCCGCATAAGTATCACGCCCCGTCTCGCCTGCTGTGTCCGTCAGCGCCGCTATAGAATAGTTGTCCGCAATCTGCGTCGTGATCTGCCCCACCTGATAGACAGCGCTCTCCTGCTCGTCAAACCACTTTTCCACACTTTCCAGATTGTTCAGATAATCCTCATTGCGCGCGTAACGGCTCTTAAGGACAGCCGCATTCGCCGCTGCGCCCGGATCCTCGTACGCCGAAGATATCCTCATCTCTGTTTCAACCTGTTTGCGCGCTGACTCCAGCCCTCCCAGATTGTCGTAGAGGCTGTTCTGATAATTGCGCATGACCATATTTGTCGTAATTCTCATCTCACATTTCCTCCTATCTGCCGACTACGCCCGTATTGTTAATCAATGTATCCAGCGCCTGATCCAGCGTGGTCATAAGTCTTGCCGCAGCACTGTAGGACTGCTGATATCTCATCATGTTCATCACTTCTTCATCCAGTGACACCGACGACACAGAATCCTTGGAATTGGCTATCTGCTCCAGCGTAGTCGTCCGATTGCTAAGGATGGTGGAGACAGAAGATCTCTCTACTGCCTGCGTGTTCTGGAGGAAGTCATATCCTTCGAGGAATGTCCCTGTGAACACCACACTGCCGGTTGCCGGGTCTGTAAAGTTCTGATTGTCCTTGCTCAGAGCGTTTATCATTCTCTGCACATTTTCGTAAGCCCCTGGTCCGGCGTTGGGATCAGTAGATGTAGTTATGCTGACTGTTCCGTCAAGCCACCCCGCCGACACTTTGATATTTGCCGCTGTAAAAGTGGCTGAACCGTCCGAGGTCTCAAACAAGGCTCCGCCCGGCGCGTTAAGATTATTGAGCGTCGTCGCGAACATATTTACGAACTCGTTGAAATAGTCCTCATAGAACCCGATCCCTTTCGTGTCGTCATTCCCATAAACGCCTCTCTCGTTCAGCATGTCGGAATAGCCCTTGAGCACGCCCTCGCCGAGGGCGTCCGTCACGTCTGTCGGTCCGGCGGCGCCCACGCCTGTAATGGAAACTGATATCCCCATGCCCGGCGTCTCTGCAATGTCGACCGTCCCCCTCTCATTGTCATCTACGAGCGTATGCACATTGCCGTTCGCATCCGTGAATGTGATCTTAAGCGTCTCTACCTTGATATTAGCGCCCATGCTCTGGTCTTCGTATATTACATCAATAGGAAGATACGTAGCCAGTGAATCAATCAGCTCGTTTCTCTGATCCATCAGCTCCAGCGCGGGATTTCCCAGCACCTGGCTGTTCTTGATGGACTGATTCAGCTCCACGATCTTGGTGAGGTAAGACTCAATCTCCGAGCTCTCGGAGCCAGTCAGTTTGTCGATATATTCCTGCTTCACTGATGTGATCTCATTTGCATTGTCATGGATGAGATTGATGAACGTCTCCATAGCCGAGCGGACAATCGTATCGTACGTATCCTGCCCTCCTGTGTCCGGCCTTGCCATATTCTCAAGCTGGCTGATCACCTCGTTGAGCGCTGTGCCTATCTTTGAAGACGCTGTCTCGTCAAAGATGTCCCCCAGCCTTGCAAGGACTGCATCCATCGCGTCAACTGTCCCCACCTCAGAGAGCTGAGTTCGGTACTGGATATCCAGAAACGGGTCTCTGATCTGTGAGACTCCTATCGCCATGACTCCCTGACCGACCTTTACAGAGAACGGACTGTTCATGGCGCTGTGCCCTGTCGGGCTTACGCTCTGCTGGTCAAGCCTCTGCCTCGTATATCCGCCTGTGTGTATGTTTGATACATTCTGCCCTACTATGTCCAGCGCATTCTGGCTCGCCGCCATCGCAAGCTGTGCCACAGAGAATCCTGCGAAAGTAGATCGTACCATTTTAGTTTACCTCCTTTATCATATAACTATCGTATCCTGCGCCGCAGATCTACAGAAGTCTGCTCAGCAGATGATCTGTCTCAATGCTCTGCGCGTCTTTTCCGTATGTGCGCCCTCCGTCTGCCAGGGACGCTTTTTCGAGCGTATGCTGCTTGAGCTGTATGAGCTTCATGGCCTCATCATTATATGAGCTGAAATTCTGAGCCGCCAATACAATCTCGTCAAGCAGCGCCTGCATCTTACTTCGGTCATCGCCCTCGGTTTTCTCTATAATCTCTTTGAGCGTCATCCCGCTGTATCCGTGTTCTTCCATGAACGTTTCCCGCTTCTGCTCCAGCCCCTTCATCTTGAGGGCTATGGCCTGCTCCTTCATCATGCATTCTTCCAGAGCGCTTATCCTGTCCTCCTGGACAGCCTTTAATTTCTCTTTTTCCAGGGGCAGACTGTCATTGAGGACTTTTGTAGTATCAGTAAGTATCCTTATCAGCTCTTCCATCATGCCCTTCCTCTCAGAAGCAGTATTTTCGCCGCTGTCTCGCGGGAATCAGGAATGTACCGTCCGCTTTGCACCGCTTCTCTGAGACGCTCGATCTTATCCTCCTGTCCGCCCAAGCTGCGGATCTCTGCTTTCAACGTCTCTGTTATCTTTCCGATAAACAGCTTCTCTTCTTTCTCCTGTGATGTCGATGTAAACACAACTTCGTCATAGTTCTTTCCCCAGTCGTCCGCAGCGGTTCCCCTCGTGGCTGCCGCTGTCTCTTTTGCCGACCGCGCGCTGTATGTGTTCAAGAGGTTTTCTGTTCCTATTTTCATCTATCGTACACCTCCCTGCTTTTTCAAACTATCTGTTATTTTTATCGGCACTTTTCGGAAAATATTAAGCTTTATCCTCATCTTTCCCCAGTTTTGACTGTTCTTTTTTCGTGAATTTCCATTTTTTCGCCAGACGTATGATCCAGTATGCCGGCAGAAGCAGAGGCCATTTTTTCAGCTTAGGAAATGAGACCGCCATATATTCAAGAGGGGGGAACTGCATCTCCCGCATTTTCCTCTTCTCTTCTTTTCTCAGGTCTCTGTAATAGCTGTCCACCACACCGGGAACCAGCGGAAGGACGTTTTCGTTCTCCCGGCGGCCGTACGCCCCTTTTGACAATATATAGGTCTGCATGGCGTTTAATAAGTCATTATCGCCATAGAAATGCATGTTGCCGAACCATTTCCCCGCCAGTTTTACGATATACTCCCCAAAAGTCTCCAGCTCCAGGCTCTCCAGCTCCTCCCTGACCTCTTTCCATTTCATCCGGTGTCCTTCTTTTGAGACGACGGCCCAGAGATCCGTGACATCCCTTATCTCGGCCTGTCCTCTGGCGAACTTATCTGCAAGCCTGCATATAAAATATATATACAGCGTCTCCTCATTCATGTAATGTATATAGTGTCTGCCGTCTTCCCTGGGAAGCTCGCCTGGCATGTCCTTGAACCACATCTTTACCTTTTTCCCGGAAAACGGCAGCTCGTGCAACAGACGTATCCTCTGATCCGGTATCTTTACAAACAGTCCGGTCTTCTGGTTCTGTCTGTCAATTATCTCTTCAAATCCCATAGATATGACGGCTCTGCGCGCATCGTCATATTTCTTTTTCTGCACGAGTATCTGCAGAGGTTCGGGAGTTCTCATCTCCGGTCTTTCATAGTAACGGAGTATGGCTGACTCACCCACAAAGAGCGCGTGTATCTCCTTCTTTTCCAGTTCCTGCTCTATCTGGTCTCTGAGGATCTGGTTTCTCTCCTGGAGGCGTATCGCGCTTTTGTAGCGCTCCTCAAAGCGTTCTTTCCACTTCCTGACGCGGGCATCGTCCGACCACATAACTTTGTAATACACAAGGTTCGCCACATGATGATAATCTGACATCTTGTAAATCCATTCCCACGAGGGCTTCCATTTGATTTCTGCAGATTCATTCTGATTCAGCGCGTCAGCTACCAGACTGATCAGATACCGCTCCATTCTGCTTTCCATACTCACGCTCATATAATATCCTTCTTTCTTCCATGGCATCTGCCGCTCTGACATTGTAAACAGCGTTTCGCTCGTCCGCCACAAGTCTGCCTGCCGAGAGGGTGACCACCCGTTTTCTCATGATGGATACCAGTTCCTGATTGTGGCTTGCGACAACAACCGTGACTCCCTGCCTGTTCAGCTCTGACAACAGGCACATGATGTCCCATGCGGCGTCAGGATCCAGGTTCGCGGTGGGTTCGTCCGCTAAAAGCAACGTGGGACTGATCACCATGGCCCGCGCCAGCAGCGCCCGCGCCGCTTCCCCCATAGAGACCTCTCTGGGATAGAAGTCAGATCTGTCCTGGATGCCCATCGCTCTTAACAATCCTTCCACGCGCTTTCTGCCTGCCTTTCTCTTCTGTTCCGTGGCGATGACAGAGAGGTATACGTTGTCAAACAGCGTCCTGTCCTCCAGCAGTCCGATCCCAGACTGCATGATCCCGATCCGTCTGCGAAAATACGGCAGCTTTCTTCCTGTAACTGTATCCAGGTCCTCGCCGTTCACCCAGATCTTTCCCGAGTCCGGTCTCTCCTGTGCGCTCATCAGTCTGAGCAGGGTGCTCTTACCTGCTCCGCTGCGCCCGATAATAAAGACGAATTCTCCGCTCCTGATACGGAAGGAGATATCCTCCACAGCTACCCTGCCGCCCGAAAACACTTTGCTTACTTTCTCAAAAACGACTGCATCCATATGTCTCCTCACAATCAAAACAGACCGGAAAGCGTACCGCTTCTTTTATATGAAAAGGAATCGTTACGCTTCCGGTCATTCTTAATTCGAATAAAAAGATCTGTCGCCCGCCAGCCGTGCGCTCACTCGCCTGTCAGACTGCTGCGCGCGCCTTAAAGCTTCTCTTCTGCCCTTCGCTAAAGAGAAAATGCGTTCCTCTCCTTTCGTCATAGAAAGCGGCGCGCTTCCTCTCTCCAACTCCTCGAACCGCTTCCGGCTGCCGCCGCTTGCCTTTAACAGAATCTCGCGGTCCCGCCGTATCTTCCCGATCTCATTCATAGCTTCGCCCCTCATCCTGAGGAGCATCCCCATAGCCACCTGATCGTCGCGGTCGAGCGCCTCTGCCATTTGTCCGGTGAGCTCTTCGACTTCACAGCACTTTCTGTATTCTCTCTGTGCCAGCCCCAGCAGCAGACTCTCTATCTCTTCCTGCTCCGGCTGACCGGGAGCTTCTTCTGATGGACTCATTCACTCACCTTCTTTTCCGCCTCTTTAAACGCATCCCTGAGTTCCTGGACAAGTCGCTTGAGTTCCCCGATCTGTTCTGTCTTACGCGACGCCTTGATTCTGCCGATCTCCACAAGAAAGAAATCGTACATCCGGTAGAGATCTCTGCTGATCGGATAGCCGAAGTCCAGCACGTCTCTGAGATAGCGGATAATCGCCCCAGCCCGCTCGGTCTGAGCGTCGAAGCTCTTATAGTCCTCTTTCTCCAGCAGAAGCTCGGCTGCGCGCAGCCGCTTGAGCAACTCGTCATAGAGAAGGAGCAGCATCTCACTCTGTGTCATGGTCATGACTGCTTCTTCTTTATATCTCTGGTATGGATTTTCTGTCATATTTCCGGTCTTTCCTTCCCGTATCAAGCCATTAGCTGTGACAGATAGCTGCTCTGGCTGTTCATCTGTGCAACCAGTGTCTCAAGCTGTGTGAACTGTGAGATATATCGGTCTTGTTCAGTGGTGAGCCGCTCTGTCAGAGTGGCTATTCTGTCATTAATCTCATTGATCTGGTCTAACAGCGCATTGTCGAGCATGCTGCTTACAGAATGGGTAGATCCCGCCCGCTCCACAAGAATACCTCTTGTAGCGCCGGTCGTAGCCGCGTACTTATCCATGATGTTCTTAATATTCGTTACCAGACCGCCTTTTGCAGCATCTCCACTGCCGTCGGCCTGTACTCCTGACGCCAGCAGATTCTTTACTGATTCCGGATCAGACTCCAGCGCCGCCTTGAGCTTGCTCTCGTCCAGTGTAAGTTTACCGTTGTCCGAATAGTCTGTAGAGACGCTGATCCCGATATCTTCAAGAGCTGACCTGAGACTGTCCGGTATCGTGAATCGAAGCTCGTTCGCCAGCCCCCTGATGTCTGTGTCCATGAACAGCAGACCTTCTTTGGCTTTCTCTTCCCACAACTTGATCTGATCCTCGCTCAGATCCGCTTTCTGGCTGGACGTCAGAGGTGAATAGTCTCTGTCCGGCTTCGTAGAAACCTGCGTGTTGACATGCTCCAAGATCTTGTTGAATTCATCGACCATGGACTTTATAGTCTCAACCGCTGCGTCTGTATCCATTTTTGCCGTAAAGGTCACAGCTTCTGTATCGGGAATCAGGACTCCCTTGTCATCATAACCAAACGTGCCGTTTACTGTGATGTTCACTCCGTCCATGCTCACTGTGTTCGTGCCTCTTACGATCTCCGTGACCTGATTGCTACCCGCATACTGTACCGCAATGATGGCGTCTTGTCCCGCCTCTACGGTGTAATCTGCACCCTGCACGCCAAAAAGCGCGTCCGCCACATTGCCCGAAACTGTCACATTACCGCTGGCCCCCTCCTGCGTGGATGTGATAACGAAGCAATCCGCATTCTTCTGATATGAGATGGTCACTCCCGCCTCTTTATCATTGTTTATGGCATTGATAATATCCTGCACCGTACTGTCCGCTGTGATCCCATCAATCTTCTTCCCGTTGATTATAAGTTCCGGTGCAGCGCTGCCGGTCCAGCCGCGCGCAAGCCCTGCCTCGGAAAGCGTAGCGTTCAGATTCAGCCTGTTTGACTCTCCGTCCTTAATCTGGAAGAGAGAATCTTCGCCTGTCAGATATCCCTGCGATGCAGTAATCGAGAGTGTCGATGTGGAATCATCCCCGCCCTGTGGAAGTGTCGTCTTAAAAGTAAGGGCCCCGTTACCTCCGTTCGTATTCAGGCCGACTTCAATCCTGCCTTTGCCGAAGGCACTGTCAAGCTCCTTCTGGAGGTGCGCCTGCACATCGGTCAACGATTTTCCGGTAAGCTCGCTCTCTTCAGGCATCTTAATCCATTTTACCGTGCCGTTGTACTCGAAACTGATGGACCGTCCTGCGAGCTGAGAGGCGATGGATTTCTTCTGTACTGCGTTCTCTGCATTGTCGGCCGTCACAGAATTATTTGCAGTTATCTCGATTTTATATTTTCCATTTGTATCTGCATTGAATCCCAGGGCGTCAAGAACCCCCGTACTTCCGCCCGTCACGGTAATCGTGTTGCCCGCGGCGTCATTGTTGGCAATTTTCAGTTTGCCGTTTTCTACGGAGACATCCATAACATCTGCCAGAGTCTTTCCGCTTGCCAGATTCACCTCGCCCAGTGATTTCTCAATAGAAGCCGCAACTTCATCCGGCGTGTCATAAGAATAGCCGTCTCCTCTGCCGAGAGTCACCGTATATTTTGTATTACCGTATTTGATATATATCTTGCCGCCGCCCACAACATTGACATCCGTCATATCGTCTAAATTCATGGAGATTTCTCCAAGTGTAAGCGTCCTGTCGGAAACATTAGTTGTTGAGTTGAGGGAAGCCGCCTTGGCCAACTGCTTCACTCCGAGCACTGTCATAAGATCCGCGGTGCTTGTGGAGCCGGTGACGGATACATATTTGCTGTTCACGCCGTTCGCCGTTATGTTTGTGCGTCCGTAGAACGCTGAGCTGAGCAGGTTTGTCGAGGATGAGTAGGAGGTATACTTCTGTGTAAAATCATAGATCATATCCGTGATAGTCCGGATCGCCTCCTGCTCCCACTCCAGCTTCGTCTTCTGCTGATTTGCCTTGTCAATCTTGGCCTGAGTGCCCGACGTGAGCTGCTCGATCAGTGTGTCTCTGTCCAGCCCGCTGGCAAGTCCTCCATATCCTCTGATAGTGCTTGTACTTGATGTAAGTGCGTCTATTGATGCCATAATATCATCTCCTTTACCTTAACGATCTTATTCTATGATGATCCTGTTTATCTGTTATAATTATCGGCAGAATCGTTTCTTTCATTAAGGTTTTTCGAGAAATTCACTTTTTTCAGCGGAGTGGTGCGGATTTGCCTGAACCGTCATACATGCTTTTGTCACCTCGACAGCGACCAGACCCGCATATTTCACCGTATAAAAGTTCATCAGAGGAGACATCGCATTCTTGTTGATAACCACATATTTCGGCGGAAGCCCCGTGAGGGCGAGAGCGGTCACATCCGCAAGACACCGGCTGCATCCGCAAAGATGAAACTGCCTGATGTAGCGCGGCGCTCTCTCCTTTACAAGTCTTTCCATTACGTTAACTGTCACAAAATCATCTTCCGGCCCGCTGTCCGCTTCTGCTCTCGCGGCGTCAGGCGCGTCTGTATGTCCGGAGCGTGTCTCTCTTCCTTCTTCCTGCCCTTTCGGGAAAGCGCAGGAAGGAGGATTGACCACGTTTTCCTGTTCCTTCTCCGATTTTTTCGCTTCCTCCGCACACTTAGCTTCCTGTGTGCGCTGCTCCTCCTCTGTACGGAGTTCCTCCTCCAAGGAAGCTTTGATAGCGTCTGCGACAGAGCCGCTTCCCCTGCGGACTACGGATACTCCCGGAATTTTCTCGCTGCTTTTTTCCTCCGCCTGCTTTTCAGCCCGGATTTCTTTTTCTTGTTTTGCCTTTTCTGTGCTTTCCTCTGTAACGCCGTCCTCAGGCTTTTTCACCCCGTTTGAGAGCAGGTTCAGCACATGTGTCGTCTTGTTTGTCTTTCTGCTCATAAGTGTTTCTCCTGCCGCCCGATCCGCTCCAGCACCTCGTTTACGAAGCACTCATAATCTTTCGCCGGATTCGACCTGGGCGCGTATTCAAAGATATTCTCTCCGTGAGCCGGAGCCTCTGCAGCCGCCACTCCTGCGCGGATCTTCGTGTCAAACAGGGCCGTCTGCGTCTGTGCCGCCACAGTCTCTGCCATCTCAAGGACATCCTTTGCCAGGCGTGTCCGCCTGTTGTACTTGGTCAGCAGTATCCCCAGCACCTCAAGCTGTGGATTTACAGACGACTTCACCCCCGCGACTGTCTCCTGAAGCTGTATCAGTCCCACAAGGCTTAATATCTCTGAGGCCATCGGTATGACCAGGTAATCAGAAGCGGCATAGGCGTTCATCGTCAGTATATTGAGCGACGGCGGCGTATCTATTACCACAAAGTCGTAATCCCGCGCCACTTCCTCCAGGCTTTCTTTTAGAAGCGTTACTCTGTTCGCTGTCTGCAGCTCGATCTCAGCCTGACTGAGCAGGATATTAGACGGTACCACATCGCACACTCCCGCGCTGCGCAGGGCATGGCTTAAAGGAAGCCTGTTCTTGAGTACCTCATAGATCGTGGAGGCGCTTTCTGTCTCGATGTCAAGCCCCAAGCTGAATCCAAGATTGCCCTGAGGATCCAGGTCGACTGCCAGCACTCTTTTATCCTTTGCCGCAAGGCCTGCCGCAAGCGCCGCTGTTGTGGTCGTTTTGCCGACACCGCCTTTCTGATTAGTCAATACAATCGTAACTGCCACTTTTTTCCTCCTTTACCGCAGGACATCTTCGAGCTTTTCACCCGGCTCCTCCGTTTTTGGCGCGAACAGGCTGGCTTCGCCCGGTCTTGTATACTCTCCGGTCAGGTTATCCCACACTGTGCTTACCTCTTCCACACAGTTTATATATATCTGGGAAAGCTGAGACGTCTGGACGCCCAGCTCATCCGCTACCTGCTGGCATCTCTTCCAGTCCGCTTTCTCGTAGCAGATCACCAGATCCAGCAGTTTTCCTGCATCTCCATCCCTGCTGATGAGCGCCTTTTTGATATCCTCGCTGATCGGAATCTCGGTGAGGATATCCTGGATCGTTGCGTCCACCATATATTCTAAGGTAGAGAACATCCCCATCATATACGCCTCGGTAGGCGTGATGAATTTCATATTTGTGCTTGTGATGAGCTCTTCCGCGAATTTTGCCCTGAGGAAAGAAAGCCGCAGAATCTCATCTGCTCCCTCGCTCTCATCCCCGCGCAGACTGAGCATGTATACCCACTGGCGAAGCTGTCCGATGCCCATTGTCATGACCGCCTGCTGTATGGACGCTGTTCTGCGGCGCAGAGCGTAGTAAGCGGAGTTGACCAGTTTCAAGATAGAATAGCTCAGTCCTGCGTCGCGGCTTATGATCTCCTCGATCTCTGTCACATCCGGCTCCTCTTTTGAGAGCGCCACAATGAGCTGGAAGAAATTACCTTGCAGATAGCTGATTTTTTCCTCTTTTACATAGAGTGTCTCCGCAATATAATTACCCTCGATGTAATCCGCTTTCATTTCAAGCGCCTTCTCGTATTCCTCTTTTGTGTCCACATCCGTTATGATGCACTTTTTCCCGAACCCATGCGCCATGTTGATGACATTTTCAATGGAAGTCTGTTCCTTGGAAGTAAGAGACTCTTTCATTTTCAGACGCACATAATCCGCATAGTCGAGCATGCTGAAGTATTTGGGTGAGAACTGAAAATCATTAATCGCAAAACGGTACCCTGCCTTGTGGAACTTCTCTATGATAGGCATTGCCAGCGGGTGAATAATCAGGTTGTCTCCTATCTGGATGATTACCTTATCTTTCTGGAATATCTTCGGTGTATTCCTGAGAAGAAGCGACGGGGTGAATGTCAGAAATATCTGTTTATCCTTAAATATCTTGCCGCTGTTGTTCATAAGGAATCCGGCGATCGTATCCGCCGCAGTGTTCTCCTGCGTGCCGTACAGGCCCTCTCCTCCCTCATCAAACAGGAGCTCATACCCCAGTATTGTGTCCGCTTCTGCGGCTTTTATTGCACGTTTCACTACAAAATGTTTCATCCGTTCTTCCTCCTTTCAAGCAAACCGTCTATAACGGATACAAGATGTCCGATCTCCGGTTTGGAGAGCTGTTCGTCTGCTCCCACTTCCCTTCCTTTTACCTCCATCTGCTCATTGATAAGAGATGAGAAGATAATCACCGGAATCTGTTGTAATTTTTTGTCGGTCTTGATCAGTTTTGTCAGATGATGTCCGTCCATCTCCGGCATCTCTATATCTGTGATGATCAAAGAAACTTTCTGATCCAGGTCTGAGTCGTCGCGTATCTCAGTTAAGTAGTCCCACGCCTCCTGCCCGTTGTTGAACTTCCTTATATTCACATACCCTGCCTTGTTAAGCGACTCTTCCACCATCTTTGAAAGAAGAAACGAGTCCTCGGCAAATACGATCGGTGAACTGTTCCTCTGATCCTCTGACACTTTTGACACTTCGTTAAGCTGGATGCCCGTCTCAGGGGCAATCTCCGCCACGATTTTCTCGAAGTCCAGTATTGTAATCAGATCGCTGTCGCACTGTGCGATTCCTGTTGCAATCCCTTCCTCCTGGCCGCTGTTGAGCGTTTTGTCCGGCTTGCGGATATCGGCCCAGGATATCCTCTTAATGCCGACCACTGTGTTTACGCGGAAAGCAATGTTCATCTTATTAAAATTCGTAATGATAAACAGGTCTTTCTCGGCGGGAGTCGTCGGTTTGCCGCTCAGATAATATGGCAGATCCACCACGGTCAGCATGATGTCCCTCGGCTTGAAAATTCCCTCCACCGCCGGATCAGAGTGAGGGATAGGTTTTACTTTAGCCGACATCATGATCTCTTTTACCTTGGCTACATTGATCCCATAAAGTTCTCCGTAAATCGTAAATTCCATAATTTCGATTTCATTTGTGCCTGACTCCAGTAAAATTGATGTTTCTGACATTTCCTTTCCTCCCTTTCTGGTCGCTGTCATAATATAATCTCATTGCGGCCCATCGTACGAACCCTGACGGTTCCGGTGCTGACATCCATCAGCATTGTCCTTGCGTAGTTTTTTCCTACGTCTTCGCCCTGTATGCGTATCTGCTGCGCCGCCAGCTCTTCCCGCACACTGGCTATATTTCTTTCCCCGATGTTTCCGATCGGCCCGGTCATCTGGAACATCTGCGCTCCTCCGGCAATCTTACAGACATACCTTCTGCTTATCCCGCCGTATGCCGCCATCTTCCTGATCATCTCCCGTATGCCGGTATCGGCGAATTTAAATGGCGTAGCCGCTCCCTGGTCCCCGGCTTTTGGCAGCATGATATGGAGAAGTCCGCCCAGCTTGATCACGGGATCGTACAATGTAATCCCTATGCAGGAGCCGAGCGCATATGTGATCAGTGTGCCCGACTGCCTGAGAACTTTCATATCCCCTATGCCTATCTTAATTTCCTCTCTCATATACAGCCCCCAGTTTCTGCATCAGCACATTGAGAGACTCGATCTCCGGCATCATCAGGATCGTGCTGTTAAGTCTCTTCTGATCTACCAGGAGCTGTCCGTCGATCAGGAGCAGCTTATCTGTAACATAGCCGAACTCCACCATAGGAACGCTCAGTATCCCGCCAAGCATATTGACAGATACGCCCGGAACGCTCAGCTTGATCCGTATGCCGGCAAGCTGGGATATGGCGTTTGCGTAAGATGAAATAATAATATTTCCCACCTCTGTCAGAACCGAGATCTCCATCTCCGATAATTCTTCATAGCACTCCACCGTCTGCCCGAGCATCTTGCTCAATACTTCGTTTATAAAGTCCAGCCGCAGCAGAAAAAGCATAATCCCCTCTATGTCTCCCGACATCTGGGTCAGAACCGCGGCAACGCCCTCTTCCGGATCTCCCATCTTGTCTATGGACTCCGTATATCCAAGAAGGTTGATCTCCGGTATGGTCATCCTCACTTCCCTGCCGAGCATATTTGCCAGCGAAGTAGCCGCATACCCAGTCCCTATGCTTGCTATTTCACGTATGATATCCAGCTCCTCCGCGCCCATCTCTTCGTAACTTTGAATTTTCATCTCAATGTCCTCGCTCACTTTATCGTCTCAGCCCGTTGATCGTCTGTTCCACCTCATCGGAAGTCTGTATCATCCTCAGCATATATGAATATGCCCTCTGGGATACGATGACCTTTGACATCTCCTGTGCCAAGTCCCCGTTGGAGCTTTCCAGAGCCCCCTGCTTCAGGCGCGACTCCGCCGCGCCGGCAAGGAACGGCTGTCCGTTCTTCTCCGTAGGAACAAACCTGTTGCTGCCTGTGCTCAGCATCCCATTTGTGGTGACGAAATCAAAGATTGCCGGATCTGCGCTCAGTTCTCCGCCGTCGTACCGGATCGGGTTCTGCTGTGCGTCCAGAACAAGCCAGCCCTCCGCATCTACAAGATAGAAGCCGTCATCCCTCTGGGAGAGGGCGAAACTGCCGTCCCTGGTGTAGACGATGGAGTTGTCCACAGGGCTGCGCAGCATGAAAAAGCCATTCCCCTGAATCGCATAATCAAATCTTCCGCCCGTCTGGATCATCACTCCGCTGGTGAAGTCGGACTCTGTCCGCTGCACAACAGCTCCGGTTCCCGCCCGGAGATCTCCCATCTCATCCTCGGTTCCCCGGATGTTATAATACATCAGGTCCAGAAACGACGCGTTTTTCGTCCTGTAGCCGTTTGTATTAAGATTGGCGATGTTATTGGAAAGGATATCCATGTGCGTCTGCTGCGTCATGGCCCCCCGCACTGCCGTGTAAAATGAAGTGTCCACTTTGTTTCCTCCTTTTCACTCTCATTAATTATATAAATCAGGATTGACGCCCTGATTTTATCCTGTTGGTCCCAGTTTTGACGTCACCTGGCTGATAAGGCTGTCATAGATCGAAAGTATCTGCGCGGAGCTTTGGAGCGCTCTTTGGCTCGCCATCATCCGCGTCATCTGCTCCACGGGATCAGCGTTGGAATTCTCCAGCGTCTTCCACTCAATCTCTGCATCTGACGCAATAGCGTTGGCGTTCGTTGTAAAGACATTGTTGTTTTCTTTATCCAACTGGGCATAATCGGCAAAATCCACTACCATGAGCGCTCCAAGCTGAGCGCCGGTTGCCTCGTTGAATATCCTGCCGTTCTGATCTACCGCAATCCTGTCCGTACCCAGGTAGATCGTGCCGTTCTCCCCGAGTACTCTCCCGACTCCCGGCAGACACAGATAACCCTGGTCGTCCAGGGAAAAATTACCGTTTCTTGTGTAGACCGTTCCATTGTCAGTCTGGATAGGGAAGAATCCGTCTCCTGCTATGGAGAAGTCCAGCGTGCTGGTGGATACGCTTAACACTCCCTGCTCATAGTCCGTCGCGGTCTCGTCTCCGCCTGCGATCAGCGACATACCGCCTATGCGCGTGGTATCGGACTTGTTCTTGTTGCCTGTCCTGATTATCATCTCATTATAAAAATCGGAGATGACAAATCTGTCCGCCTTAAATCCGGGCGTTGTGGCATTTGACATATTGTTACTGATCACATTCAGATTTCTGTTCTGTGTAAGCACTCCTGAGGTCAGTGTGTAAAATCCCTGAAACATCTTAATTTCATCCTTTCTTTGATCCGGGGGACATATGGAATTCCCGTTCAATGTATTCTTTGAGCTTCTTTATTGCAGCCGTGTGGATCTGTGAGACGCGAGGCTCGCTCACCTCCAGCACCTGTGCGATCTCCCTCATATTAAGTTCTTCGACATAATAGAGTGAAATAATAATCTTCTCTTTCTCCTTAAGCCTCTCAATCCCCTGCACAAGTACCTCAGACAGTTCCTTGCGCAGATATGCCTCTTCGGGCTGTTGGGCCGTCTCCGCCGCAGGAACCTGAGACGCCCGTTTTTTCTCCTGTGCCTCTTCGAGTATCGTATCCAGGGACACGACAGAGAGCAGGCTGTTTTTCCCGATTACCTCCTGATATTTATCGTACGGCATATTCAGATAATCCGCCACTACCTTTGAATCCGGTACTTTGCCGTTTTTTACTGTCAGCTCTGACACGGCGTTTTCTATCGCTTTCATGTTTTTGCGCACATTGCGGGAGCCCCACTCCTGTTTTCGGGCAATATCTATAATAAGCCCCCTCATTCTCCGGGAGAGGTAGGTCTCGAACTTAGCGTTTTTTGTGCTGTCATATTTATCGAGCAGATTCATCAGTGCGATCACTCCCTCTTGGATAATGTCTTCTACCTGAGTAAAACCCATGTAGATATCTCTCATCTGCAAGGCAATTGTCCTGACTACATACACATAGCGGACAACCAGCTCCTGCTTTATCTCCAGACTCTTTGTACGGGCGTATTCTTCGAGCAGCTCTTCGTTTGTCATATTTTCGTATGATTCTCTGCTATGGCTCATCTTTCATCCTCTTCCTCCCGCGCGCCGGGGGTTTTTACGGGGTGATATTGCCGATCACCTGGATCTGAATATTATTCGTGACCTCCTGGAACGCCAGAACACTGAGGTCAGGAAAAACAGGCTCCAGAAGCTGGTGTACGTAGAAACGGAGCACCTGGCTTGTAAGGAGGATCGGTTCTCTGGACAGCTCTGAGAATTTCTTCATCTCCGCGCCGAGCTGGTTGATCATACTCTGCACGGTATCGGGACTCAGGGATATCTGCACTCCCGACTCCCCTTTCACAAGATTTTCCACCATCATCCTCTCGAGGTCAGCGTCCAGTGTCATTACGCTCATCTGACCGTCATGGCAGAATTTTCTTGTGATTGTCCGTTTAAGCGCGCTTCTGACATGTTCGACAGTATTGTGGAAATCAGCCCCGGAGGTCACACAGTCTGACGCAGTTTCCACTATCGTCTCCAAGTCCTTGATCGGAATATCTTCTTTTAACAGGCTGACAAGTATCTTCTGGAGAAGACTGTAGGACACAGTTCCGGGAATGCTCTCTTCCGTAAGTTCGGGAGCCGTCTTTTTCAGGCTCTCCGCAAGCTGCACTGTCTCCTGTCTGCTCAGCAGCTCATAGGCATGTCTGCGGACTGTCTCGGAGAGGTGCGTGACCATAACTGAGAGAGGATCAATGACAGTGTAACCGTAAATCTCCGCCATCTCTTTATTCTCCGGCAAGATCCATTTACTCGGAATGCCGTACGCGGGCTCGATCGTCTCGATCCCGTCGATCTGACCTGACGGTTCAGATGGCTCCAGAGCCAGATAATAGTCCACAAGGATCTCTCCTCTGGCAACTTCCTCTCCTCTTATCTTGATTCTGTACTGGTTAGTATTCAGAGCGGAGCTGTCTCTTAAGCGGATCGAAGGAATGACAAGTCCCATCTCCTGCGCGTACTGGCGCCGGAATATGACGATGCGGTTCATCATCTTCCCGCCGCTCGCCTCATCTACAAGTGGGATCAGGCTGTATCCGAATTCCATCTCCACAGGCTCCACGCCGATCAGGGAGTATACATTCCTGATATCTCTGTAGTAGTCGTCGGGAGAAGCTTCTTCTCCGGCCGATGATTCCTGGGTTCCTGCCTCTTCTTTCTCCGCGTATTCCGCCATATCCCTCACTTTCTGCGACAGACGGAATCCCGCGAACAGAAGGCCGGCTCCCAGTATAAGAAGCTGGAATTTCGGCATGCCCGGCACAAGCAAAAGCACAAGCAGGACAACTCCCGCGATTATGAAAGCGCGGGGCTGCGCTAAGAACTGATGAGACACATCCTCATTCAGGCTGCCCTCGGATACAGAACGGGTAACAATCATGCCGGTCGCCGTTGAGATCAGCAGCGCCGGAATCTGTGAGACAAGACCGTCTCCAATCGTGGCGATGGAATATACTGTCAGCACTTCCGTAAACGACATCCCGTAGTTAAGCATCCCGATAGCAGAACCGCCTACCAGATTGACAATCGTGATGAGAAGCGACATGATGGCATCGCCCTTAACGATCTTTGTCGCACCGTCCATGGCTCCATAAAAATCTGCTTCTCTCTGAATATCCGAGCGGCGCTTTCTAGCCTGATCCTCTGTAATCAGACCTGAGCTTAAGTCTGCGTCCACAGCCATCTGTTTTCCCGGCATAGCGTCGAGCGTGAACCTTGCGGCAACCTCAGCCACACGTTCCGCACCCTTCGTAATTACGATAAACTGCACGAGAAGTATAATGATAAAGATGATAAAACCGACTACCGGGTTGCCCTGCAGGACGAAGTCTCCGAACGCCTTGATTACGGCTCCTGCCTCTCCCTGGTTCATCAGGATATTCCTTGTAGAGGATACGTTGATTCCCAGCCTGAACAGCGTCGTTACGAGCAGCAGTGACGGAAAGATAGAAAATTCCAGCGGCGTCCTGATATTCATACTGATCAGCAGGATAATCAGCGATATGGAAATATTTATAATGATCATGACGTCCAGCAAAAATGGACTCAGTGGAATAATAAGCAGCAGCACGATCGTTATCACGAACAGGGATACTGCGTTATTGAGCAATCTCTTCATAATCTACTTCATCTACTCCGTTTTTTTCTTCAGTCTGTATACATATACAAGGATCTCTGCAACCGCACCGTAGTACTCTCTCGGTATCTCCTGGTCGACCTCCGCAGAAGCATAGAGAGCGCGGGCAAGAGGTTTGTTCTCAATCACTGTGACCCCATTATCCTCGCCGACTTTAACGATGCGCAGAGCCAGCTCGTCCTGTCCCTTCGCCACTACCAGAGGAGCGGCGTTTTTCTCCATGTCGTATTTAAGCGCCACAGCAAAATGCGTGGGGTTTCGGATGATGACGTCTGCCGTCGGGACAGCCTGTATCATTCTGGCCCTTGCCCTCTGTCTCTGCATACTGCGGATCTTTCCTTTAATCTCTGGATTTCCCTCTGTCTGCTTGTACTCTTCTTTTACCTCCTCTTTGGACATTTTGAGCTGACGCTCATAGTCCCACCACTGGTAAAAATAATCCAGCACTGCGATCACGGCGAAAACCGCCGCTACGCTCAAGACGAGGTCCATTGCAAGATTAAACATATAGACCGATGATCTGGCAATCCCCATGTCCATGGTTCGCACAACTGTCGTAAAATCATCTTTAAGTATTGTATAGAGTATTACGCACAGAATAATAACTTTGATAATATTTTTGAGCAGTTCCACAATATTCTTCAGTGAGAACAGTTTTTTTATCCCCTGGATCGGACTTATGTTGCTAAATTTGGGAGCAAATTTTTTTGAGGTAAAAAGAAATCTGGTCTGTGCGCCTGTAGCAACTATTGCCAGTCCTATGCTGACAAGCATGATGGGGAGCGAGGTTCGTAAAAATACGCTGATAAACTCTTTCGTAACAGCGCTGAGCTGTCCTTCGGCGGAACTGTCTGCCCCTCCGCTCATAACTATAAGCTCTTTCGTAAAGCTGCCCACGGCCTCATAAATACCGGGAAACAGAACCTTAAGCGCATAGAACGTGCCTGCAACCCCCACGATCGTGATCACGTCTGAACTGAAAAATATGTTTCCTTCTTTCCGCGCATCACGCCGTTTTTTCGGGGTGGCTTTTTCTGTCTTGGAACTGTCCGCCATTATCTCTCACTCCCTTTAGCAAGTACTCTGTCACAGCGCATCCTCTGCGCTCTAGCCCGCCATCAGTCTCAGCATCTCCTGCGTCTGCCGGATCATTTCTGTCACCATATTGTTCAAATAGGCTCCGACAGGCGAGATCAGTAAGAGAATTGTGAGAAGGCCAATCACTACTTTTAAGTCCAGATTCAGGACAAAAAGATTGATTTGAGGGATCACTTTTGTCAGCAGCCCTACCGCAATCTCTACAAGAAATTCAATCGCAATAAGTGGAAAAGCCAGTTTCATGGCAAGTACGACACATTCTGTAAAAAGTGTTACCGCCGCGTCCGCCTGAAGCTGCCCGATGACTGCCGCGCCGTAAGGAACCATCTCCGCTGAGGTCAGAAGAATATGAATCAATGCAAGATGTCCGTCAACCGCAAAAAAAAGCAGGATAAAATATATCTCCAGAAACTGCCCGGTCAGCGCGATCTGCACTCCACTCTGCGGATCATATACCGTCGCCATGGACAGTCCTATCTGGAAGTCAATGACCGAACCTGCATGAGTCATGACAAAATCAAACAGCTGGAGTACAAAGCCGAGCACATAACCGATTCCAAACTCTAAAAGAAGCAGCATTCCAAAAGCAACCGGATTACTCACATCAGGAACGGAAACTCCCGCCGCACTCTCCACCTGGTATATAATCACCGCAATCGTCAGGGCAAGCCCTGTACGGAACATTGCCGGCATATTTCTGCGTCCAAGAACCGGGTTGAGCAGAATAAATCCTGACATCCGCATAAGTATCAGGCAGAAAAGCATAAATTCAGGCGTACCTGCAATCAGCATACTTCTCCTCCTATCCCGCTATCATGCGGAAGATCTGCACTGTCAGATCCTGCAGTCTCTCCATCATCGTGCTTCCTGTCATAATGAGGATACATCCGACCACAATCAGCTTCGGAACAAAGGTCAGCGTCTGCTCATGTATCTGTGTCGCCGCCTGCAGGATCGATATCACTACGCCCACCGCCATGCTGATTATGAGAACCGGTCCGCCAATCTGGACGGACAGAACAAAGAACTCGTACATTAAGTCATTTACTTCTCCGGCAGTTATCATAGCCTGTCATCCTTTCTATTTTATCCCGGGCGCCGCCCGTCAGTAATTAACACTCTGCACAATGGAGGAAAACAGAAGCCCCCACCCGTTTACGGTCACAAACAGCAGCAGTTTAAAGGGCAGAGATATCGTTGCCGGGGGAAGCATAATCATTCCCATGGACATCAGTACGCTGGCGACGATGACATCAATCAGCAGAAACGGTATAAATATAAGGAATCCTGCCATAAATCCTCTGGCCAGCTCGCTCGTCATAAATGACGGGATCACAACCGTCATTGGGATATCCTGCACATTATCCGTCGCCTCCAACCCTGCAAAGTCCATGAACATATTCAATGTATCCACCTCTGTCTGGCTGAGCATGAACTCCTTCATGGGGACTGCGGCGGCGTCCAGCGCCTGCTCCTGCGTTATCTGTCCCTCCACATACGGCTGATATGCCGTCTCGTTGATATCGCTGATCACAGGGCGCATAATAAAAAGAGTCAGGAACAGGGATATTCCCACAAGCACCATATTCGGCGGCGTCTGCTGGATACCCAGAGCATTCCTCGTAAAAGAGAGAATGATCAGGATTCTGCTAAAGGAGGTCATCATAATGAGGATCGAGGGAAGAAGCATAACGATGGTCATTAGTATCAGGATATCCAGCGTAGGGACTCCGTTCCCGTTTATATTTATCAGGGAATTACTGTCCATTGTTCTTCCTCCCTATTTTCTTCATCAGCTCCCGGAAATCAGCCGCCCCGGGAACTGTCTGATCCGTCTGCGGCAGCGGTTCGGGCTCCTCCTCCATCTCCGCAAGAAGCGAAATCTCAGAAGCCGCGACGCCTACCAGATATGTCTTCTCCCCCAGCCGTACAAGCGCAAGGTATTTGTCCTGTGCCAGAGGCATCCTGTCGATGATCTTCATATAACGGGACCTTCCGCCAAACTGTCCGCTGCCTGCGATTCTTCGTGTAAACCACCAGGCCGCGACAAGCACCACCGCAACTGCCAGCAGTGTCCCCATACCGGTGAGTATACTTTCCCACATCTGCCATTACTCCTCTGCCACGGTATCGTCCTGGAGAATCTCTGTGATGCGGATTCCGAAATTATCATCCACGACAACCACATCGCCTCTTGCGATACATTCCCCATTGACGTAAAGATCAACCGGTTCTCCCGCAATTCTGTCAAGTACGACAAGGGAGCCTTTGTTCAGCTCCAGGATATCCCTGACAAGCTTCCTGGTACGCCCGATCTCCACAGAAAGCTCGAGAGGCACTCCCATAAGCAGATCCAGGTTTGCGTCCGGATCGCCTTCCGTCTCTTCGCCTCGCAGAGCCGGTGAAGGAACTTTCCTCACAGGAATTCTCCTTTCCTCCCGGCTCTGCTGCATCTGCATCATCGTCTGCTGCATCTGCATCATCGTCTGCATCATCTGTTCCATGGTGCCTGTCGGCACCTGTGACGCCGGAACACTCTGCGCTGCAGGCTGTCCTGCCGGAGCGCTCTGCAGCGTTTCCGCTGTCTGTGCTGCCGGGTAACCCGCCTGCGCTGCGGCTGCCTGAGCGGCAGGAGCGCTCTGCTGTGCCGCTGCTGCCGGCTCTTCCTGAGCAGACGTCCCGTTTGCTTCTGTCTGTGACGGCGCCTGTTTCGCCGGCAGCACCGCGTCCGGAAGCCCGTCTGTAAAGAAGCCCGCAACAAGGTCTTTCGCCAGCTCAATGCTCATAAGATTCAAGAATTCGCTCTTCATCTTGTCGTCAATACTCAGTGAAAATCCGATCACTACCATCGGATCTTCTGTCACAAAATATTTCTCTTTAAACTCTTCCTCTCCCGACACCTCAAAGGAGTGCGGCGTTGAGATATTGACTGTCCTGCCGAACAGTTCCGACAGAGCTGTGGCGGACGCCCCCATCATCTGGTTCATGACCTCGCTGATGGCGCTGATGTTCATCTCATTGAGTTCGAACTCCTCGTCAGTGTAGGTCACGCCCATCAGCATCTCCACTATGACTTTAACGTCTCCCCGCTTAAGGAGCATGACATTTTTGCCCGAAAGTCCTTCTATGTAGGAAATCTCCACGCCGATTGCAGGCTTGAGCCTGCTAAAAGAAAAGTCTTCCTTCTTTACTACACGGACGACCGGCGTCGTGATGTCTACTCTTGCGTCCAGCATCGTAGAAACCGCAGTCGCGGAAGCCCCAAGACTGATATTGAGTATTTCGCCTATAGCGTCAATTTCCATCGTGCTTAAAATTTTTTCATTCATCGCTATCTCTCCTACCTACATGTTATCTGCCGACCTCAAGGGCGCTCTGCGCCATCTGCTTTGTGGTGTTAAATGCTGTGATATTTGCCTGGTACGCATGCGATGCCGCCATGGCGTCCGCTGTCTCCTTGACCAAGTCGATATTCGGCATCATAACATAGCCGTCTTCGTCCGCATCGGGATGAGTCGGATCATAAACGGGCTTTAGCTCGGTCTGATCCTCAACTATAGCTATGGCTTTCACTCCGTCTCCTGTGGGATTCTTCGTCTGTCCTGTTCTCACTCCCTCGAGGATCTCGCGGAAAGAAGGCTCCTGAGCCTGCAGGATGACCATCTTTCTGCGGTAAGGTCCTCCATCTTCTGTACGTGTAGTCTCGAGATTAGCAATATTGTCAGAGACAACGTCCAGGCGGAGGCGCTGGGCAGTCATACCGCTGCCGCTTATGTTCAGTGTGCTCAAAAATGACATAAGGCGTTCCCCTCTCTTATCCGATAATATTTGAAACTGTGCTCAGGATTCTCTCCGGCTTAAAGGGCTTCACGATAAAATCCTTTGCTCCTGACTTGATAGCCTCTATAACCATGCTCTCCTGTCCCATAGCGGAGCACATGACGACCTGTGAATCAGGATTCTCCTGCTTAATGGCTTTCAGCGCTTCAAGTCCGTCCATGTTAGGCATGGTAATATCCATAATCACAAGATCCGGATGAAGTTCTTTATACTTCTCTACGGCCTCGGCGCCGTCCACAGCTTCGGCCACATCGGTGTATCCGCCCTTGCTCAGTGCGTCTTTCACCATCATCCTCATAAATGCCGCATCATCCACGATTAAAATTTTTGCCATTTTCTGTCCCTCTCACTTTCTTAAATTGATTAGTTTTTATAGACACAGCAGAATTACTCTGCCGGTACTGGCTCTTCTGTTTTTTCCTCTACAGTCCGGTCTGGTTCTTTTTCTGCATCAGGCCGTCCGCTGATTAACACGGCAGCATTTTTCTTATAGGTGCCGAGTCTGCCCTGCAGCCATGACTCCCCGCCGATTCTGAGATATACTTCGGAATCTTTGGGTCTCTCGAGATCTATAATATCCCCTACATGCAGATCATGGATATCCTGAACAGATACCTCCACTCTGCCCAGATCAGCCTGTACGGTAAGCGCCGAGTTTCTGATCTTCGACATAATGGCCGTCCTGCTGTCCGTCGTATCCGAACCGGATATGTCCACTGCATGTTTTCTGGAATCTATAATATTAAACATCTCTATCAGGAGAGTCCGCGGTATACATATAGCAATCCGCCCCTCCGTTGATCCTGTAACCACGTCAAGCATGATGATAGCGATCGTCTCATCAAGACTGATCTCCTGGAACAGGCTTGGATTTTCTTCGAGATATATACTTTCTGTCTCTATGTGAATGTAACTCGCCCAAGCGTCAAGCGTAAAGTCCAGAAAATAGCTCATAATCTTTCTATACAGCTCGATCTCAATATCAGTGTAACTGTAATTACTCTCTATTTCTTTCAACTCAGAGCCGTCGCCGCCAAGAAGTCTGTCCATCATGCTCAGTATAGGAGCCTGGTCAATATGTACTAACAGGGGCGGCTGCTTGCTCTTATTCGGGAGCTTGAGCCTCTGCGTGATAAAAATATCATTTTCGCTCAACATATTATTAAACTCAAAAAACCGCTGTTCCTCTACCGTAAGCACCGACAGCTCGCAGCTTACTCTCAGTATCCCGTTAAGGCGTGAGGAGGCGATCCTGGAATAATTGTCATAAATTCCTTTGAGCAGCTTTATCTTGTCTTTTGTTATCTTTTTCGGGCTGTGAAAGTCATATTTTCTGTATTTTTTTTCTTCAACGGCAGGTTTTTCTTTCCCTTTCTTTTTTCCGCCGCTGCGCATTTCTTTCATCAGAGCGTCGATCTGGCTCTGAGACAGTACTTCTGCCATTTCTCTCCTCCTAATCTACGGGGCTGACAGCGCCGTATTCTTTCTCCCCCATTTGAGACTGTCCCTACGTGCCCTCGCCGGCACTCTGAGTCTCCTGAGACTGGGCGTCCGTGTTTTGTTCCAGAAGCTCTGCATCCGGCTGCATCGCCGCCACATTCTCGCCGTACACTTCCGCATAATACTCGGTCAGACTCCTCATCACAGCATCGTCGCTTGTTATCAGGATCTCCACACGCCGGTTCTTCTGCCGGCCTTCCTCGGTATTTATATCCGCAATAGGACGGAACTGTCCGAAGCCCAGGCTCACAAGCCTTCCCGGATCTACCAGATTAAGCGCCTGAATGTACGCCGTAACCTGTGCGGCGCGCGCTGTGGAGAGCATACGATCCTCCAGATGTTCGAATCTGTCAGGAACTTCTGTCGTATGTCCGAGAACCTGTATCTCATGTATCTCGCCCGCAGCAGGAGCGATCGCCCTGCCGAAGCCGTCCAGCACGCGTCTTCCGTTGTCTGTCACATTGTAGCTGTCCCCCTCGAAGAAAATCTCTTCGCTAAAGGAGATAAAGTTGTACCCGTCGCCTCTGACTATGGTTACATTGGCATCAAGCCCCATGGTGTGCAGTTCATTGACAAGATTGTCATACATCTGCTGCAGAGCATCTGACTCAGTCTGAGCCTCGGCCGCCTCCTGACTTCTCATCTCTTCAAGCTGTTCCGCCGCCTCAGGATTCATACTGGCGACAAGATTCTCCCACTTTGACTGATCCATGGAAGAAATCGCATAGAGAAGTACAAAAAAACAGAGAAGAAGCGTAACCATATCGCCATATGTATCCATCCATGATCCAGCTGAGGCTTTTTTTCTTGGTCGTTTCATATTGCGCCTCCTCTATTTTTTTCTTCTGCTTCTCCTTGCCCTCTTTCTGCCTGCCGAGCCGCCTTCTTCCTCTGTGATGAGGAGCTGGCGTTTCTGTGCAAGTGAAGAGGCAAGTCTTTCTTTGAGCACCTTAGGATTGTCGCCTTCCTGAATGGCAAGAACGCCCTCCACAATAATTTCTTTATACAGCCGTTCTTCTTCATCCCGCAGGTTCAGCTTTGAACTGATTGGAAGAAAGACAAGATTGGCAAGCATACATCCGTAAAAAGTTGTTACAAGTGCAACCGACATATTTGCTCCGAGGCTTTCAGACGCTCCAGCCGAAAGATCCATGTCCTTGAGCATGTTGATCAGTCCGATCAGCGTTCCGATCATTCCGAAAGCGGGCGCATATGCGGAACCTCTGACGTACATCTCCGCCTCTTCTGAATGACGCTGGGACATATTGTCAATATCCAGTTCAAGAGTACTGCGGATCTTCTCAGGATCCATAGCATCCACCACATACATTACGCTCTTCCTTAAGAAGGGGTCGTCCAGTTCCGCCACCCGCCCTTCAAGGGCGAGAAGGCCGTCTTTCCTTGCGACCTGCGCAAACTCTGCCAGAATATCAATCACAGGCTCGGGCCGAAATTTTTTGGAACTGCATATAATGACCATATGTTTTCCCACATTTTTTAAAATACTAAGCGGGAAGCTCGCGAAAATAGCGCTGATTGTTCCGCCGAATACAATAATTACACTGGGAATGTCCACAAAATTCCAGATGCTTCCGCTGTCCATAATTCCGTAAAATACGAAAACAAAACCTGCTATTATGCCGATAATACTTGTAATATCCATCTCTATACCTCCGCATCCGCCTTTCGGTAGATTTCTGTTCTATATTGAGTAATCCTTATTATGATCTCGTCTTCGTTCTCTTTCACGATATGGAAGTGTCCGTTCATCATGATGATCTTTGATTCGGGAATTAACTCCACATATTCAATCTGGAAGGGATTGATCAGGATCGTATCCCCATTCAGTTTTGTAAACTTAACCATATGTAATACAGTCCTCCTTTTGTCTCTGCGGGGCGCTGCAGCCCCGCAGGCATATGCGTATGTCAGAGATTACGCATAACCGGACGCATATTCAGCCCCGGCCACACTAATTATGCCGCTGAATATCAGCGCTTCATATTTACCAGTTCCTCAAGCATCTGGTCTGACACTGTAATCATCCTTGTATTCGCCTGGTATCCTCTCTGTGTAGTAATCATATATGACATTTCTGTCGCAAGATCCACGTTGGACATCTCCAGGTGACTGCTGAGCACTCTTCCTGTGGCATCGTTCTGCGGTCCCACGTTTATCGCTCCCGCGTTTTCGGAAATCTCGTAAAGAAATCCGCTGTCCTGCTCAAGACCATTGACGTTTTCTACAGTCGCCATGGCGATCTGTCCGACCACATGAGCCACGCTGTCTTTGTCAATGACAGTGATGACTCCGTCCGTGCCGATCTTTACAGAGTTGTAAGTTATTGGGGTCGGCGTACCGGCAGCATCGTCTCCGATCGCCACATTGAGGCGGATCGGCTCCAGGTTACCGTTTGTATTCACTGTGATATTTCCCTGTCCGTCTCCTGATCCCGTCGTATATCCGTACACATAATTACCCTGATCATCAACAAGATATCCGTTGTTGTCCATCGCGAAAATACCGACGCGGGAAAGGCTCAGTCCATTGCCGTCCAGATTAGTCGGATCTACGTTCTGAGTATACGGTCCTACAATAAAAAATGCCGGTCCGTTAATCATACAGTCAAATGCCCTTCCTGTATATGACTGTGTGCCTGTCTCCATGTTGGAAGTAATGGAGCTTACATTGGCGCCGTATCCGATCTGGGAAGTGTTGATACCGCCGTTAAATCCTGCCGCCTCGTTTCCCGCTGCCCCGGTAATATAATTCTGGTACATCGCGTCCGCGAAGTTGGCACTCTTTGACTTGTACCCCCATGTGTTGACATTTGCTATATTGTTTCCGATAACATCCATTTTTGTCTGATGTGATTTCAAACCGGCAATCGCCGACTGCATTGATCTTATCATTGCTGAATCTCTCCTTTTCCTTTTGAAAGCGCGTCCCCCGCCCGGTTGTCAGTCGCACCCCCGGGCTTGGCCTCCTCCTGGAGGTCCGGCCTACATAAAGACGGCGCTGTCAATATTGGTGAATATATTGTTTTTCATTTCCTGTTCTGTAATCGAGGTCACAACCACATTGTTCGCCACATTGACGATAAAAGCGCCGTGACTGCCGATCACTACGGTTTCCTTCGAGCCCTTCTGACGGGCCTTTTCAACCGCCTGCGTAAGTTCTTCCAGGTTTTCACCTGAGAGCTGTATCCCGCGCTCTTCCATGCGCTGGGACGCATGCCGGGAGAACTGGATCTCCCCTGTCTGAGCCGCCGCCTGTCTGAGCCGGTCGACGAACTCTGTCCCGGAGCTTTTGCTGTGTCCGAACTCATGCTGAACCCTCAGCGACTGGGAACACGTAATCTTCCCTGTCTGGTTCATGTGCTGCTCACCTCATCTTTCCTTATTACACCGTTTCTGTACCACCGTCACCCGATCCTCCTGTGTCGCCGTCACCCGGTTCTTCCGGATCCGGCTTATCAGGAATTGTACCTACGCCCATGATCTGTACAAGACTGTATTCTTCTCCGTCAATGACCACCGCCGGCACCGTACCGAGCGAGACGCCCGAAACTACTCCTTTGATCTCCTCTCCCGTATAATACCCGTCTTTATCCACCTTAGCGACAGTTACTTCTTTACCCATCATGGAAGACGCATAATTTAACAGGTTCACAGTCGTAAGATCCGAAACCGCCGTTGACATCTGTGTGATTGCCTTGGACATCTGGTTCTGCACAAGCTGGTTGACCATCTCCGAGGTGTCCATGGGGTTGTCCGCGTCCTGATACTGGATCTGCGTTGCCAGAAGCTTGTAAAAATCCGACATAGTAAGGTCATATGGGTTTCCCGTCTCATCCGTAGTGGATGTGGCCTTCGTATTTTCTGTCTCTTTCGTGGCAGACGCGCTGCTTTTCGCTGCCGCTGCGCTGCTTCCTCCGTATATGCTGAGATTGCTCAGCGCAGATACTAAATCTGGCATTTTTATTCCTCCTGCCTTATCTGTTGTTATTAGTTACACTAACCCCAGCCGGAGCTGCTCCAGGAAATCTCCCTGTGCCGGCCTGTTCTTCTGCCTGTCGTGCTGCCGGCGCTGCTCTTCGCGGGGGTCCTCTCCGCCGCTTCTGCCATCCTCGTTCAGATACTGCTGCTGCGGCTGATCAATTACGATCTCTGTATGACCGCCCATATGATCCTGCAAAAGCCCGCCGAGTTCCGCCGCGTGACGTGACAGCGCCTCCAGGGTACCGGAGTTTGTGCAGCTGATAACCACGGCCGCTTTCCCGGCTTCATAGGTCGCTTTCAAGGTGATCTTCCCCAGGTTTGCCGGTTCAAGCTGTATTTCCAGCTCTTTTACCGATGAATTTACCGCGTTTTTGATCATCTCTGACAGCTTCTGTATGTTCTCTGCCTGGTCTGCTGTACTGAAGCGCAGTATCGGGGTTGTATCAGCGTTCTGCTGTATCTGGCTGCCCCTCTCCGCCGACGTGCCCGGCGACGGGTTAAACTGTACCTGCTCCGTATGGTCCGCAGTCACCCGGAAATCTTTCTCTGCCTCCCGGCTGCCCGCTGTGCCGGCATTTGTCATGGCGGTCTGTGTCTGCTGTCCGTCTGACAGATCTGTGTGTCCGGAATCTCCCGGATATGCAGACGGCTGTCCGCTTTCTGCCACAGTTATGTTTTCCGCCCCATTCTGCGTGGACTGGATGACTCCTTTGTCCGAACCGGACTGTTCTTTAAGCGTTTGGTTCTCTGTAAGAACTTCCTCCACATTTGCTACAGGCGTCGCAATCTCTCCTTCAATTCCTGCTGCAGGAGTTCCGGCTGTCATCGCAGTTCCAGTGTCAATCTGCATATTCTGCAAACCCTTCAGCGCGCTCTCAGCCGCCATCTCTGTGCCTGGCACGCCGGACAATATTCCCGTCTGCACCAGTCCTGTTTCAAGAAGCTGCGCTATGATCATATTCACGGGCGCTGTCTGCACAAACTGCGAAGCCACGCTCTGAGCAATAGAGTCAGCCGGATCGGTATCGCCTGTCTGGCTGTCCTGTATCGCATCTGCCGCTTCCATCATCTGTGAAAACGTATCGGAGCCGGCGTCGGATGCCTGTCCTTTGTGCCCTGCGTTCATGTCGTTTCCTGTCGTCATGGCTGCGGGCTGCTGCATCATCATGTTCTGCATTATCATGTCCATTTCCACTCACCTCCTTTTTCATAGTAATAATATCTATGGTAATCTGCTCTGAATGAGCAGGACTACCCCTTTCCATTCTCACGGTTTTGCGCTATAGAGCGGTTGGATACAAATTCCTCAATCTCCCGCTCGTGCTCTTTTGCCTCAAGCGCGTCGTATTCTTTCCTTTTTTTATCCTTGAGCATCTGTATGGATGAGGTTTCCTTTTTCGCCTCTATTACCAACTCCCGCCTGCGCTCCTCTTCTCTGCGCCGTCTGGCAAGTTCCTCTTTCTCGGAGGCGATCCTTCCGATCAGCAGACTGAGATATCCTGAATATCCCTGTAGTCTCGCGGAAGACACTTCTGAAAATTTAATTTCATCCACCCGCTCCTTAAAGGATCGGAAACCGGTTTCCAGCTCTCCGATCTTTTGCTCTTGCTCCTTCACTTCTCTGACAGCCTGGCCATGCTCATTTCTTAAGTTCTGCTCCACCTGCTCCTTATAATCTAGCACGCGCTCCAGTGTAAAAGAAAACTTCTTCACAGACTGTCCCTCCTCGTCATGATTGTGTTATCTGAGTATTTGCTTCATCTTTGTCACTGTCTGTTCCAGAGTAAAGGATTCCCCTGTCTTCTGCATCAGGAAATCATTAATCTTCTGTATACGCGATATTGCATTGTCCAGACGGGGATTTGTTCCCGCCTTATAAGCTCCTATGGAAATCAGGTCTTCGTTCTGGGAGTAAAGGCTCAGGATGTCTCTCATATCCGAGGCAAGCGCCTTGTGCTCGCCTCCTACGATCTCCGACATAAGTCTGGATATACTGGCGTTGACATCAATGGCCGGAAAATGGTTCGCATTTGCCAGCTTTCTGGAAAGTACGATATGCCCGTCCAAGATACCTCTGACTGTGTCCGCCACCGGCTCGTTAGTGTCGTCGCCTTCCACCAGAACCGTGTATACCCCGGTTATTGACCCTTTCTCAAAATTCCCGCTCCTCTCAAGCAGTTTAGGGAATTCTGCGTAGATTGAGGGCGTATATCCCCTTGCCACAGGCGGCTCTCCCGTAGCAAGACCGATCTCTCTCTGCGCCATGGCAAATCTGGTCAGAGAGTCCATCATCAGAAGCACATCTTTGCCCCGGTCTTTAAAATACTCCGCGATAGTCGCCGCTACAAGAGGACACTTCATACGGAGCATCGCGGGCTGATCCGAAGTCGCCACGACCAGAACGGAACGTTTCATTCCCTCCGGCCCCAAGTCTTTCTCAACAAACTCCAGCACCTCTCTGCCTCGCTCTCCTACCAGCGCAATGACATTAATATCCGTGCGTACATTCCTTGCAATCATACCCATCAGAGTACTTTTGCCTACGCCGCTGCCGGCAAAAATTCCGATACGCTGTCCTTTCCCGATCGTATTCAGCCCGTCGATCGCCTTGATTCCAAAACTCAGCGGCTCTGAAATTCTCGGACGTTTCAGCGGATTGATCTTGGGATTCTCAACATAATAATACCGGGGAGAGGTGAAGTTTCCAAGGTCATCCATAGGGCGTCCCAAGGCGTCTATGATACGTCCTCTTAAGAACTCCCCTACAGGGATTTTCAGGCGTTTTTTTGTATTTCTGACGAAACTGTTCGTGCCGATCCCGCTCATGCTTTCGTATGCCATAAGCTGAACCTTGTCTTCTCTGAACCCAACCACTTCCGCCTGTATCTGCCTGTGCTGCTCCTCATCGTAGATCATTACAATGTCGCCGATATTGGCTCCGCCTCCCGATGCTTCCATGGACATTCCCGTGATATTTTCTATTCTTCCGATATGATTGATTGTCTCGGACTGTAAGATCAGTTTAGGTATTTCGCTGAGCATGTCCGTCCCTCCTTATCGGCTACACGCGTGCATTGTTCAGTATTTCCTTGATGTTTTCCATCTGCGTGCTGACGCTGATGTCCATGACTTCCTGCGGAAGCTCGACGATACATGTCCCAGGCGCCGCGTCTTCCATAACAATGATTTTTACATTGTCCGAAATCTTGGACAATTCTCTGAGAAGATCCGCATCTCCTCTGATGTCCCCGGCTTTTTCCTCCGGAGTGTCAGAGATATAGATTTTTGCCCATGCAGTCTTTTTGAGCTTCTCAGTCGCTGCAAGGATCATATTTTTCACTATATCGCCGCTTGATTTCAGGCTCGTCTGAATGATCTTTTCCCCAATGGCAAGAGAAATATTTTTTAGATCATCCAGATAATCTTCTGTCACCTTCTCTTTTGCATGCTGCATATCAATGGCGTACTTTTCTATCTCCTCCTGGAGCTTGAGGTATTCGCCTTTAAGTTCCTCCCGGTGTTCTTCATACGCCTTTTTTCTGCCGTCCTCACAGCCCTTTTCCATGCCTTCTACATATCCTTCTTCGTAGGCCTTTTTCTTCATACGAAGCGCCTCTATGCGCGCCTGGTTCAGGACTGCCTTTGCTTTTTCTACATTTTCATCAAATATCTTCTGACCCTTTTCCCGTAAAATCTCTTCTTCTGTCTTGATCTTCACTTCCGGCTTTTCACTGACCGGCTGACTCAGGTCGCTCAGGTCGGGAAAAGGTGCTTCCTGCCACAGAGCATGTTCCCTGCTTTGTACAATCCTAGACAATGATCTCATCCTTTCCGCCTTTGCTGATTACCAGTTCGCCTTCTTCATCAAGACGACGGATCAGGTTAACAATGTGCTGTTGTGCCTCCTCCACATCTCTTAAGCGGACATTGACTGTAATCTCAAGGTCGGACTTAATCGTGTCGGCCATACGCGTGGACATATTTGCATAGAACAGCGATGCGAGCGACTCGTCCGCGCCTTTGAGTGCGTAGACGATATCCTTCATGTCGCATTCTCTTATGAACCTCTGGATCGAGCGGTTGTCCATAGTAGAAATATCCTCGAATACGAACATCTTCTTCCTGATAGTGTCCGCCAGTTCCGGTTCGGTCTTGCTCATCTCGTCGAATATGTACTTCTCGTTTGACCGATCCATGTTGTTCATTACATCTGCAATGTAATCCACACCGCCGATCGTAGTAAAGTCTGTAGTAAGAATACTGTTAAACTTGTTCCTGAGCTGTTTTTCCACGATCTTGATCGCCTCAGGCGAAGCGCTCTCCATCCTGGCGATTGCCTCTACCACCTTGATCCGTTTATCTTCGGGCAGTTCCGTGATAACTTCTGCGGCCTGCTCAGCGTCCGAGTAGGACAGGACCATGGCGATTGTCTGCGGCCGCTCATACTGGAGCACCGCAAACAGATTCTTGCTGTCCATCTTCTGGAGAAATTCAAAGGACCTGTTTTTCAGATATTTTGCAACTTTCTGCAGAAGCTCCCGGGCAGTAGCCTCTCCATACGCCTTTTCAAGCACTGTGCGGGCGTACTCCATGCCCCCGTCTGTCACTACCTTTCGCGTCAGGCATGTTTTGTAGAAATCGTCCAGCACCTCCTCAGTCCTGGCCGCCTCGATATGCCCCAGTTTGGCAACTTCCAGAGTAAGCTTCTCCACTTCATCGGCGTTGAGATATTTGTATACCTTCGACGCCTTGTCTGCTCCCAGCGCCACAACAACTGTGGCGGCCTTTTGTTCGGGAGTCAGACTGTTGGCATTAGTTTGCGTCTGCGGCATCTTTTTCCCCTCCATTCAGCCATGATCTCAGCATCTGGGCGGAAATCTCCGGGTTCTCCTCTGCAAAGTCCCTGATGTTCTCTCTGAGTTCCCTGCTCCGCTCATTCTGCATACTCAGAATATTGAGATCTTCCTTGTCGTCTATAGTGTCCGGAATCACCAGCGTATCGGCAGCCTGTGCCGCCAGCTCTCTCTCTCTTCTCTTCTTTCTGATCCGCCTTACGATCAGGAACACGATCAGGAAGATAATGAGAAGCGCTCCGCCGATGACTGCGGCGATCCATCCATATCTCTGTATGAAGCCCTGCGCTACCGCGCCGACATCCTGTGCCGTTTCATCTGTGTAGAACGGTGCAGCCACTGCAGTGATCTTCTGGTCTATCTCGTCCATCGGAATCCCTGTTGCGTTGGCGACCAGTTCTCTCACTTCATTATACTGCAGATTTCCAAAGCCTGTTCCGTTGACTGAGACAGATACTGTCAGGTTGTCCATGACTCCCGGATCTATCTCCGTCTGTTCTTTCACCTGGTTTACAAGATAATCTCTGCTGTAAGTCTCACTGTTATAAGTGTTTGTATTAGCGCCGTCCTGCTGGTTATATTCAGTAATGTCGGCATTTTCTTCTGTTCCGGCCACTCCAGCGGCAGTGTCGGTCCCTGTTCCTTCATCCGTAGAGCCTTCCTCGTGGGAAATGATACCGGTCTTATCATTCTCATTGATCTTATCCGGCGTAGTGTACGTAGTCGTCTCCCGGATGATCCTCTCCATGTTGATACTGCCGTTTGCCGCTACGCGCACATTCCCTTCGCCGTAGAAAGGCACAAGAACATTCACCACTTTCTGCTCGATCTTCTGTTCTACAATTCTTGCGAGCTCGGCTTCTGTCGTATTTGTCCCTGTACCGTCTGTATCAGTGGTCAGCTCGATCCCGTTCTGGTCGAATACTGAGACATTCTCCATCTCCATGTCCGGCACGCTTCGGGCCACAAGGCGCTGGATCGCGCTCGCCTGACGCTCGCTTAACTCCGCGCCGCTCTTCATCGTCACAACGACTGACGCACTTCCTGTACTGTTCTGCGTATCCTCGAGCACAAACTGCTGCTCATCACCGAGCGCGATCGTAACTTTCGCGTCCTTTACGCCGTCAAAAAGCCCTATAGTGGCTCCAATCCTGTTCTGAAGCTCATAGAGCTTGTAAGTCTGCTGCTCTGAGTCGGTGGCCATTCCCCCGGCATTTGCAGTAAAGATGTCGTACGTAAAGCCGCTGCTTGGATATCCCTCATACACAAGCTGAGCCCTGATGCTGTCGGCCTGAGACTTTTCCACAAGGATGGTCCCGCCGCCTTCGTACCTGTAGTCAGCTCCGTCTTCCTGCAGCTTTGTCACAATCTCGGACGCCTCATCCTGCGAAACCTCAGAAAATAGCGGTACGTAATCCTTATGATTGAGGATTACCGCTGCAGCCACCGCCCCTACTATCACGAGCGCCGCGACGACTGCACTGATAATCTTCACCCGTTTATCAAGCCGCCCTGTAAATTCTTTCAATTCCTGTATTTTTTTCTTTACGTTTATGTCCAGTTTCATCTTACGCTTTCCTCTCCCGTTGTTTTTACAGGCTTATCCTCATCAACTCATTATAAGAATCCAGCGCCTTATTCCTGAGCTGAACAAGCATGCTTGTGGAAAGCTGCGCCTCTGAAGCCGCAATTTGAACGGAATGAGGATTATCAATCTGTCCCGTGGCCAGAAGATACTGCTGTGTCTGAAGATTGCTCTCTGTATCCCTTACGTCCTGTATG
>ERZ1643249.534-NODE-534-length-43058-cov-19.022091_pt1 | contig 43058 bp, 54 predicted proteins | sample MGYA00579263_ERZ1643249 | MGnify/ENA primary metagenome ERZ1643249 (study PRJEB29033, sample SAMEA4952264) | chicken gut metagenome | biome: Broiler Chicken; feature: Gastrointestinal Tract; material: Caecum | place: Ireland | collected 2018 | study: Broiler...
ATATTAAAACACCTAATGCTAAAATAGCAAAAATCATTCTTACACAATATGGGGGCCCTTGCACCCGTAACCTAGAACGGTTTTTCTACTTATTTAAATGTGAATGAGATTTGATTAAGAAGATGATACAATATTTCTCCCCGGCTGACAACCGGGGAGTTTTTTAAAAAAGAAAAGTACCCTGAAGGATACTTTATACTTGTCTGTTCTTTGGCTCTACTGTTATTTATAATTTTGTGGCACCTCTTTCAATACTCATTTTCATTAAATTCTAATAATACATTTTTTCTACCCATTCGTTCTTTTATGTATTTCTCGTTTCTTGGGACAAATATATTTGCATTATCAAGATATATATAATCGCCATCTGCAGTTAAAAAAGAATTAATACTATAGCTTCTTGCTATACATATATGTTCTGCATCCTGAGTATCTAATATTCCATTAGTCGAATCAATGGCATTCTGTATATCGTTAAAAAACTCTTCATCAGACTTATACTCAAGAAATTCACTAGAATTTTTAATCAAATCTAAAATGCCATTTTCATCTTTACGTATCCGATTTACTATATCTGGGTGTTGCAACTGCACCGTTTCTCTTAACTTTTTGAAATTAATTTTCCCATCCTTAAATCTAGGAATAGATATTTGCCTCTCATCGACAATATAGTCATAATGCGCCTTTTTATTAGCATGTATAGCTTCTTGTAGAACTAATGATGAATGATGTAAATGAACTCCTTCTTCCAGACATTTTCCCATAAAATCTATTATTTCACTTCCGCGGTACTTAGTATTCCCCGCATGCACTGAATTGGCATTCTGACTTCCGTATATACATAGCCATGCACTAGTATCAACATAGATGTCCTGAGGAAGATCTTCAAAATCTTTATATCCTTTTGCATTTTTGTCCAAGGTAAATATAGATGCTTGATTCATTATAAATCACCTCGCATCTTTTTCAAAGCATTTAATCGATACTCTGCTGAAACATCGCTTTTTTCGCTTTTTATCAGTGCCTCAAATGCAGCTTTTCTTTTTTCTTTTGGCAAACAATAAACTCCTTTTCCGACATAACCCTCTTTGTTACGAGGAAGGGTCCTTTTTATCATATTAATTTTCCTTTACAAAATTTAATTTACAGTCATAATTCTTTTCTATTTCATTTTTTACAGCTTCCATTACAGAATTAATATTTGAAACTTGAATTGAGTTTAAAATAAACTGATAATAATACAATCCTGCATTATTAATCATAGGTTCAATTTTAAATTCTCCATTGAAATCCAAATCTTTTATCAAAAATCGATACCCAACACCGTATACCTCTTGCGGCAAATCCCCGAGTTTATTTTCGAATACTTGGATGCTTTCTTCGTGAGAATTATTTGTTTGGCTGTTTCCTTCCAAATTAATAACATATTGTAATGCATCATCAATTAAAAGAGCATCTAAAATTTGCTGAAAGTCATATTTTATAGCCTGATAGTTTATATCATTTGATAATATACTAGAAATATATGTGATTTGATTTGGCGCAAATACTATATTCTGTTGTCCATTGTTAGCCAAAAGAACTATTGATCCATCTGGAGCGTTTACTTTTGCGTTTATCTGGACTTTTCTTTCCAATAATTGTTTTGTTAATGCTTCAAGCTTTTTTTCTCCTATGTTTCCAATATTATAAGGTGTCGTGATTCTTATAGAAGTCCAATTAACCATAATATATCCCCCTTTTCTTTCGTTTATGCAACATAATATAATATTATACTATACCATTTCTTATGAAAAAGGCAATATTTTTTGCATAAAAGAGCTCTGTATCTCTACAAAATAATTCGAAAATGCATTGAAGGCCTCTCATTTAGTAAGTTCAAAAAGGGGCGGTGTTTCCGCCGCCCCATAGAAAAATGCAGTATCAGGACAAGCTTTTATTTCACCCTAAGCCTCTGCCCAACATAAATCAGATCAGGATTACTGATACCATTCCAGGACTGGAACTGAGATATTCCTTTCTCCATACTCTCCAGCTTGCAACTGGGGAATACTTTTATTTTGTCCGCTTCATTGCATCTTCAAGCCTTTTATACCAGGGTGCCTTACTCTGCCAACTGTAAGATGGCATGTCTTTTCCATTGTTCGCTTTATAGATCATGTTTAATACATTCATTTCGTCCTGGTGTGCCAGTGGGTGGAAATCTCTTCCATCAAAATAAATTACCGGGCCTTTTCCATCAATCGTATAGAAGCACTGCATAGTTGTTTCTCTCCCTTCCTGATTTTCATTTTTATTGTTACTTTCACCGTTAAGAATCTTATTGACCTGATCGGCAATCCAGGGAAACTTACTTTCCAGGTAAGCTCCTGGACAATCTGTTTCCGAAAACCATTTATGCATTGTCAGGTTTCCGTTGGTATCCCCTGTATAGTTCAACTTTGCTATTCCGTTTCTTTTGCAAATGTCAGCACACAACTCTACCAATTTGCTCATAGCCTTCTCTGAGCAACCCCAGCCAGGACCTGCAGCATTGTCTGCTACTTCAATGGTCACTGCCCGGTGATCGTTGGCACTATTAGAACTGCACCAACTTCTGTCCTTCTCTTCTACATACATTCCTACTCTTCCTTCGCTGTCAATTCCATAGTTGCTGCTGGCCTGTCTGGAAGATGGTGCAAACACATTACCGCAGGATTCTACGCTAAGGTTTCCGGCCATATGGTGGATAGTGATTCTGTCAATGGCATGGTTCCTGGGGCTCGTCCTGTTCGGAGATATCTTTGTGTAATCCACTAAAGGACTGTTACTCATCTTTTTCCTCCTGCTCTTTTTCGTACTGCTTCAAGATTTCCATAAGGTTATCTACTGTAGTTTCTCCATAAGTATTTTCTGTATTTCCCATATTACTCCTTTCTGCCGGTCATTACGCCGGCGCAACAAGAAGGCGATCACTCGCCCTCTGAATCCTCGTTATCTTTATTTACTACTTTATCTGCCACTTCCAGTCCTTTGACCAGAATAAGTGGAACATTAAAACCTGCCTCTACAAAATTTTCTAAGATAGATCTTATTTCATTAATCAGAAGAGAGGCCAGGACAAACCAGCCCAGTAGTGTTGTTATTCCCAGATCGACACCGATAGCTTTTCCGATTTCAATAAATATGGCGCTGGCCCCAAAGGCTACCATGATCATCAGCCAGTATCCCAGCTTCTTCAGCACGCCTTTCCAGCCTTTTACGGAGTTTTCTTTCCCTGCCATGCGGCTCTTCATCCACCCGGTGATCCAGTCAGCCACATTCAGGAGCAGGAAGGCCACAAACAGGATCCAATGCTCTCCCAATATATAAGAGAGCACTGCCACGATTGCTCCGACAATGGCGTTATAACCGTCTATGATTGCATCTGCATATCTCATTTTCTGCATATACCTCACTCTTTCTATTATTTTATTCCATAAAAATAAGACCCGTTAAGGTCTCGCTCTGATTTCCATATCATGACTCCTTTGTCGAACGCTTTTTCTTGATATTTCCATCTGTCTGCTGTACTATATGCTTACAGCAGAATCGCTTTATATAGCGGTAGGAGCCGGGGCTTTTTGGGTGCCCTGGCTCCTTTATGTTACTGATTTAAAGTATCCTTTAACTATCTAACACATTTTCTATTGTAGATCGCATAGCACTTGCTTCTTTCTGTTCGATATCTCCGAATGTGTATACATTTTCATATTCTTCCTGGTTCGTTATTGAACCACCATATGAATTTATGAGAGTCAGATTATTTCTAACCTGCTGCACCTGTATGTTTTGGCACAGTGAATTGATTATTGTCACCGCATGGGCCAATGCTCTTATACTCAAATATCCAGTGATCGTACTAATCATGCTTAATCCTTGAGTGCCTATAAATATCACCATTCCATTTCCGAAATAAGAATGGGATATAACAACACCCATTGAAGAATTCCAGCTATCTTCTATGTCAAAAGCCCAGGCATTTTTCCATCCGTTTCCAATGGCTTTTAATCGGTTAATGTGGATATCCTGGCATACACCAACGACACTTAATCCACCACTAGCATGACCGTTACAAACCACATTATCCATCCATAGGTCTTCTACGGTAGCAAATCTATCGGCAAATCCATTTGTTCCGCCCATCATTCGAATAAAACAAATATCATCCCGTGAATTTTGATTGGTAGGCTCTGCGTCTTGCCAAACAGACATCCTGAAGTATTTTGCGCCTTCAGGATAGTAATACTTTCTGTAAAACATCAAGTCCTTATCCAATTCAATAAATTCTTGATTTTCGTCATAGAAAGCAATATCGCAAGCCCTTGCTATTGCTGGCAGCCACATTCCGGAATATCCAATGCAAAAACTTCTATCTTCTGTAATAATGGTTTCCGCCATCTCGCTCATGGTCCATCTTCCGGCAGCTGCTTGGATTTCTCCAGACTCGTCTATATATCCGGAAAAATTATTTTCCTCCATCCATCTTCCAGATTCATAGGATGGCTTGCAATACCAAAAGTTCGGCCATGTACCAATCGTGATGTTAAATCCTGTAACACTATTAAAAATCAGATTTTCTATTTTTATGTTTTTCCCGGATGTTAAAATAACCAAAGCACACTGCTCTGAATAATCAGTCCCAGATCCCATATTTACTCCGTTAAATGTTGCATTTCTTATTCCGGAGTTGTCCCAAAAAAATTGAAAACCTTTATAAGCATTTACAGATGAGGAAATGTTTACTGTGCTTCCATTAAAATCAATAATAGTTCCTTCTGGAATTGAAATGGGCGTTTCGGTCACTGTGAAATCATATGTGGCTTTAGTCACATTTACATATGCATTTTCCTTGGATTCAATCTGATTTCTCAGATCGTCCCAGGAAACCGGTTCTATAGTATATGTGGTGCGCGCTACTTCTGGTTCAAGAATAGCCTGAATTGTTTTTTGATCCGAGTTCCCATACATATCGTGAGCGGTAATTGTAAATGATCCGGTTTTTTTGATATATACTGTGTCATGGACAATATAAGCAACATCCGAATTATTACATTCAAAGGTGGTATTGTATATTGTTGTAATATCTTCATTGACATCCAAAGGATATGCCAGCAACTTATACCATCTACCAACAATCATATTATCCGCACAATATATTTTACATCTACTCATATGTCACCTCCGGCACATCACGCATTGTAGCAGTAGCGTTGTCATATGTAATAGTTTGAGACACGTCCCCATCTCCAACGTCCAGAAGATTCAATTCCGAATCAACAGCACATACACAACCGCAGCCTTTAGTGCCATTCAACAAGGTTGCGGTTGCTAAAAAGACGCATCCAAAAATATATTGTTTACCTCCTGCGCATTTACAGGAGTATGTGTCTTTTTAATATCAGTTGCATTGTCTACGAATGTATTTCCAGTTACAACAATGTTTTCGCATGGGTAATCTGCTCCATTCACGTCAGACATTTCATTCCCATAATTAAACCCGGCATCTGTACACCCCTGGATCAGATTATTAGAAAAGACAATATTTATAGCACCGTAATCTGTATAAATACCGCCTTTGTTTTCGTAAACGTTATTTCCAGTCACCAATACATTTTTCCCGCCACGTACTCCAATCGCATAGTTACGTCCATTTCTAATGACGTTATTGGCAATAATCTGTCCTTTCGGATAGTTTCGATCTTTCGCCGCTGAGAAAATCCCCTGATCCTCCAAAAAAATTCCGAAATGTCCGCAAGAATCACACACGCAATTCCGTATAATGTAGTTTTCGTTTTGCCATTTTCCAGTACCAATACCGATCCCGGCTCCACCGTTACCGCCGTCTGTCCATTGGCGGCCACCCTCATATACATAAATGGAATCCATAACAACATTGTCGAGCATATCAATCCCAAGAGACGTTGATGGAGTAGAGATTAATCTGAGATCCCGGAATACACAATTTTTGATTCCGGAATAATAGAACGCTTTCCCCCTGTGAGTATAAGTTGTTAATGATGCCTCACTCATATCCACTGTAAAGTTCTGATAGGTGCATCCTTCAAGAATTTCACCAGAATGCACACTGTTTTGGCAAAACAGTCCAGCACCTTGTGGAGTATTCCCCGTAACTTTTAACACCGATCCGGAGAGTGATTCTCCAAGGATTGATACATGTGATTTTGCTTCTAACAGTGTTGTAATATTAGAAGTCATATCATAAGAGCTATTAGCTGAATCAAACGTATACACACCTATCGGAATCCATATAACACCACCACCATTTTCATGCACCAAGTCAATCAGAGCCTGCATTGCATCTGTGTTGTCGGAACTTCCTGGGATTACTCCATAGTCCTGGCAGTTATAGTAAACAGCGCCACTGACGTTACCCCCTATATTCTCTCTAATGTATCTCAAGATGTTCTCGTCAAAATTTTCTTTGACCAGTTTTTGACTCGGCCTGGTTAAATCCCCATAAAACTTTCCGGTTACTTTTACCGTTGTTGATTTGCTAACCCAATATTCTATTTGTATTGCGTTAGCAGATTGAGGTACTTCAACCACCATATTATTTGACATTGATGGATAAGTATTTGGATTTCGCGTAAACATGCCATCAATTAATACCCCGGTACTAATCCGCCCATCTAACGATTCATATTCAATGGCATAGGATTCTCCTGGTACACATTCTATATATTTAACATCACCGTTATAAGTTCCTACCACTTCCAATGTTTTATTGGAAGGATTGACAGAATCGCCTTTTGAATATAATTCAATTTGACCAGATTCTTCTTTTTTTAGTCCATATATACTCATGGTAACATCTTGCGATATTTGAAAAGCTATTTGTATATATTTAGCTTTTAATGCGTTTTCATCTGTAACAGTTAATCTATTACTTACAATTTGTGCTGTATAAAACGGATAAGAAGTGTAAATAGGATTCTGCTCATCTAAATCTGATTCTTCGTCTGTATAATACACCCTGACATTTCCCTTCACAGTTGTATTAAAAATGGCAATAATATTTACTAATTCATCAAATTTTATCCAACCACTATACTGAGTTATATCGCTCTTTAGTAGTTCGTATTCTGGTCTTACTGAGATTTTAGTTGCTATGTCTTCTCCAAGTTTATTAAATGTAACACTTTTATCGGCAATATTAACATCGTCCGGTTTTAGGCTTCCATCATCCCCAACAATCATCACTTTTCCCTTATTACCAGATCCCTGGTTGGTATCAAGTTTATCTTTCAGAGCATCTCCGGTCGCTTTGGCGTCAGCTGCCTCTCCGGAGTTTGAAAGAGTTGAATCAATTGCGGTAGAATCCTCCGTAGCGTCATCATAGCACTGCTGTATGCCGTCATGGATGGCCTGTCGCATATCCTTTCCATATCTACTGGACAGGATCTTTGTCAGGATTTCCTGAATGTTTGCCATCGTTATCACCTTCCTTACATGTTTTCTCCCACTCCGCCTGGTCCTGTGCATACTCTTTTTGTGCTACTCTGCTGATCCCCGCCAGGTATTCTCCCAGAATCATCTCAATCATAAACGGTGGCAGCTCAGATTTTAAGACAGCCGTCTGTATATCTCTCTTCAGTTGCCCTACCCGGACCGTGACTGGCCGGACGGGAGGCGTTTTCTTGGTGTTTTCCACTTGGTTTCCTCCTATTCTACTCCAACTATTATTCCGTTATACACCTCTATAACTCCATACGCTTTATCAAGAACATTATTCGGCCCATAAGTCACTTCTTTCACGAAACTGATATTTTCCGTCAGCCCTGTTCTGCCTATGATAGAAAATGGTGTATTAAGCTGTATCATTGGTTTCTCCGATGTGCTTTCGATCGTGATCATGCTGTTAAAAGTGTCATTATCTGCCCAATAACCTAATCCAAGCTTTCCGTAGGATCCATATCCGCCTACACACATCATTTTACTTGCCGGGACAAAGGATAGCATTCCAGCGTCCAACCCGGAGGCCTTATCCCCAAAATACACGGATCCACCCCACATAGAAGCAATACGTGTATCATTAGAGGTCTCCAGGTACCCATCTATGATCCGGCATGTGCCATCAACATCCAGCTTAAACTTATCTGTATTGATCTTCAGTCTCGGGCCTGTTAAAGTAATCTGCCCGGATTCAATCGACAACTGGGAAGATACCTCTCCTTTACTTACTTTCGCAGATATCAAGTCCTCTGCCACCTTAAATTGAGCAGTTACTGTTGTGTTGATCTCATCCGTAACAGAGGCTTTGTATTCTGCTGACAGAGCCTCTGCCTGTACGGATCCGGCTTTTATGAATTCTCCGAGAAACGTTCCATCGATGGTCCAAGCGTTTTTGTACGGCCCATCAAATCCCTCACGGGAAAATCCAATTCCGTTCATATTAATTTGCATGACCTGGGTGGCCTCTTCCTTTGAAGGGGCATTCATATACAGATCCCGCAGCCAGCGGCCGTCTGAATCATACTCGGAGACTTTATAGCCGCCTTTGGATCCGGTCATCATGGCAGTAGCATTGTCTATGGCAGACTGCAGCCAGGCGGTTGTCTGCCGGTTGTTCTCCAGCTGCTGATGTACTATCGTCAGATTGCCCTTATTCTGCTCCGTGTAGGACAGCTTCATGGTGCTTCCAAGTTCCAGTTTGTCCTGGGAAGGATCCAGCAGATGAAACTCCAGTTTCTGTACTGGGAAGGTCCGGTCCATGCCGTGGGGCTTCGAGTACACCGGAACCGTATCTCCCAGTTCAAAACTCTCTATACTACTATCCAGCATAGACAAATCTGCTGCAGTCAGCTCCAATACCATGGTCTCGAACTGATTATCTTTCAGCCAGTCTTCGCCCTTTTTTTTCAGATTTGCAGGCTCTGTCACATCATCCCAGGAGACTACACAGCGGTTCCAGCCGTAGACTGCTACGGCGTCTTCGCTGTAAAGGTAATCCTTCCCGTCATTGACGCTGGTAATGTCCACATAGGCTTCCAGGCCTTCAATGGGGCTTTCGTCCAGCCGGGCCCCTTTGGGGATCACACAGGTGTACAGATCGGAGGCCGAAACATTTTCGCTGTAGTCCAGCAGGTTCTCTCCGAATTCTATATACTGTTCACAGATCTTGCCATACTCCTGCAGGGTCACCAGGTCCAGATAGCGTTTTCCGTCCACCTTCCGGATCCGGAGATAACCGCCCAGCCTTTCGCACAGCTTCTCCCGGATACAGTCCAGGGTAGTCTCCTGGTTAGTAAACCGGTACAGGCTATCGTTGCTGTCATGGACTGTTACCATGCCTACATAAAATTTTTTCTTATCTTCCACCTGGCTGTTATGGATGTTCAGCCAAGTCTCCAGAAGCTGCCGGGAAGTCATGTCCTGGTACTTTGCCTGGGGCTGGATACTGTCAAAAAGAAAAGCAAGTTCGCCTACTGCGTAAACCTGCTTTGTTCCGTAGAAGTCTTTCTCTGATTCCCGGACTTCTCCGTAAAAGATTTCTTTTTCATCTTTCAGGACCTGGATCATGGAGATCCGGTTCTTAATATTTCCATACTCGGGATTTGTCACCGGAACTTCACACTCAAAAGTACCGGAATCGTTTAGCTGCAGCTTTACAGTTGCGTCCAATACCGTGTATTCCGGATCGCCCGGATAGAACAGATCCCGGCCGTCTATCAAAACCTGATACATTACAGATACCGCCCCCTGTACTCTACTTCAAACTTGCCTGTGCCGGAGAAGGTCAGCGTCACATCTTCCTTTCCAACCCGGACCGCCGGGAAACGATTCCTCCCTACTTTCAGGGTGTAGGTCCTGCCGCCGTAAGTCAGCTTTAAATTGTCTGCCTGACTTACCACAAAGACAGGAGGCGTGTCGATCCCGGCGCCGATAATGGTTACCTTATTGTTTTCGGCCGTGATCTCCACTTCTTCGATCTCCCGGATCACTCCTGTCTCGAAGTTGAATGTATCCCACAGCCAGGGCTCGTTTGTAGCAGTCAGGTCATATTTAAATGGTTCGGCGGTTCCGGTGAAAGTAAGTTCAGCATTAACATAGTCTGTCTTTTCTCCATCTACTTTCAAACGTGCCATATAATAATGATCCGGGTCATCATCCAGAACCATTTTTACCTTTTTTCCGGTAACGACTGCCCCAATCTCTGAATAAATCAAGCTCCATTTTTCATTGTCTACATTACGCAAATGATATTCCAGTTCTACGGTTCTCATCCCATACATGGGTCTCCCATTGATTTCACTTAAATCAATCGTTCCATCGCCTCCCGGAATATCAATAACTTGCTCCTTGGCCTCAGGCATAGAAATATATATTCTTACTGGATGTAAATTCCAATCTCTTTCCGTATGCCATTGATCTGCAAACGTTACACCTGATTTTGTCATTTATGTTTTCCTTCCATTTATTTTTCCAAGTTCTTCATTTATTACTGGAGTCAATATTTTTCCAGCAGGCTTCGAATCTATTTTTACAACTGTTTCACTTAATCCTTTTCTGACTGCCTGATCTATCGCCTTAGTCAAACGCAAAATATCATCATCCGACAAATGAACCGCATTATCAGTTTCCTGATGATTAACCAAATTTCCGCTTATTTGCGTTGTAAAAGATTTGGTTACCCTTCCAGTATTAATGGCCATGGCTTCACGCATACGGGAGGCTACAGAAGACAAATCTACCGAATCCATTGCAAGTTTAGCAATATTTTCAGATGATTTTTGAACCATCTTTTCTTCGTCTTCGATTCCCAGCGCAAGGCCTTCGCTGAAAAACTGCCCTACTTTTCTGGTTTTCCTGGACGGAGAATGTTCATCTAACCAGCTACGGGCTGCATTATATGCTCTTGAGGCTAAGTTTCGTGCTGCACTTGCTACTCCACTTAACCAACTGGATATACCGGAGGCAAATCCCGCCCCAAAATCGGATCCAGGACCATATCCTCCATGTGAACGGGCTCCTGAGTCGGCAGAACTTGATAAATTTTTGCCTTCTCGGTTCGCTGCTCCTGATTGACTGCCAACGCCTGAAGCATACTGTTGGCCAATTCTTCTTCCTGTCGCACCAGTATCTGCTGAACCCATACCTAAATTAGCAGTATCAGACAAGCCTCTTGATGTTGAATTTATGGCTCCACTGTTGCTGCCAAGACCGCTGTTATACTCGGAGCCTTTCCTGTGGCCTGTACCACTGGTATCTGCAGCTCCTAACCAATCATTGGAAGAATTTGCGATACTCCGTGATGTATTGTCAATATTCCCCTTATTACTTCCAACACCCGAATTATATTCACTAGATTTTCTCGATCCGGTTCCCCGAGTGTCTGCTGAACCTAAAAGGGTGTTGGAAGAGTCTGCAATATTCCGAGAGGTATTATCAATCTTACCTTTATTGCTCCCTACACCAGTATCATACTCTTTGGATTTTCTGGAACCGGTTCCCTGTGTATCCTCGGATCCTAAAATCGTATTGGAAGAATTTGCAATGTCTTTAGAGGTCTTATCAATATTGCCCTTATTGCTTCCGACACCGGTATTATATTCACTGGTCTTCCGTGCACCTGTACTCTGAGTATCAGCTGAGCCAAGCTGGATATTTGAGGAATCGGCGATATTGCGAGAGGTTGCATCTACATTCCCCTTCTGGCCGATCATTCCGCCAGTAAAGAAGTTTATGATATTCGAGCCGATCTGCTTCGCACCTTCAAGGAGACCGCCTTCTAGAATCGTCGTAAGGAATGAGGAAATTACATTTCCGCCCTTCTCGTTTAGGCTGTCTTCTCCTTCAGAAAGTCCTTCCACAGCTCCGGGCCACACCTGTGCAAAAATCTTCTTCACAGCCTGAGATGGACTATGTACTTCTAAGGCATCCTGCAGGCTCTTGAGGAAGGCATCCACTCCGTCTTCCGCCGGATCCTTTAATTTTTCAAAGCCATCTAGTCCCTCCAGGGCTCCAAACCATGCCTGTGCCCATTTTTCCTGTGTCTTCTTATCCAGTCCATTAAATCCATTTATGAAACTATCTACGGCTTTCCGGGATTCTGCATCCAGTTTTCCGTCCATATCTGCCTGAGCCAGTGCGGCAACCATAGCTCCGCTGGCTTCTGGACCTATTTCCTGAATTGCCGCCGAAACACCGCCAGGAACCTTATTGAATTCTGTAATAGAATCTGCCGCAGCTCTGGCCATATCCTGATACACACTATCGGCAACCTGGACCGTGCCGTCCTGCACCAGTTTCATATTCTCAGCATAGCTGCTTGCCTGATTATACATCTCCTGCCGGGTCTTTTCAGACTCGGCCAGGGCTTCTGACGTATAAGATTTATAGGAAGTAACCAATGATGTCATGGCTGCCTCAATCTTGGCGGTTTCCCCTGTTGCCATGGCATCTACTAAGGCATTGTAATTATTCACTTCCGAAGAAAAACTGTTCAACGACGTTTTTGCAGAGTCTACTGCCGCCTGTGCCTCTTCTTGAGACTTCTTCGCTTCATCCAGCCTGTCCTTTGCCTCTGCCCATTCCTGGGCGAACTGCTCAACTACAGGACTGCCCGTTCCAAGAGAAGACATATATCTTTGCTCAGCAGCCTCAGCTTCTTCTGTGGCTGTTTTTACATTCTTCTTTGCTTCGCTTAAAACATCTGACGCCTCTTTATATGCATTCAGGGATTCTGTGGTTTTGTCATAAGCAGCAGCCATTTCTTCCTGCATGGAGCTTAGGAGAGCCTCTGCCTTCTTCTGGACAATAACCTCTTTTATTTTATCAATAGTCTCCTGGTAGTTCTGGATAACACCGTCTGTAAGCTCAATCTCTGTACCAAGAGCACTGGCTAATTCTCCGGTGATCACCTTTGCTCTATCCTGGTATCCAGCCTTTACTTGTCCATTGGCATCTGTAATGCTCTGAAGCTCTGATACCAAAGCCGAATATTTATCATATTCCCGATCAATAGACTGGACATTTTCTTCCCTTGCTGCCCGTCCATCATTCATAGACTTGGTAACTTCATTGCAGGAATCCAGCACTTCTTTCTGGGCTTCTGATAACTCATAAGAAGTATCCGTAGCGTCTCTCTGGGTAAGTGCATAGACTCCCAGTCCGGCGGCCAGGGCCCCAACAGCCGCTACCACCAGGCCTATGGGATTTGCCGACATTACTGTATTCCATGCTGTCTGTGCTGCAGTCGCAAGGGAAACTCTTCCTGTTAGGAGGCCTACAGCGGCTTGTCCAGCTGTAAGAGTAGCATTGGATACTACTCCTTGGGCCGTACACGCCATTTGGATTACATTGTAAGCATCTACGGCAGCAGAAGCTGTCTTCCAGACCTTTACCCCCTGGCTTAAAACAGAAGTGGTCTCTGTGATGACCTTATATCCTTTAAATGCTGTAAAGGCCGCCGCTGCTGCTCCGGCTATAAGATCCAGGTTATCTCCGGCCAGATCCAATGCGCCTGTCAGAGGTGGAAGGGCTACTTCTGCCAGATCTCCTACTACATCTATCAGATTATCGAAAGTATCTGCTATCGTTTCCCCTGCTTCTTCCAGGCCACCCCCTTTAAAGGAATCTGAAATAGCCTCTATCGCCTGTTCTACCGGCTTCTGAGCCTCTCTTGGCAACAGATCTGCCAGGCCTCCGGCCAAAGTCTCAGCCATATCACCTGCAGCATTTACGATCCGGCTTTTGTTCTTCATTACACCGCCGGTAAAAGATTCTATAAAGTCTACGGCCGTATCCACCATATCGGGCGCATGTTCTGCTGCCGCCGTTGCCAGATCTGCAAATTCATCTCCAGCCGCCTCAATAGCCTTGTCCAGGCCACCATCTTCAAAAGCGTCTTTAATATTGTCTACACTTTCATTTACGACTTGAACGGTATCTTTCAGGCTGTCTGATACATCTTCATAAAATACAATTCCCAGACTTTCCGCTGAGCCACTGAGCTGTTCTATGGCACCTTTCAAATTGTCTTGCATGGTTTCGGCCGCTGCTTCTGCCGAACCATCACATGCCTTATAAGCTTCTGTTAAAGAGGATAGCTCATCTTCGCCCTCATTGATCAGCGCCAGCATGCCGGATAATGCTTCCTGGCCATAGAGAGTGACCAGATAATTATTCTTCTGCTCATCCGTCATACCAGACATGGCTTTTCTCATCATGCCGACCTGATCAGAAAGAGATTTCATTTTTCCTTCAGAATCATAGAAAGAGATCCCCAGTTCTTCCATTGCCGCAGTCATGGCGTCTGTAGGCTTTGAAAGCCTGGAGATAGCCCCACGCAATGTAGTACCAGCCTGACTACCCTGAATTCCTGCATTGGCCATGATACCTATAGCTGCTGCTGTCTCTTCCAGGCTTATCCCTGCTGCCCTGGCCAGTGGTGCCACATATTTCATGGCTTCCCCTGTTTCAGATACAGAGGAGTTTGTTCGGTTCGCATTTTCCGCCAGGACGTCCGCTACATGGGCCGCATCTGACGCTTCTAAGCCGAATCCTCGCAGAGTTGAAGCTGCGATATCTGCACTGCTTGCCAGGTCCTCTCCGGAAGCCGCTGCCAAGTTCAGCATTCCCGGCATAGCGTCCATGATTTCAGAAGTAGTAAATCCTGCTGCTGCCAGGTTTTCCATACCCTGTGCTGCTTCAGAAGCAGAAAAGGCAGTGTCAGCTCCCAATTGGATAGCCTGCTTTTTCAGCTTTTCAAACTCTTCTCCCGTAGCTCCGGAAATGGCTTTAACCCGAGACATCTGTGCCTCAAAGTCAGAACCAATCTTAACCGCTGCCGTAGAGATTCCACCCAAAGCTGTAGCGGTTCCCGTGATTGCGGTCGTCGCTACTTTTAATCCTTTTGTAGTAATACTTCCGAGTTTTTTTAGACCACCTTCTATCCCAGAAGAATCCAAATCTGTGTCGATTACAATCTTCCCATCTGCCACTTTACTTCACCTACCTTACAACTTTGCAAAGTAGGCTTGGACGCTACTCTTTGGTGCGCCTCTGAACTCTTCCCTTTGCTGGATATTCAATCTTATTTATGCTTTTACAGCGTGGACACTTAATTTCCGCTTTAATACTTTCTGCAAAAAGAAGTGTGTGTCCGCAGATCTTACATTTTATTTTCTCAATCTTGATCACTCCTTCAGCAATTCCGTAATATCTTCACCATTCATCAAAGCATCCTCTATCCGTCTGGCCTTCTCGTCCACCTCTCTTGGACGATTCTCCAGGCTGAAATATTTCTGCATGGCTTTATAAAACTCCCGCTCTTCCTTTGAGAGCTTTTTAGAAGAGAGATCCCTTGTCCGATACTCCATGACTTTAGAAAGTCTGGTCTCTGCTCCCAGATTCTCCAGCAGGATCATAAACTTCCACCAGTGCATATCTGTCTCCTGTAGATCAATCCCATACTGCTGGATAAATCCTGCATAGATCAACTCTGCATCTTCTTTAAAATCAAAAGGTTTATTGCTATTGATCCCCGCTGCCTTTCTTGGAAACTTCCTCTTTTCCTTTTCTCTGCCGCAGGTAAAGAACCAGAACATTTTATTCAGATGTTCTTCTGTAAACAGATGAACCTTGGGATAAAAAGCTTTCAGCATTTTCAACAGGATTTCTTCCGGAATATCTTCTTTCTCAGGGATCTCATCTGTCAGCTCATTGCAATATAAAACGGTATGGAATCCCGGATTTATCCGACACTCTATACCGTTTATATTTACACTCTCAGGAAACTTTTCCAGCAGTGGATTCATTGCCTGACACCTGCCTTGTCATCTCCCGGATATGGTTCATAATCGACTTATACTTTTCATTCTGGTGGAGCTGCTCTGACACAAGCTGATCATAAGCGTCCATGCATACCAAAAGATTGCTGTTTGTTCCGCAGACTTTTTCTCCTGTTCCCTCTCCAAATACGGAATCAAATATTCTCTTGATCCGACTGCAGAGATACTCAGCCTGATCCTTCTCAGTAGTCCCTTCCGGAATTTCTTGACTAACTGTCTGCATTTTTTTCAATTCATCAAAATACCGCTGTCTCATCTCAACATCAGCGGCGTCATACAGTGCAAAATCCAGTTCTACTCCATTGATCTTCATTTCAGGATTCTCCTTTCCCTATTTTCGCCTTTCCAATAGTCCCCTTACCGACTAAGGCATTATCAGAAGGGGGAATTATTCCCCCTGTGTATCTGGCGTAAAAGCTTTGGCAGAAGTATCAAAACTTCCCCATTCCCAGTCTCCTACTGCCAGAAGATTTCCAGATCCCTGGATCTCACCGTCATTGTCGGAAAACTCTGCCACTTCCACTGCCACTCGCCTTCTCTTCGCTTTATATTTTCCAGTCTGGCTCTCCACCGGTTTTTCCAGATAAACCAGTACATAATTTGTCTCTGCCTCTGCACCAGTTTTTTCGTTCTCACCAATGTCTGCGATGTATTCAATGGCCTTCTCAGACCGGATCAGGTCGAACTCTAAGGGCGCTGTCCACTCATAGGATCCGATAGTCTGAGTGGCAGATTTCTGATTTACATACCGTTTTGACGTAGTCTGGGCGGAAGGAGAATCATCCAACTGAGTTACACCAAATCCAAGAAGCTCATACTGTGCAGAATCTGATCCCCCGGTTACATCCAGGTAGCCTGGGTGCTGATATCTGCCTACAACGCCAGTCTGGGCTGTTTCTGCAAATAACTGTAAATTTAATTTTTTCATACCTTACCTCCGTTTATAATAAACAAATTGACACTGGATTCTATACTGGCAGTGCTTACTCTGATTATCATACAGATACCCATTAGTAGTTGCCCGTATAGATTTGCTCTGCAGCCGGCCGGTTAAAAGTGGAAGCTGCCCATTCTCAGTGCATTCCTCCAGCCAGTCTGCAAATTTTTCATAAAACTCTGCCGTTTTTTCATTCTCAACCTGTCCATACAGCTCTCTGGAGCATAAAGAAAACACATATTGCCGCACAGTATCTCCATTGGTGAAGCGCTTTACAATAGGATCTGCCGGTGTCTCCTCTATGCTGTACATGGTTGGATTTTCTTCCAGAAGGTTCATGTTCACAAGTGGAAAGGTTGCATCTTCAAAGTCTTTTAAAAACGGACAGGTCTCTATAAACTCTTTTACTTTTCCCGCAACGCTCATTTTGCTTTACCTCCGCAGTATGCCGCTGTTGCTTTTACAATCTCCTTGCCTCGATCCGGCCACATACGCTCTGTCCACCGTGGTCCTCGAAGGCCGTTGCCTTTGTTCTCAAACCATTGCCTTCTGGCGTAAGGCGCATTGTATGTAATATGATCCACCGATTCTGTGACAGAATCTTCAGCCAGATAACCGGTCAGCCTTGGAATATACGGGGTAGACAGCCGGCGCACCTCGTGTGTAAAAAAACGCTGGCCGTCCCCGTTTTTATTCAGCTTTCTCCTCAGGAGGATCTTATCTGTTGGATCCATCTGCAGATTCACCTTGGTTCCCATCAGTCACCACCTTCAATCCGTATATGTTTGGAAGAACCAAAAAAGTTCTCGGAATGATTCAGGATAACTCCTACCGTTCCAGAGAACTGTTTTTTAATCTCTTCAATACCCGTCACATTTTCTCCAGGCCAAACACCAACGATAAACAAATCCTTATCCTGCACGGTCCAGGATTCTCCTGGATCTGCCTGCCTTAGATAAGTATCCGGCGACACCCAATCAGGCCTTGGAAAAGGTATCCGGATCTTGTACACCGGGCTACTGGTCAGTCCGCCCTGTTCTGCCGTAACCTTCCTGGCAGCATGGAACCAGACCTTCGGGATCATATGAGGGATATATATAAACCTTCTTCCCACAGGATCAGGAAATCGGTTAAAAATCGTAATCGTCGCATTTGTGAGCATGGCAATTCACCCCCAGATATAACATTCCGGTCCTAGAAAGATACCGGTGGATCACATCATAGAGTTTTCTGTTCAGGAGTTCTTCTTCTCCAGAATCGGCAAAGGATACGACGTATCCGTCTGTGTTTTCAGACTGGACTTTTCTTCCTCCATGTTCCTGCCGCAGTCTGTCATCTTGATAGATTAGGTCCGCACATTCACAGAGACAAAGCTTTACCAGATTCTCTTCTTCCGGTTCTGACCTTCTATGCAGGCATTGACCCAGGTAAATATTGGCTTTCATAATCGGCTGTTTAAGTGCTTGTTTATCCGGGATAATACGGCCTGCATAGGATTCTTCATAAAAACTATAATCTACCTGAATCATATCCTATCTCCTTAGGCGCTGGCCAGAATTCCTGCTGTTTTAAGAGAATCCAGAAGAGCTTTAAACTCTGCCGCTGTCACATTCTCTCCTGCTGCCTCTGCAACTGTTGCGGCCTGCTTCACAATACCAGCCTTTGCAGTCGTCGCTGTTGCAGGGATCCCCTGGTTCGCTGTTTCTACGCCAGTTTCCAGGTTATTCATTTTTTCTTTTGTAATGACATCCCCGTCATTCCATGTATTCTTTGTGTAAGCCATCGCATTTCCTCCTATTCTTCTTTTCCGATCTTTGCTTTTCCGATCTCTCCGGTCCCGATCAGTGCGCTCTCGGCAGGATCACTCACGCTTTTTTTTTAATTACAGCGTAGTTCTTGTCACCCAGACGATAGCCGGATACGATCTCCACCTGTGCCAGAGTTCCGTTGAAATTCTCAGAATCTTTCAGACGGGCCATATCTAACAGGTCAACAATATGGAAGCCCCTCCAGTCATACATGATATACTCTATCTTGGTAAGGTCTTCTGTCTGAAGTGTACCGGTATAGTCATAATATTTTGCAGCCGCAGTCAGATCAAGCATATTGCACTCTACCCAAAGCATACCCAGATACCGTCCAACCTGTCCGGTCTGGAACATCTGATCATTGGTAACTGGTGTAAATTTATCCCCGGCCTCTTCCAGCATTGCACTGTAGGTATCTACAGAAGCTAATACCACATTGGCAGAAGCTTTCTGTTTCCGGATTGCCTTACGTCCGGCAATGATCTTGCTCTTGATATTTGAGGCGGTGATCGCTGTAGTGTCGCTCAGGGCTGTTCCTTCATGGACCAGACACGCCAGTCCGGACTGCTGCCAGCCTTCCCGGCATACTTGGGTAGACTGGGAAAGATGTGCGTCTGCCATATCAAAGGGTACTGCCTGGCTCTGCACATTATAGATCTTCGTAGATTCCTGCTGTGCATTGTTCAGCAGCAGCGGAATCAGGTCATTATCTGCTTTTCCGTGTTCAAAGTCAGACGCCGGCTGTTTCGGGTCCTTGGCACTTTTCGCCGCCAGTCTAAATACTTTTACAGCTCCTGCACCCTCTGCATCTCCCTGGAACTGGTCACTGTAAGTCAGGCCAGGCTGAAAGATTGCATCAAAATAAAAGTTTGGTGCAACAATGGAGCTGTATTTTTCTGATACGTTATATCCGCCATATTCCATAGTTTTTAATCTCCTTTACTGATTTGCATACTTGTTGTTTCCATACTTCTTTTTCAGATAAGCTTCTTCCTCAGATTTTGTCTGAGGTTTATAGGTTCCACGGGTACCTCTTACCCAGGCTTTCTTCTCCGGTTTCTCCTCTTCCTGTTCAAACTCATCCGGATATTTCTCTTTTACAGTCTTCATATATTCGTCTGCTCCTACGAAGGCACCGTCTTTAAACTCCAGATCTTTTGCCAGGAAGTCCTGCAGGATCGCCTTTCTGGACAAAGGGGATTTAATCTTCTGGCTGTCCATAAATCTCTCTGCTGCAAACTTTTTCCGATCATCCTCAATCTGCTTGTTCAGCTTCTGGGTCTCTGTATTATACTTCTGTTCCCAATCAGCAGCTGATTGCTTAATACCCTCAATATCCATGTCTTTGTAAGACTTAATGGTGCTGTTTGCATCTTTCAACTGTGTTTCCAGGCCTCCGATCTTCGTGCTCAGTTCCTGGTATCTCTCCTTACTCACATAGCCGCCTTCAGATAAGTCTACAAAACGTACCTGCTGCAGTTTGTCCTCGATACCGCTGTTATGCTCCTGGATCTTAGCATCTACCTGTGAAAAAAGCTCATCACCTAAAAGTTCTTTTAATTCCATATTCTTTCCTTTCTGACCACTGTTTTTATCTGCGGTGTCACCGCTGGCCACGGCAGTTTTGCACTCATACCGCTGGAGTTATTCCACATAGTTTAACCGTCATAAGGGTTTTGGACAAAAGAAAAGCACCCAGAATGTCTGAGTGCAAATTACTATTTAACGGATAGCTCCGAGATATTGGATCACCGCCTTTCTGTTGCGCCGGCGCAACATATCTTTATCGATATCTTCCTGGAGCGATCCGCCCCAGGCCGTCCATGTATACTCTCTCCATCTGCTCCGGCAGATCCATCTTCTTAGAAAATGCCTGATACTGATGAAGCGTATTAAGGTATTTTGCCCTGGCAGCCATTACATCTTCTGAGGCTGCACCGCCTTCCTTCAGATATTTAACATTTCCTCTCTGAGCTCTCATTTTGGTTTCTAACTGCCGCTGTCTTTGAGAAGCCTCATAAGGCGTATAACTTTTCCCGTGAAACTGAACGGTTTTCTTTTCTTTCTCTTCCAGATCCCGAAGTTGGTCCGGCGAATAGGTCCTGACAGAATAACCTGGGATAAAAGCAAAGTAACTATGACGGCAATTCCACCCACAAAGCCCATCACCTTCTCCCAGACGGCAAACAGAGACCAGTTCTTCATAAGTATAAATGTTTCCTCCCCACCAATGGGACGGCCTATGGCCAGAATGCCAGGTCACTTCATATGTATCTGTCTTTAGATCTTTTGCCACCTGCTCATTAATCTGGGCGCTGAGCTGTGACACTCCTGTCATAACGGCCCTCCGGACTGCTACTGGAACCCGGTTATTCCATCCGGAAGCATAATCCACAGAACGGATCCCGGAAGATGTCATTTCTTTTACTACTCTCCGCAGCACGGTATTATAATCAAAGGACCCTGTTACAATGTCCAGGCAGGCCCTGTCCAGATATGTTTGATAATATTCAGACAGCGGGGTAAAAACTGTCCTTCCTCCCATATTGATAGTAAGTCCCAAAGACTTAGAGAGATTCTTGATCTCCCCCTCTGTCTGGGAAACTATAGCCTGAGACCATTGCTGGATCTGCTCATTGTCCTCCAGAGGAACAAAAGACTCATTAATCTGTTCATAAGCGTCTTTATAGCGGACATATTCCCAGTCTGCCACTTTGTCGTACAGAGCCCATATTTCCGGGTAACTGAGATCTAAGGTCTTTTTCAGCTCCTGTTCTATAAAGGCAGTGCTATTTCCCAGGATCCTCAGTTTCTGGATCTGATAGTCTGCTGTGGATGTGATCTTTTCAGTCTTTTTGATCCGACGGACCACATCGGAAAAGATTCTATCCTGTAACTGATAAAAAAGTTTTTCTACCTGAAGGGGAAGGCTCCCTTTCTGTTCCGGTGTTATAATTCATCACCTTCCTCAGGCTCAAGGCTATATTCTGCTGCCTGCTGCAGCATTTTCTTTGCCTGGTCCTCTGTCTCATGGAACCTTTTCATTCTGTATTCTACCGGCCCCACGACTCCCATACTGAAATCTGCCCGAAGCTGTTCCGTTTCATACTTCTTGTCTACAATCAGAGAATCATCCCAGTCACAGGAGGTTTCTATCTTTCCTGCGGATACCTTCCCGTCAATGATAAGCCAGGCATCTATTGCCGCAACCAGCCCATTTATAGCGTCTCCCAGCTTATTTTGGATTGCTTTTACTGTAGCATAGGAGCGTTGTTTGCTTGCCTTGATCTCCTCTGCTGTCTTATCTACAATCTGTGGATCGGACAATGTTCCATAAGCCAGCCCACAATTGAATTCTACTTTCTGTATGATCTTGTTATAGCCATTAAAGAAGCTCTGATCACGGATTTCTGGGGAATACGCATTAAAAAATGGACCGCCTTTGCTGTCCATGATTCCCGGTCCCATTGCCCGGTATAGCCGTTCTCTTCCTTTAGGCAGGATAACTTCGCCTCTCCGATTCTTTCGGAAAAACTCATCTGCTGCCTGGATAGCTGTTTCCTTGCTCTTATATTCCCATAGGGTAGCTCCGTACTGTTCATCTGCATCCCGGATCTGGTGAACTGCCCGGGAATATACAGATACTCCCAGCGGAGAGGACGTATCTATATTATTGGCCATCGGGATCTTGAAGTAAGAAAATAATGTCCTGTCCGCATTGTGCAGCTCCACATAAGGTTCCAGCTCTTTCCATTCCTCCACAGATTCCAGGCTTATTTCCTGGCCCAGATTTATAATGTCGTCTGTTTTTACATTGGCTTTTCTGCTCACATAAGCTTTATTTGCAATAATGTAGGTATCGCCTTTTAATGCCTGATATTCCAGTCTGGTATAAAGCTCTTTGCCTTTTCTTTTATATTCCGGGAAAATCACTGCTGTAATATTTCCAGCGCTGTCAAATTCTACAGGAAAGAAATCGCCAGCCTTTACAGTATCAATTTCAATGCCCTTATTGGAAAGATATGGTTTAAATACAATCCCTCCAACACTGCAGGCATACTCTGTATAATTTGAAAGTTCAGTAAAGAAATGCCCCATGCTTTTACTGATAATGTCGGCCCTGTCGCTTCCGGTAATACTGATCTTAGATTCCATGGTTACAAGTCTGGCCATTTCTGAACAGATTGCAGCCGGCAGGTTCAGGCTCCGGACCTCCTCATTCAGCCAAGGCGCTTCATTTACATACATCTTTGACCAGCGATATATCGCTCTTGCCATCTTGGGCGAAACAGCGATATCAATCCCTAAAGCTTTCTGTATATTTCCATATTGTATCAATCTGAATCACCCCTTTCTAATGGTGGAAGCATATATTTGATAAGATTCCACATGCCCATACATAGATACCTGCTGCCGTCACAGCAATGGTCATTTTCCTTCACAGGGACTTCAACTCCTCTTTTTATACTCTTTTCATCATACTGATATAGTCCTAGTTCTTTTATAAGCATAGGCTGCTTGTTGCTGATCAGGATTTTCATGAAAGAAAACAGTTTCTGCATCCGGCTGATTCCCAGCTTCACATCATTCTGTGCGGGGATTACCGGAATATGGGGGATCACCCTCCGGATTTCTTCAATCAGCCCTGCTGCCGAAGGGTCTATAAATATATAGCTGACTACACGGTCATATTCTTTTTCCAATCTGTCACAAAAATCTTTCATATCCTGGGCATATTCAGAAGGAGATTTCTGCTTTCCCTCGTCCCTGCCGCTGTAATAATACTCATCAAGTCCTCGAAGCACCTGTCTCTGGTAATCTATTCCAAAGGCTTCGTACACTGTGGGATTTTTCTGTCCGTAGTCAACGCCGATCCCAATCTCTCCAATAGATTTTTTTTCTTCGTCCGCATAATCCTCAGCATTATATAAATGCTTCTCAGCGGAAAACATATAGTAGATCAGTTCGTCTACGCCTGTTGCTAATCCCAGCCATATCCAGTTGTATTGTTTCTCGTCCAGCTTTTTCATAAGCTCGGCAGATTCTATCAGATCTTTTCCCAGCCATTCCTCCGGGACATCCCGGTAATCTGTATGGATATGAATGCAGTCTGGGCGCTGCTCCATCTTTTTACACCACTGGTTGATCTCCGCATTAGGATTCTTCGGAGGATTGTACAGGTAAATGATCTGGAATCCAGAAGCGTTGCCACGGATAAAGGTCGCCTCTATATTCGCCAGTTCTTCCTCACCTTCACCATACTCAAAGAATTCTGTGGCTTCATCTATCACAACTAATTTGATGGGCTTGTCCTCGTCTATGATACCTTTTGTATCATCAATACCGTCCGATCCAGAGAAGTATATCGTAGATCCGGTCTTCTTGTACCGGATTTCCATTGGAGACTTAGTGATTGCAAAGGCAGATTTTTTGATCTTTAGTCGCCCTATGCCACGGATCATCTCTTTATAGACCGTCTTTCGCAGCTTATTATGATGCTTTCTAAGAACAACTACAGAGCCATGGGGGTCTGATACAATCTGGTAATCTGACCGGATTGCCGCAAAGCTGGACTTTGTCCCGGCACGTCCAGAAGTCAGAATGATATGCCGGAGCTTTTTATTGTTAAAGATTCCATGATATTTCGGGATAATAATGTCTGATATCTTAACTGTCTGGCAAGTCATTGATAATCGTCACTCCATCATCTTCATTCTGCTGCGTGTTACTCCTGGCCTTCATGACATCAATTCTTGTTCTCTGTTCTTCAGAAGCCAGCTCCCAGTTCTTATGCAGCATCTCATCATACTGTTTAATCAAGGACCGAAGTTCTGACTGAGCCCTGGCCTGGGCCTTCAGGAATTCATTCTGCTTATCCCAGGCCTGCTGCACCTCCCAGCGTTCTCCGATCACGTTGCCATCCTTCTCTTCTACCTTCTCGATGGTCTTGTCCTGCTGGTCCTTTACATAAGCAATCTTCTGAGCCCGGATAATGGCAGCATAAGCAATCTGGATCTGGTGCCACAGGAGATCCAGCGGATCCGCCTCAGAAATGGCAGAAAAAATCTCCCTGGTTTCCTCAGGGAGATACTTGGAGAAGAATCCATACTTCTCTGCATTTTTATTTCCAGGTGGAGCGCCTCCGTCATTACCTACAGCATTTTTATTCTTAGGCTGTCCACCTCTTTTTCTTTCTGCAACGTTGCATTTATTATTTGCAACGTTGCAATCCCATTTATATCTATTTTTCCAGCTACGCACTGTTCCTTCTGGGAGGTTTAGTTGACTTGCAATCTCAACTAATTTCATTCCCTGCTGGAACATCTGCTTTGCCTTATCTATTCTCTTATCAGGTTTTCGTGGCAATCACCTCACCTTCCTTTTTCGAGTTGTTTTGGAATAAAATATTTCCAAAAGATTCTTAGACTTATTTAGCCTTTAATCTAATAAAATCATTTTTTATTTGTTCGTAAATAAAAAAAACTTATATTTCTTTAATTCAAGTGTTCTTTTTCTTTTCGTTGAATATATAATTTTTAATTTCTTGTTTCAAAAAACTAAATTTTCCTTTGATATATCTCTGCGTAGCGACATCCCACGTTTTCAAATCCAAAACGGAGTCCACATAATTATTTATTTCTGAAAGAAGCTGTTCTGCTTCTTCCAAATCAAATGGAGATTGGGATTTTATTGCTTCCCATCTAATCTGAAAATATGTTTTCTGATCATATAACATCGAATTAATCGCATCAAAAGTGAATAAATCATTATCTGATTGTGTATTCATTAAAAATACACTTTTTATTTCTTTTTCTAAATGTTCAATTCTTTGAACTAAAAACGAAAATACTGCTTTGCTATCTTCCTCAACCCCTGTTTCAATTTTTTCTATCATCGCTGCTTTATTTATAGCAGAGTATACAGGACCATATGTATTATTGTTCCAGTCCAATTTTTCAACAAATCTTTTAATAACCTCTTTAAGTTCCGCTGCACCTGCTGGATCATTTATATAAAATATAGTATTTTCATCAATAATGTCAAACGGTAGCTTTGTCCCTTTTTCAGCTATAGCTATTGTCGGTTTTCCGAAGCTATATCGAATAGCTAATTCAAACATAACATTTGGGTTTAGAGTAGTTAGATTCACAATTACTAAATCTGAATCGTAGACTCTCTGAATAACCCTATCATTAATAGATCCTACTTCATACTCTCTGTGTGCCACTTTTACATCAAACTCTTTGCTTATTGCAGGAATAATCGCCTGATCTATTATTCCATCAATATGTCTTCTTATTGCTGTGTTTTCATCGCCAATCGGTGTTACGACAAAACAAGTTTTCTTTTCTTCCATCATTATTGTTCTCCCCAATACATTTTCTTTTATCATACAACAAAACACCCCGTATTTCTACAGGGTGTTTCAAAAATGTATTGGGGAGTATCTCCTTCCGGAGAATAGGAATGCCAGGGAGTCGCACCCCGGGCAAGCAGCTGGTCTTGCATACTCTGGCATGTTCCGTACAACCCACATGCGCCGTAATGCCGATTGTGTGATGATTTCCAGGACTTCTTGGTCCTGCTTTTGATAAGGCAGTAACATTACCATGAAGTAGACTGCCATCTGACGGCGCAGTACGTTAACCGTAAAATTGAGAAATGATGGTTGACGGTCTTTTTTAGGGATCCGCAATCTCTGCGCCCTAAAGGACACCGCCTGATCCTGATACAGCAACAGAGCTGCGACACCCTGCTGCCAAAGCAAAGGAGGGTAAATCGAAATGTCTGATTCTTTCAACTTAACCTGATATCATAATATCACGGAATGTCGTTCAATTTGTGGTCCAATTTCAATTCATTCAAAATAGCATAGAATTTTTTTCTTACACCGTAAAAATCTCTCCGGCACATCGGGATCTTGCCCTGCTCTTCATCAAATTCTATGAACTCATACGGAAGCCCCAGAGTTACAGATTTTACTATGTATCTCCATATTTCTGGATTTGCCCTGATGGCAGCTTCTTCGATCATAGCACAATCTCTTTTATAGATATCATTATTTATAGCCTGGTTTTCTACTTGGCTTCCAACACTATACCCCTTAGGCTGTCCATCATACTGTGTCGCTGAAAGCCCATATTTTATCTTTGATTTCTTCTCGTCATATTGAAGGCAAAATGCCTTTAATTCTTTATACCGATTCTTTGAGATCCCATAATCCTCCCAGGTCATGTCTCGCAGTCTCTTTTTCAAAGGGACCACCTCCTGTATTCTCTTCCTGTCTCTTTATCTCGTAGGCCTATGATTTCCAGGCCGGAGACTCCTGCTGCCGCATTGAGCATTTTATAGATGCTCCGGATATGCTTTGGAATCCTGCTGGCATTATGGACTGCTTTTTCTGCTGTTGGATCTGGGTATCCTTCTTTGTTCATCATTTTTACCTCACAGTTTCTGCACACTTGTCTTCCTTCTGGGATTATGGTCCCACAGAAGATACATCTATTTTCTGGCAATATTTATTCCCCCTTATTCCCATATGCGTTTTGCAATGTGCTTTCCGGATGTGTATGATATTGATACGTCACAATCAGGCGTCCAGATTGCGACCTCTTTGGGTCATAGTTCCTCCCAATCCAATCGCTGTCCACATTCGTAGCAGAATCTCATATAGCTCATGAGTATTGTATCGCATTTTGGACATGTTCCTACTTTGCATCCTATAGCGTGGTTATCTCCTGTAATAATTGCCATTTCCACCGTATCCCGCTTCTTCAAGCTCGTGATCTGCTCTGGGGTGAGGTCAGTATCCTCATACTTTTTCAGAGCCCAGTATATTGTCATAGCATGTTCTTTTACCTTTCTGGGGTCTATTACCGTTCTCCTTGTCCCACCATCTATTTTTTCATCTGGTATAGTTAATCTTTCCATTGTCCGCCTCCTTATCTGTTAGGCACCTAATTCCATCCCATAACAGTTTATAACCGCAGTTCGGGCAGAAATTATGATGAATCATTACTGTACTTCCACAATTTCTGCATGTGTACCAGCTCTTTATATGTTTTCCTCTGTTGTATCTTGGTTTTACGCCATCCAATTTATCAAATTCATACATCACCCTGTTTACTGATCTTTCGTAATCCTTCCATTTTTCTTCCGGCAGAAGATCCTCGATCTCTTCTGTCAGAATTTCCACGCATCTTTCCTTCGATACGCAAGGGCCGTGGCTCTTTTTCAGCATGTCATTTCTCCTTTCCATTGGTTTAGCTTTTATCTGTCCTTTCTTCAAATTCTTTATAGCATTTCTCACACCCATAATTATCAATTAGGCTACAGTCTATGTATCCGTCCTGGAATATGGATACATTGGCTTTCAAGCAGGTCTTAACCTGTTGCCCTTTGTACTTTACAAAGTGTGGGCAGTAGGTTACTGGATATTTTTCTCCTCCCCTGCACCAATGCTCCTGCTCTCCTGGCTTGTTCCAGTTGCTCCAGTATGTCCTTGGTGGCTTCCCGGGGTGTGCTTTATTGTATGGATCTGTATTGGCTCTGTGATCGTCCCAGCATTCTCCATAAGGACATCTGGAAGACCACCAATACAAGCAATTCCTGCAAGCACAGCCGGTACAACCTCCCCATGTATGCCTTACTATGCTATTGTTCCACTCCTCCAGGTTCATCTGTCCATCCATATCTATTCTGTCCTTCTAAACCTGTTCATGATATGCTCTCGGAAACTCTTCTTTACCTGCTGCCTGGGGCACTTCACAGCCCCAGGCGATATCAAAGCTCCCAGCTCCTTACAGTATTCATCTCCGGTCTGCAGGTCTGTTTTTCTTGATTCACATGTTTCGCAGTTCATTTGTGTTTCTCCCTCCATTCCTTCAGGTATTGGATCTGTTCCTCATCGTCCCGATCATCTCTTCTTCCTGGCATCAATAAGAGATAATCCAGGATCCCGATCGCTACTGCTGCCACAAGGACTATTTCCATTCTTCTATCAGCTCCTCTTCTATTTCCTGGTTGCTTAATGGTATCTTGTCCTCAAAGTATCTGGAGAATACAGCTCCGTCCTCTATGATCTCTTCGCATTTCAGCCACCGCTGTGCTTTTATTGTTCTGTTATTTATCGTATGCGTTTCCCTGTGGAGGTATTTCTGGCCGGGGATTAATTTTTGTTTATCCATATTTCTGTTCCTTCTGTACATATTTCAGGAACTCTACCAGTTCAGTCTCATTGCTTGGAAACTTGTCATAAACTTCATGCCTGTTCCATTTTGGGACACAACCGCTTTTGTCTTTCGGCGGCTCTGGTCCTCCCACCAGGTGAAGGTAAGAAATATCGTGTTCTTCATACCAATCAGTGGCTGGCCTGGTGTATTCTTCTGCGATCAGACGGGCGCCGTTGTCAAAATCGTATTTGTAATACCTGGCACCGATATGCGTATCCTCGTACCAGAGGCCCCATGCCTGGTAATTTCTCAGCCATTCTTTCCGCTGGTCATTGTTCTTAAAAAGTGGCAGTTCCGGCCGGATAGTTTCCAGGATATCCCCCTGGTCAAGATCGGCGATCATTCCGGCATAGGCGCCGATCATCAATTTCTGCTTGCGGACACGGACATCATTGTCCGTATAAGTTTCGTTCATGATCTTTAATAGTCTCTGCGCTTCGTCCAAAAGATCCCGGAGAAGTTCCATGTCTGTTTTATCGGATAGTTCCTCATATTTTTCTTCCGGATCCGCAGGAGCGATAACCTCTATTTCTTCTGCAGTTTCTTCGGTATCCAAATCCTCTGGAGGATTCATATAATCTTTCCGGTCTTCTTCCTGTTGCGACGGCGCAACGGATTCCTGCTGCTCCTTGCTGTCTGAGGCAATATGTTCTTCCGGAAGGATCTCCGGGTAATCCTGTATTTCCATCTGTCCCTGGATCTGCTCTTCAGATTCCTGTTGCGCTGGCGCAACATCTATCCAGCCACACCTTCCATTGCATTTTTCCTTTGCACTGTGCGCAACATTCCACTCCACCTTTTCCGCAGCATACGCAGTTCCCGCTTGGACTTTTCCCGGTAATACAGCCTCTGTCGTATGGCCGTATCTTTTCTTTCTCATGGGGATCCTGTTTTTTCTGGGAATCCTCAATGATAGTTTCACTCCACATGGACTGTATAGCTGCCGCCAGGTAGAACCAATCAAAATCTCCAATGCAATTGCTTTCTTCATTCCACACCTGGACGCAATCATCAAAAAGACTTATATGGCCGAATCCCTTATCAGTAGAGAAGTAAATTGTTCTGCTTCTTCTTTCAAGCTTCTTTTTTATTTCTTTAGGACTCGTATCTACCTGCATAACACGGTTCGTAAAGTCCTGAAGGAACCAAGCACGCCAGGAAGAAATTAAGCATTTTGCCGCATTGTTCAGATACTGCCTTTCGGTTTCGTCAGGCTTCTTCAGCTCTCTCTTCGGTTCCTCCGGTTTCCTGATCTCCCGGATCTCTTTTGCAGTCATGTCCGGCCTGGCCTGTTCCATCTGCTCATCTGTCAGGTAGAGCATTTCCTGGAGCTGGCTCTTCCCAAAGTCCCGGTATTCTTCTTTCAGGTAAGGGCTGTTTCCGTCCTGGCTGAATTTATCGTTCATGGCCATCCACCTGCTGCAGGTAGACTTGCTTATACCATAGGTATCCTGAGCAAACTCCCAGATGTCTTTGAAGCCGTCCTGGTGGTACATCTCATTGTCCCGGATCAGCTTCAGATAATATCCAATGGTAATAAATTTTCGGGACATACTCTCCAGATCCCGGCGTATGATATTTTTGGCACTATCATAACTCACGATTTCATTTTCCATCTTCCTACCTCCTCGGTTTATCTTTCAATCCATTCTCAACTAAGTTCTTCAGATCTCGATAACTAAAATATCCTTCCTCGTACATCTCCATTTGTCGGTTAAATTCATCCATAAATCTCTGCTGCCTTTTCTCGCCAAAATCAAAAGTGTCATGCAAGATCTTCAGTGTGATCAGCCTTACTGCTTCACTAGCTGCACGGATCGCCGTCTTTGCTTTGGCTTCCTCACTCATATAGACCATTGCCGGGTTGAGTCCTTTCCGACGCTGTGGGATATTTTTCTTCATTTTCCTTCCCTCCTTCTGGAGATCTTCTCCAATTCTCCAACAGTCTCCTGCAGGAGCATATCAATCTCTGCATGGTACTTTTCTCTTAGCTCTCCAGCCTGATCTACCAGGCGCTTCCATGCTTCTTGATCTTCCTGGAGGATGCTGTTGTATTCTTCGAACATAGCCCATACTTCCGGATATCTCTCCCACAAGATTTTCTTCTCTTCGTGTTTCATGGCAGCTCCTCAATCCGGATATAGATTCCCGGGATCTCTGCCCAGAACTTTTCCACCAACTCTGACGCTACCAGGGCATCATCTTTCCAGAAGTTACACATTGTCATACAATCTTTCAGTAGCTTCTGGAGGTTATCGGTGTCAGGCTTTGTGATCCGGTACTCTCCATCTGCATGGCCCTCTTTCGGGAAACACCATCTTGTGATCAGCCGTACACCACATTCATACCGTTTTCTGGGTTTATGCTGGAAGAGATACGATGTCAATTTTTCTCTTGCAGCTTTCAATTCCGGTGGATCATAAAAAATCGGCTTGCCATTTATTACAGCAACTTTATGTTCCTGCTGTGTGATCGTCGGCGGAATCATTGCCATAAAAAACTCCATTCACTTCACCTCTTTAAATTATTAAATTCCTTTTTTCATTTTCTTCTGTGCCATAGTTACGGGGAGGGGGAAGGGAGACGGGGCCGGGCAGCCTTAGGCCCGTCCCTCTCCTACCCCCGTAACCCCGTGAGGGGGAACATATTTATATATACGTAGTATATATAAGTTTTCCCCGCACTCAGGGAAGGACTGTTTTTCAGTGTTCCCCGCATTTTTGAAGAAGACTAAATTTCAGTGTTCCCCTCAAAAATCCTTCTTGCGGAAGAAGTCTGTTTTCCTGTCTTCCCCTCAATGTTATTTCTCGTCTTTTTTGCGGATAACCCCGCCTTCAATAACGTATCCGCCATGCTCTTTTATCCTGTCTCTGACAGATCTTGAGGAGATTCCAAGGAATTCTGCCACATCATCTATGGAGGGTTCTTCTCCAAAATTACTACTGTTCAGTGCCTCTTCCAGGGCTTTTCTCCGATCCTCCTTCCTGGATTTTGCATTCTTTTTATTATTCTCTGCGCCTTTTTTCCATCCAGGCTTCTCATCTTCCGGCTGAATATCTTTCAAGCTTCCCACATCATCCAGTCTGTGGATTGGATAATCAAACCAGAGATTTACCGGCTCAAACTTGGCGAATTCTCTTAAAGTCCCTTCGATCCTCCAGGCAGTCATCTCCCTGGCACGTTTTCTCTCAGTAGTCACCTGATTGCTCAGCACCGGCCACTGCCATTTATCCAGTTTATTCTCACAGTAATTCAGCAGGATGTTGCTGTTTAACAGATCGTCCTGGGAGAGTTCTTCTTCCCAGCCGTAGATCTGATGGCTCTCCAGATAGATCCTGCAGATCTTACACACTGCCTTATTTTCTTCCTGTTTCATGAGAGCTTCTGTTGTCTCCAGTTCGATCAGGTCCAGGAGCGCATCCGGATCTCTTGCAAATACACCGGAGCCGGACGCCCGGTCCATAGACTTTTTACTGCCCTGGCTGCCTTTGCTGTGATGGTGGCAGTAGATCACTGCGCACCCAAGTTCTGTGCAGACTTTATCAAACTGGTTGCAGAAATTCGCCATCTGGTCTGCGCTGTTCTCATCACCGGTGATGATCTTATAGATCGGATCGATGATAATGGCGATATAATCTTTTTTCGACGCCCTGCGGATCAGCTTTGGTGCCAGCTTATCCATAGGGATAGACTTGCCTCTAAGGTTCCAGATATCTATGTTCTGCAAGTTTTCAGCTGGTATCCCCAGGGCCTGATACACATCCTTAAAACGATGCAGGCAGCTGGCCCGGTCAAGCTCCAGATTCACATACATTACCCTTCCCTTTGCACACTGCCAGGAAAGCCATTTCCTTCCCTCTGCGATAGCAATGCACAGCTCGATCTGCAGAAAGGATTTTCCCGCCTTTGAAGGGCCTGCAATGAGCATCTTATGCCCCTGCCGCAGTACGTTTTCGATCAGGCAGGGAGAAAGCTCGGGAAGATGATCCCATACGCTGTCCAGGCCTTCCGGTTCCGGAAGATCGTCATTGACGCTCTCTATCCACTCCTGCCACTCATTCCAGGATCCTTTTCCAATATTGGTATCCAAGAGGAACTGCTTATGTTCTCCCCGGACAGCTCCCGGCATACGGGAAAGCCTGGATGGGTTCTTGTTTTGGGTATCCACTTTAATCCCGTTTTTCTGACAGATCTCATAAAGGTAGTCCACCCGCTTCCGGTACTCGTGGTAATCTGCAGCGTCAATCTTTACGATAGCATGGAGGCTTTTCTTCCCGGAGAAGACCAGGGCTGCAATCGGCAGCTCCAGTTCCCTCAGAATAGCGTTCTGCTGTTCTACTTCCATGCCGTCGGATTCCACCAGGGCAAAACGGAAGTCCGTTACATTCTCATTTCGGACTCCCTGTCCGTCTAAAGGGTTAAAACGGATCCACGCTCCGCCTTCTTTGTCATAATCTCCAAGGACAGAGCCTATATCATCATTACACTTGGATAGGGCCTCTATGAGCTCTCCTGCTGTCCTGTCGCAGTTTCCTTTGTTTTGCGGGATATATTTACCCTTTTCATTTTTCCAGCTCTTTACCACATATCCTACGTTCTCACCAGGCTCAAACAGAGCCTCCAGATATTGGATAAGCTGTGCTGCCGGGCTCCAGTGTTTTGGCTCATGGACCTCTTGTTCTTCTACCCAACTCTTATCTACTACTACATGATCACCCTCCCAGGAGATCGTATCGTTCCAATCCAGCTCACTGCCTGGGTCCGGCCTCCAGCCGTTCTCCATGGCCATCTGCACCAGGGTCCCGCCTGTTACCGGGCTTGCATTCCCCCGGAAAGTAAGCCATTTCCTCTCACACTCTCCCGCATGGTATCTTCCGACGTCCCGGCGGCTCCAGGCATCCCAGTCGCTGGCAGAGTATCCCTCATGCTTTAACGCCATGCCCACATTGACCCATTCCTGATAGTCAAGGTCTGCAGGGTTTATGTATTCAATTATCTCTAAAAGGTCTGTCCGCTGCTCCATATGCTACTCCTTATCCGGCCTGTACTCCTGTGGGGCGATCCCCCTCGGAGTCCTCCACCCATTGGCGGCTATCCGGTCGATCAGTTTTTTTGCCTGGCCGAATGTCCATGTCCCTACATTCTGAAAGCCCCTCTGCTCCAGCTGGCGGATCTGCTTGGGCGTGCTGAGACCTTCTGCTTTTCTTTTATTCAAACGGTCCAGCAGTTTTGATGCCTTTCCTGCATTGTCAATGTTTTCTGCATTGATCCCCAGATTCTCTAATGTTCTTTTCTGATCGTCAGAAGGCGGCGCCATCTCCCAGCCAAAAGCCGGAACGTATCCGGAAAGGTCCTCTGCCTGGATACTCATCTCAAACTGCAGGGGATCTACCAGCCGGCCTTTGCGGCGTTTCATCTCATCCAGCTGTTTTGCCAGTGCTTCTTCTCTCTGTGCCACCACATCTTCTGCCGCTGTTTTCTCTGCTTCTTCTATATCTACCGGACAGCCGGCTTCTTCAATGTTCTTGGTCATCTGCCGGGCGACTTCTTCGTCCTGGCAGATCAGGCTTGCCGGATGGCAGAGTTCATGCCGTTCCGTATGCCAGAGAAAATCAAGAAGGAGCAGATGATCTTTTCCGGGACTTAGCCGGGTCCCTCTACCTACCATCTGGCAGTACAGGCTCCTGACTTTTGTGGGCCGCAGGACCACCACGCAGTCTACGGATGGGCAGTCCCAGCCTTCTGTGAGAAGCATAGAATTGCACAGGACGTTATAGTTTCCCTTTTCAAAAGCTTCCAGCACTTCTGACCGGTCCTGGCTGTCTCCGTTTACTTCTGCAGCCTGAAATCCATGGCCATTTAAAATATCCCTGAACTTCTGGCTGGTCTTTACAAGGGGAAGGAATACTACTGTTTTTTTATCCCGGCAGTATTTCTCCATTTCCTGTGCGATCCTCTCCAGATAGGGATCCAATGCTGTGCTGATATCTCCTGCTTTAAAATCTCCGGCCTGTACGCTCACGCTGCTCATGTCGATCTTCAAAGGGATGGTTAAAGCCTTTATGGGGCACAGATATCCTTCTTTAATGGCTTTTGGAAGCGTATACTCATAAGCCAGGGTCTCAAAATATTGTCCCAGGTTCCTCATATCCCCTCTGTCCGGAGTTGCGGTCACGCCCAGGACATGCGCTTCCGGAAAATGCTGCAGAACTCTTTGATAACTGTCAGATATACAGTGGTGCGCTTCATCAATGATGATCGTATTGAAATAATCGGCCGGGAATCTTCCCAGCCGTTTTTCTCTCATCAAAGTCTGCACGGAACCGACCACGATCCGGAACCAGCTTCCCTGACAGGATTCTTCCGCTTTTTCCACTGCACAGCCCAGACCGGTTGCCTTATGGATCTTATCTGCCGCCTGTTCTAAAAGTTCGCCTCTATGGGCCAGGATCAGCACCCGGTCTCCATGTCTCACGCAGTCTTCGGTGATCTTAGCAAATACGATCGTTTTTCCACAGCCGGTAGGCAGGACCAGGAGTGTTCTCCTGGTGCCATTCTCCCACTGCTCAAAGACTGCTTCTTTTGCTTCCTGTTGATATGGTCTCAGTTCCATTAAAATTTACCTGCCTCAAATTTTTTCGGTTCTTTCGGATACAGCTTTTTGATATGGTTATATTTCTTTGATGGGTCTTTGCTGTCCGGATCCAGGGTAATATGACACCTGCCGGTAAGGCCAGGAAGGGCATTCCAATTCATGCGTACTTCTTCCCCTTCTTTTTTCAGGCCTACGCTCCGGAACAGTTCAGACAGCTTCCATTCCATCCGGGTATGCAGGATAAAATTTTCCCTTACAGATCCTTCCTGTCCGTCCGAACTTTTTACATTAAAATAAACAGTAGCCATGTTGCAGGCCGGGATCTTCTCGCTTCCAGGGAAGCGTCCTCTCTCCCAGTGATCAACAACAAAATCATAATCTCCTTCTGGCAACTCCACGAAACTGCTTTCCTGTGATATGGTATCGTCCCAACCTAATTCTCTTCCTTCTACACTCATGTTCTAAATCCTCCTATTACTTAAATGGTGTTTCCTGTTTTTCTCTCATTTCCAGTACGGCTGCATAAACCTGGTCCCAGGAAGCGACCAGCAGCCCATCTACAATTCCTGGATTTACGGTGTCATACTCCCAGATAGGCGTTCCCATAGGGACATATCCCCTGGCTTCCACAACGTTCTGGATATCCCACTCATCTACCTTGTTCGCTTCCATCAGATCCCGCAGTTTCCTAGGAATCCTCGGATCCTGTTTTGGGAACGGCTTTTCTTCTGTCTTTTCTACAGGCCCTGGCTGATCAGCCACTGGAGGCACTGCTTTTTCTTCCTTTTCAGGCTCTTTTGGGCTTTTTGTAGGCGGCGCCACCTGCGGGGTTTTTGGCTGTGGATGAGGAGCGGTATTCCCTGGCTCCAGGATTGGCCGGATCACCTCGTAATCAAACTCACATTCCTCCGGGAGTCCGTACCGGTTCTTTGCGTCCCAGCAGGGATGATGGGAAGTATACATGACTCTCCTGCCCCCCTGGGCCTTATGTTTTTTTCCATCTTTGTCTACTGCAATAGATAAGGTCTTATAATTGCAGAACAGCAGCATATCCGCCCATTCCTTTACCAGGGGAGAGGTCTGGGAAGCTGTCTTCTTGCCAAGCTTCAGTTCCCACCGGTCATAAGCCCCAAGTTCATCCGGCTGTTCAAACTTCCTGAGCTGGGCATGGGCAGTAAGGACTACATTTACCCCGGCATCTATCACTTCTGACAGTTTATTCAGGAATCTCCCAAACTCTTCTTTTACATAGACATAGCCGTTTCCATATCCAAAGTCTTCAATTCCAGATTTCCCATGTTTATCACACACTGCTTCTATACACATCTGTTCTGCCCAGTCGATGGTATCAATGACCAACGTTCTGCATACAGAAGGATTCGCCTTCACATAGGCGATCTCTTCCAGGAGATACTGCCAGGACGTAGGCTTCTCAAACCTGGCAACGTCCATATCTTTCGTGCTGCCTTCCGTATCGATAAATACCGGATCCGGGAACCTGCTTGCAAAAGTGGATTTTCCGATTCCTTCCGGGCCGTAGACTACTACCTTCTTCACTCCCGGCATTTTTCCTCTGATGATCTGCATTAAAATACACCTGCCTTCCATTCTTTCTTTGGTTCTGCCGGTTTTTCCTGGCCGGCTACATAACCGTCTTCGATAATAATGCTGCACTCATCTCCTGTAGATACTCTGGTGGCAATGGCCTGCAGCCCTTCTGCTTCCAGCCATTGGCCAAACTCCTGCAGGGTATCCAGATCCATCTGCTCCAGCTTGTCCAATAATACAAAACCGCATTTGGGATTCAGCTTCCGGACAATGGCAGTAGACACCTTTAACCGGTCAGATCCGGACATGTTGTCCCATTTCTGTCCCTTATAGATCAGTTCTCCTTCTTTTACTGAGAGCTCTGGAAGAGGCAGCTCTGCGGAATCCAAAAGCTTGGTCTTTTTATCACGGACTTTTTCAATCTCTCCGGTAAGCTTGCTGTACTGGTTCCGGTAATCCTGGGCATCTTCTTCTGCTTTGTCTTTATCCAGGTTCGCCCGTACTTTACGATTGATCTCATCAATATCAGCGATACTTTTCTCCAGCTCTTCTGTAGATTCGTCCTGAAGCTCTGCCACAGTCTTCATAGCCGTTTCTTCATCTCTTACTGCCTGATCATACTCTTCAGTGAGTTGTTTTTTCTGTTCTTGAAGAGTCTGGATCTGCTCTTCCAAGCGGCCTATATCATCAAAGATCCGGTGCTTGTTCATGGTGATCTCATTCAGACGATCTCTTTTCCTTTGATTCTCTCCGTTCCTTGCCAGGATCTCCTGCTGCTGCCGGATCAACTTAGATGGAGACACTAATTCTTTAGGAGCTTCCGGATAATAAGGCTGCTCTTTGGCAAACTTTTCCTTCCGATCAGCGATCCTGCCGATAGTAAGTCGCTCATTGTATAAACTCTTCTCTTTGTCTTCCAGCTGATGAAGGGTATCCCCTACACCGATAATACTCAAAAGAGTCTGGGCTTTTTCCTTCCCAGAAGCTTCCATGAATTTCGGAAGGTCCAGAGCCAGCTGTTCGATAAATTCATTCAAAAGCTGCTGGCCTGCTTTCTGCCCGTTTGGGTCTGTTACTTTCAGGGCGCTGTTCTTCCCTTTTCTTTCTACTATCAACCCATTGTTCATGACGATATGTAAAGTAGGCGGTATGACAGAACCTTCTCTGGTAGCCTGAGAAGGCTTGAACCGATCTCCTCCCAGAGCCCAGGCAATAGAATCCAGTACGGATGTCTTGCCCTGGTTGTTCTTTCCGCCTATGATCGTCAGGCCGTTCTGCGTCGGCTCGATCTTTACAGCTTTGATCCGCTTAACATTTTCGATTTCCAGTTTATTGATCTTTAATGACATTCCTTTTCCTCCTTAATCTTCCTGCTGCATTCCAAGGATGCATCTTATCCAGCCCTCTCCGGGCAGCATGTCATCTTGCATTGCCTGGATGAGGATCCTGACCTTCTCAGAGTCCCTGATCAAACTTTCATACTCCCTTTCTGGGATTGTTACCGTATTATTCTCCATGCTTCTCCTCCTTTGGTGCCTGTCCGAAACGTATGCTCTGCGGTGATATGTTATAGCGCCATTCTCTGATCCTTGATCCTGCGGCTTCTCCTATTGGCATGAATGCATACTCTGTATTGCCTGCCTTTTCTATCCGGCATACCTCGTAATCCTCAGTATGAATAACGCAGTATCCTTCTTTTTCTATATTGGCAGAGATCCTGATCTGCCGTTCCTGAGCCAGCTGTGATAATGCCAGCATAGTATTCCGCAGATAGATCATCACATCACCGTCTGTCATTTTTTCAAACATCTTGACTTCCTCCCATTCCCGCCTTATACTAAAGGCGTGATAAACTGTTAATTGTCCGTGTGGGTGCCGGCCCTGCGGACTTTTTTCTTTATTCGATTTTCCCAGCCCCTGGCTGTTTCTATGAGCCAGATCAGGATCCCGAAGACCACCAGCCAGGAAAATATCTGCCAGATCATAGGTTCTTCTGGCATCTCAAAGACTGTATTGAACAGTACCACAGTCCCCAGCAGGGCCTCTGCTATACTTGTCCGGTGCAACGCTTGTCCCTCCTTTCCCGCCTCAGGCGGTCTTTTTCTTTAGAGTGGTTTCAAATCCCACTGTTCTTCCAGCCCGGCAGATTGTTTCAGCTACAATCTTTGCCACCATATCTTCCGGAAGCTGATCCTGATTCACCCATTTTCCATTTACTTTTATTTCGCTGATTATTTGCATTGAATCACCTCTGTTTTAAGGTATGTATTGTAAGTTGTCCTTGTTACGGCTATATGGTTACTCCATTCTTGTGTTTTGTGGATTATTCTCCTATACTGTACTTACAGGCTTGGCAGAGCCGAGTATTATGAAAGGAGAAAAACCATGGATACTGCAACGATTGTTAATATTATTCTGTGTATTCTCTCATTTATATTGGCTGTAATTTCGGTGATAACAGTAGTTATTACCTTACGTCAAAATTCTAAAATGATTGAAGAATCTACAAGGCCTTATATTTCCATATATTTTGGGGAAACATACTTTCAACAAATGACCGCTTATCTAATTATTAAGAACTACGGTGCTTCTTCCGCAATCATCAATAAGTTTTCATGCGATTTTGATTTGTCAAAATGTGCTTATGATTCCAATATCGTTCCTTTTGCACATATTGTTGGAACCAATCTATCCCCTGGAGAAAAGATAATTTATCCAATAAACTTAGAAAAATTTCCGGATGATGATGAATTGAATAAATTAAATTTTCATGTGGAATACAGCTCTTCCGTTAAAAGCTATGAAAACACAATCTCTTTAAATTTAGCTGCATATTTTGATGTCCTTCACCTTCGTGCCAATACCAAAGGACAAGAAGCCAAAACCATTTCTTTTGCCTTGCAAGATATTGCAGAAAAAATGCTATAGTACGATCTTTTTGCATTTTATCTTCTGTTTCACATCATCTAAAATAGCATCAACCACTGCATAGCACTGGGCTTCTTCCGGAAGCTCAGTTTTTAATGTTTCGATAACTTTATTAACTACCCTGTCGGTTTCTTTTTCTGATATGGATACCCCATTCAGATAGTCAAATACTATCATTATCTCACTCGCCTCCTATTCCAGAAAATCTTCGATTTTTACGCCAAAGTAATCGGCCAGGATTTTTAATTTCTCGATTTTTGGTGTACTTCTTCCGTTTTTCCAATCTGTAAATGTAGACTTTGTGATTCCCGTTTCTACAGACACTCTATAGTCAGTTATTCCCTTCTTATCTCTTAGAGCTTTGTATTTTTCGTACAACAGTTTTTCCTCCTTTCCGAACTTTTTCTATTGCTTTTAGTTCGGAAATCAGGTATAATACATTTACCAGATATATTATCCTATTAAACAATGACTTGTTTTGATTTCCGAACTTTATATCATTATACTATCACGGAATTCAGAACTTGTCAATGACTTTTGTACGGATTTTCAAACTTATTGTGAGGAGTAATTATGTACGAAATTTATTGTAAGTTACGAGATGAACGTGGCCTAAAAGATGCCGACGTAGTAAGACAGACAGGGATTACTAAATCCACTTTTTCCGATTGGAAAAGTGGCCGAAGCAAACCTAAAAATGACAAATTACAGAAAATAGCAGATTTTTTCGGTGTCACTGTGGACTATCTTATGACTGGAAAAGAAAAATCAAAAACAACTCCATCATTAACAAACCGAGATCAAAAAGAAATCTCTGCTATTCTTAGCAATACCGAGCAGCTCCTTCGGCAAGATGGATTAATGTTTGATGGAAACCCAGCCTCCCCGGAAGAAATAGAGTCTATCATCTCTGCCATGAAAGTTGGAATGGAGCTGGCTAAGCAGAAAAACAAGGAAAAGTATACCCCGAAAAAGTATAAGAAGGATTGATGTAATGGACATAAAGAAAAAGGCCAATGCACTTGTACGGAAGTATAATACCAGGAATCCTTTTGAAATTGCTAAACATTTAAATTTAATCTTGGTAATCATTCCTTTATCTGGAAATACCAGAGGATTTTATCAGTACTTCCAGCGAAACAATATTGTATACATAGATGAGTCATTGCCAGAAAGTGAGCAGGCTCTTGTCCTAGCCCACGAATTAGGACATATGCTATTACACAAGAGAACCAATGCTTTATTTTTAGATACGAGAACGCATTTAAAAACATACTGCTATGAAAAGGAAGCCAATACTTTTGCAGCGGAGCTTCTGATCCCGGATTCACTGATCCTAGAACATCCAGGGTATACAAAAAGCCAGCTTGCAAGGCTGGCGGGATACAACGAAATGATTATGGAGTTTAAAAAGATTTATTAAAGCACTCCAGTATTTTATCATCAAAAAAGAGGTACACTATGGGGATATTTGATTTTTTTAAAGTAAATCAGTTTAAAAAGGAAATAGAAGAATTAAAGCAGGAAAACGCCAAATCAAAAAAACAGCTTGAAGATTTAGGTGCATATGATTATTTTCAAATAAAAGAAATGATTGCTTCTCTTCACTCTGAGTATGAAAAAAAGAAGGCTGATGAAGAGTTTTTTTTGCAAAATCAATTATCTGAGTTAAAAAAAGACATATCTGATAGTACTTTTAAGCTTAGTGAGTTATCTAATAAAATATCTGCTTTGCATGAAGAAGAAACGAAGCTCGCCAAAAATAATAAGACTCAAATAAACAAATTAAATCGTTCAAAAGAACTGGTTAAAGCTATTAATTATGCATTAGAAAATTACTTAAATTATGAACCTTCTCAATCTTCTCTCCGCCTGCCAGATGATGATTTAAAATTATTAGATGAATTAAGTCCATCAATAATTTTAAAACTTCATTGTATGGATGTAAGGGATTTAAAAAAGGCATTTAGGGAAAATGATAGGCAAATCACATCGATTCTTGAAAAATATTCTTCTCGCTATACAACAAAGGCAAATCAAGCTATATATAAACTAATGGTTATTGCATTACGAGCTGAACTACAAAATATTCTTTATAATCTAAAATATGAAAAATTAGACAAATCTATAGATGATGTTAAAAATGTCACTAAAAAGTACCTGGCTATTGCTGCTTCTGGGAACCAAAGTATAGCAGGTACTCTCACAAAATTTATAGGAGAAATAGAATATCTCTTTATAAACGCTGTAAAAATTGAGTATAACTATTATATTAAAAAAGAACAGGCTCGACAAGAACAACTCGCTCTCAGAGAGCAAATGCGGCAAGAAGCAGAAGAACGGAAGGCACTGGAAGCAGAACGCAAAAAAGTGGAGAAAGAAGAATCTAAATATAATACAGAAATAGAAAAGTTAAAAGAGCAGTTATCCCTGGCCTCAAGCGAAGAACTTGAGAAATTAAATGCCCGTATTTTGGAATTGCAAGCACAGTTGGCGGACGTTATTACTAAAAAAGAGGAAATCACAAATCTAGCCAATGGAAAAGCTGGAAATGTATATATCATAAGTAATCTGGGGTCTTTTGGTGATAATGTTTTTAAAATAGGAATGACCCGACGTTTAAATCCTCAAGATAGAGTTAACGAACTTGGTGACGCCTCTGTCCCATTTAAATTTGACGTACATAGCTTCATTTTTTCAGACGATGCTGTAGGATTAGAAAATAAACTGCATACTATGTTAAACGAAAAACGAGTGAACAAAGTGAATATGAGGAAAGAATTTTTCTACACAACAGTTGATGAATTGGAAGACCTCGTTGGCCAGATTGATCCTACTGCTGAGTTTAATAAAACTATGTTGGCCGAAGAATACAGGCAATCTCTTTCTTCTGATAAGCTTTATACCTCAGATTACGTTCCTGAAGACTTGGACGATGAATGATTTCAAATTTAAATACAACATATTATTGAAAGAATAAAATTTGCCCTGGCCTATACCGGGATCCACCTTGACAATAATATACTTACCTGGGGAACCGTTGGGGTGCTATGTCAGCCGCCTTACGTAAGAAAGGAGGCTGGTGCTTATGATTACATATTCGGAATTATTCCAGTTTGTAAGTATACGGTAAACCATGAGTACTGGCCCATTTTTTGACCGCCGTTTCCGGCGGCC
>ERZ1643249.537-NODE-537-length-42925-cov-4.886471_pt1 | contig 42925 bp, 42 predicted proteins | sample MGYA00579263_ERZ1643249 | MGnify/ENA primary metagenome ERZ1643249 (study PRJEB29033, sample SAMEA4952264) | chicken gut metagenome | biome: Broiler Chicken; feature: Gastrointestinal Tract; material: Caecum | place: Ireland | collected 2018 | study: Broiler...
AACAGGTTCGCCGCATCCTCCGTCTTCCCGCCTGAAACCGCATGGAACATCGCCATCACCGGTTCGCCGTCGTATACCAGCACCTTGTCGATCACCGCGCTCACAGCCTCGGTCAGCTTGGCCTCATAGGCATCGAACTGGCTGCCCCACTGCTCCCGGCGCCCCTCCTCGTCGAGATAGCCCTGGCATTCGGCGGGGTCTGTGGAGAGATAGGCCTCCCCCTGCCCGTCCCCGCCGGAGAGCTTTTGGCTGATGCGGTACAGCGCATAGGAATGCGCCGCCACCGCCTGCGCCTTCAGCGCCTCCGTGTGATAGGAAAGCGGCATCTCCGCCGCCACCACGCCCTTGATGTACGTAAGCGGGGACAGCTTCATCACCTCCCCTGTTTCAGCGTCCTCCACAAGGTAATAGGTCTCCTCCCCGGCGTCCTGTCCCTGCAAAAGCGGCGCCTGTCCGCTTGTAAGGGCGAGCGACGGCAGCAGGAACAGCAGAAGAAACAGCGCGCAGAAGCTGGCAAAAAAACGTTTCATATCATAACTTCCTTTCCTTCTTGAACAAATGATTCTCTTATCCTGCAAAACGCACCCGTAACGGGCAATGCCTCCCGACCATTTCCGCCTTAATATGAATTATTTCTTAAAAAATCTTTCAAAACAGGATTGACGAACCTCAAAAGATGGTGTACAATGGAGTTTAACACGGCAAAGCATAAAACTGCCGGCCGCAGCAAAAGGGGGAGATCGGATGCATCGGGAGGCAAGCATCATTGCGGGCATTCAAGATTTATGCGAGGAATTCCGCAGATATAACAAAATAGACAGTGATTTATATGAGCGCTTCGATGTCAAGCGCGGCCTGCGCAACCAGGACGGCACGGGCGTTATGGCCGGCCTCACACAGATCTGCAACGTACACGGCTATGTCGTCAACGAGGGCGAGCGCGAGCCGGTGGAGGGCGCGCTCTACTACCGCGGCTATAACGTGCGGGATCTGGTGCACAACTGCCAGGCCGAGGGGCGCTTTGGCTTTGAAGAGGTGATCTATCTCCTGATCTTCGGCGTCCTGCCCAATGAAAAGCAGCTTGACCTGCTCAGGCGGGTGCTCTCGCACTTTTACTACCTGCCGGAGAGCTTTTTTGAGGACATGATGCTCAAAGCGCCCTCCGCCAACATTATGAACAAGCTGGCGCGCAGCGTGCTGGCGCTTTACTCCTACGACGAAAACCCCGAGGACCTCTCTTTGGAGTCCGAAATCGGGAAGGCGCTGCAAATCATCGCGCGCATGGGCAATATGGCGATCAAGGCCTATCAGATCAAGCGCCGCTTTTTTGACGGGCAGACCATGTTTCTGCACCCGGAAAAGCCCGGGCTTTCCATTGCGGAGGAGATCCTTTCGCTTCTGCGGGGCGACCGCATCTACACCAAAGAAGAGGCGCTGCTTTTGGATCTGTGCCTGATGCTGCACGCAGAGCACGGCGGCGGCAACAACTCCACTTTCGCCTGCCGCGTGCTCTCGTCCTCCCACACGGACGCCTATTCCGCATACGGCGGGGCGATCGGCGCGCTCAAGGGTCCGCTGCACGGCGGCGCCAATTTGCAGGTCGTGCGCATGGTGGAGGATATCAAAGCGCACGTCCCGCACTATACGGAGCGCGGCGCGGTCGCGGACTATCTGGCGCGCATCCTCAAAAAAGAGGCCGGGGACGGAAGCGGCAAGATCTACGGCATGGGCCACGCCGTCTATACGCTGTCGGACCCGCGCGCGGTGATGTTTAAAAAATACGCCTTCAAAACGGCTGAAAATACGCCGTATGCGGACGATTTCCGCCTGCTCTGCCTCATCGAAGAGCTGACGCCGGAGCTGATGGCGAAAAAGGGCGTGCATAAGCCGATGTGCGCAAATGTGGATCTGTATTCCGGCCTTGTCTACAAAATGCTCGAAATACCGGAGGATCTGTTTACGCCGCTGTTTGCCGTCTCCCGCATCGTCGGATGGAGCGCCCACCGCATCGAAGAGCTGACCACCGGGAACCGCATTATCCGCCCGGCCTACAAGTCGGTTTCCCGCCCGCTTGAATACGTCCCGCTTTGCTGCCGCTGAACCGTTAAAAAAGGCAGAGGACGCCCTTTTCGGGCCGCACCCGCTTTGTGGGCGTTTGCCCAATTTTTCCCGCCCGGCCGGGAAAAGCCGGAAAAAAGAGGAAGGCGCGTACCGCCTTCCTCTTTTTCTTTCCTCCGCGCAGCCGTCCCGCCCGCCAAAGGCGGGGCCTGCGCCTGTCACGGCCGTCTTTTCTTTCCGCTCCTCACCTGTTCAAAATACCAAAGCAAAAAGCGGATTAAGCCGCCTGTATGCTGCCGCATAAAAGACCGCCCCTTTCCTGATGACAAAGCAAAACGAAACGGATCATACTGCCGGCTTTCTCCAATTGAGCGCCGCTGATTTCCCCTGCCTTTGCACATGCCCTCCTCAAATGCGGGGCATGACGTTCCCGCCGCATACCGGCAGATAGGCGCCCGTGATGTAGCTTGCAAGCTCCGAGGCCAAAAACAAAACGGCGTTGGCCACCTCTTCGTCCGTGCCGCGCCGCCGCAGCGGGATCAGCCGGTCGCTCTCCGGCTGTACCTCGGTGTGGTTTTCCCGGTCGCGGTCGGAGATCGTCCAGCCCGGCGCGACCTGGTTTACCGTAACGCCGAAGGGGCCGGCCTCCTGCGCCAGCACGCGCAGCACGCCGTCCATCCCGCGCTTGCCTGCGGCATACGCCGCCTGTCCGGCAAAGCACTGCATCGCGCACTCGGTATTGATGCCGATGATCCGCCCGAAGCCCTTTTCCATCATGGACGGCAAAAACGCCTTCGCCATGTTGACGTTCTGCATCACGCAGCTTTTAAACTGGCTTTCAAAGTCCGCGGGATCCTGCTCCAGCACGCTGGTCCACGCATACTGGATCACCGCGTTGTTTACAAGGATATCCGGCATGGAAAAGTCCTGCGCAATCTCTTCGCGCATCGAAAGGACGCTGTCAAGCGCGCCCACGTCGGCGCACACCGTCATACAGCGCACGCCGCAGGCATGGATTTCGTCGGCAAGCCGCTCGGCCGCCTCCCTGTTTTGATGGTAGTGCAGGATCATATCAGCCCCCGCCTTTGCCAGCGTCCGCGCCATCACGCGCCCAAGCTGGCCCGTCGCGCCGGTGACCAGCGCAGTTTTGCCGGAAAGATCAATCGCAACCATGAAAATGCATCCCCCGTTCTCCGTTTTGGCGGCACATGCCGCCCTTTCCTTCATTATAGCGGCAGAAAAGCCGCTTTGCAAGACAAACGGGAAGGGGCGGCCGTTTCCGGCCGCCCCTTTTTCCTTTGTCCCTATTCCAAAGCCGCGGTTAAAGGCAAGGAGGAAGCGTCCCCCCTTCTCCTTCTAAACGCCGCCGGATCTTTTGTTCAAGGCGTCTGCTCCCAGCGGCTCTGCACAAAGCGCTTCACCCTGTCCGCCCGTTCGGCAGTCTCTTCCGCGCTTTTGACCCGCGGCGCAGATAGATCACAGTGGTTTTTTCCTGCGCCCGAAAACAGCATTTTCTCCGTCAGGCGCGCCTTCATTTTGGAGAGCACGTCCGCATACGCCGGATCGTGGAACACGTTGTCAAGCTCGAACGGGTCGCGCTGAAGGTCGAACAGCATCCCGTCGTCCAGCGTCCCCCGCACCAGCAGCTTATACCGCTTATCGCGTATCATATAGCCCATACAGGGCTTTTTGTCGCTTCCGTACTGCCCTTCCGAAAAGACAAATTCCCTTTGGCAGCCAGTAAGCAGGTCTTCCCCCTGCATGGAGTCCGGCGCCGCAAGCCCCGCGCAGCGCAAAACCGTAGCGGAGACGTCGATGTTCTCCGAAAGGCGGCTGTCCGCGCCCTTAGGCCCCTGCCCCGCATATTTGATGACAAGCGGGATCTTGGCCAGCGGGTCGTACAGGTGGTTGCACTTTAGCAGCATGTGGTGATAGCCCAGATACTCCCCGTGATCGCTGGTAAACACGATCATCGTGTCGTCATACAGCCCCTTTTCCTTTAACAGGGCCACGATCTCGCCGATGCCGTCGTCAATCTGCGTAATCGTCGCATAGTAATAGGCCACGGCCTTGCGCAGCTGCTGCTGCGTCATCTGCCTGTAATCTACCGCGCCCCCGTTTGTCGCCGTATCGCACGCCGGCGGCGTCTCCGTATAGCCGGGCGGAAGCGCAACGGCCTGCGGATCGTACATCCTGCTGTACGGGTACGGCGGGTCAAAGGGATGATGCGGCTTGATGTAGCCGACCATCAGCAAATGACGCCCATCCGTATCCCACGCCCGGATCTCATCGAGCGCGCCGCGGGTGATCCACGCAGTGGAGTACCACTCCTCCGGCAGATCCGACTCGCCGCACTGGAACATGTCGTAATCCGGCGTGGTCGGCTTGTCCCGGAACGTCCCCGACTGATGGTGCAAATCAACGCGGTCGATCATCCCGCGCCCCGTCAGCTCCGCGTGATAGTCGTCCTCATACCGGCCGACCCCGTTTTGCTCTGCCAAGCGCATGCGGTTAAATCCGATATCGTGGTAGGTGGGCGTAAAATGCATCTTCCCCACCACCGCGGTGTCGTACCCGTTGTTTTTTAAGATGCGCGGGAAGGTCTCATAGCCCCCCGGCAGCGTCGCGCAGTTGTTCCACGCGCCGTGCTGATGCACGTACATCCCGCTCCACAGCGAATAGCGCGAGGGCGTACAGATCGGATAGACCGTATAGTGCTCGGTATACACCGTGCCGTCCGCCGCCAGCGCGTCGATGTGCGGGGTCTTCACATCCGGATTCCCCGCATATCCGAGGCAGTCGGCGCGCAGCTGGTCGCAGTGCAGGATCAGGATGTGCTTGGGATGTCTCATGCTCACTGCTTCGGCTCTTTTTTACGCTTTGCGGTCAGGGAGGTGATCTTGTTGAGCGCCACGACAACGAGCATAATCACGATGATAACCGCAAAAATGCCCAGCATCCCCATTCCCATGACGGGAAGCGTCTGCAAAAACAAATCGATATTCATATATTGAGTGCCTCCTTTTTAACCGATCAGGTTGAGGATCAGGCCGCCCGCGATGACCGAGGCGATCTGCCCGGAAACGTTTACGCCGGTTGAATGCATCAAAAGGAAGTTCTGTTTATCTTCCGCAAGGCCAAGCTTGTGCACCACACGCGCCGACATCGGGAATGCGGAAATGCCTGCCGCGCCGATCATCGGGTTGACCTTTTTCTTTAAGAACAGGTTTAAGATCTTCGCAAAAATAACGCCGCCTGCGGTGTCGAAGATGAAGGCGAACAGGCCGAGCGCGATGATCATCAGCGTCTGCCAGTTTAAGAAGGCCTCCGCCTGCATTTTGCTTGCAATGGTAAGCCCCAAAAACAGCGTGACCAGGTTTGCCAGCACCTTCTGCGCCGTCTCGGAGAGCGCGTTCAAAACGCCGCACTCGCGCAGCAGGTTGCCGAACATCAAAAAGCCGATGAGCGCGACGGAGCGCGGCGAAACGATACCGGTGATCATCGTAATGATAATCGGGAACAGGATGCGCGTCGTCTTAGAGACCGACTTCTGCTGATACGGCATCCGGATACGGCGCTCCTTTTTGGTTGTCAAAAGCTTGATAACCGGCGGCTGCACGATCGGCACCAGCGCCATATACGAATAGGCGGCCACGATAATCGCCCCTAAATAGTTCGACTGGAAATAGTTTGCGACAAAGATCGAGGTCGGGCCGTCCGCCGCGCCGATGATGCCGATAGACGCCGCGTCTTTGAGCTCAAAGCCGCACAGCGCCGCCAGGCTGATGGTAAAGAAGATGCCGAACTGCGCCGCCGCGCCGAAAATCATCAGCTTCGGGTTTGTCAAAAGCGGGCCGAAGTCGATCATCGCGCCGATTCCCACAAACAGCAGGAGCGGGAACAGCTCGTTGTCAATACCGCTTTTGAAGAGCAGGTCGATGACGCCGATTTCCTCTCCTTGGGTGACGACGCCGGACAGCGGGAGATTGACCAAAATCGCACCGAAGCCCATCGGCAAAAGCAGCGTCGGCTCCATGTCCTTTTTGATCGCAAGCCAGATGAGCAGCCCGCCGATGAGCCACATCACAACATGCCGCCACTCGATGTTCAGAACATTTCCGAACAAAGCCTCCATGTTTTCATTCCTCCGTTTTCACTATAATGGTAAACAAAAAAAAGACTCCTGCCCCGGAAATGGGAAACAAAAGTCTCGCTATTCAAAACGCGGGCGGGCATAAAACCGGGATGGCGCGCCGCGTTACAGCCACTGCTGCAAGCTACTCCCTTTTATCCGCAGGAATTAAGGCCGCCTTCCGCATTTTGCCGAACGCGGCCCCTTTTTGTCCTTTAGGATATCATGTTTTCCGCCAAATTGCAAGATGCAATCGCATATTTTACAGTCAATGCGTCAAACCCGGCCGTCTCCCCACCAGTTTGGCACCAGTGCCCCAAGCCGGATCGTCTCAAACGTTTCACAATTTTGCAGGATTTCCATTTCTGCGTTTTCCGGCGACAGCTGCATCAAAAGCTCCCGGCATGCCCCGCACGGCATGCCGGCCTTGCCGTCGCCCATGATGCACACAAGCTTTGCAATCCGGTGTTCCCCGTTTGTGATCATATTGGCGGCGGCGCTGCGCTCCGCGCACATCCCAAGCGAGCAGGCCGTGTCGATGCATACGCCCGTATAGACCGCGCCGCTTTTTGTCAGGATCGCAGCCGCAACGCCGCCCGCTTCAACAAAGGGCGAGATACTGCGCGGGTTGAGCACGGCGCGCGCACGCCTTATCAGCATTTCCCATTCGTTTTCCATCCTGCCTCCCCTTTCCTTTTCCTCTGAAAACAGCTTTGGCGGCGCCGGACGCCGCCGTCCCCGGCAATGGGAGCCGTCCCTGCCCGTTTCCGGCATGGAAACAATAGGAAAAGGCAGAGGGGCGTCCCCTCCCAGCTTTACTTCCTATTTATCCGCAAAGAAGATTCCGGTTTTTCATTATAAGAAGGATTCCGGGATCTTTTTTTAACCGGGCGCTTTCCCGATTCCCTTCCTCTCCGCCGCATTTTGCATCCGGGACGGCAAAGGCCTATGCCATAATCGGCTTAGGCGGAGGATGGCTCACCGCACAGGCGGCTCAAACATCTTTTGGAAACGGATTTGCCGCTTACCGCCGGTGTATCCGCAGCGGCGGTAAAATGCGTGCGCGCCGGTCCTCTCTGCCCCGGAAGCCAAACGGACGCCGGCCGCGCCGTCTTTCTGCGCCCAATCCTCTACCGCCTTTAACAGCGCCCTGCCTGCGCCTTTTTTCCGGAAGCTGCTTGAAACGGCAATCCCCATGATATTTTTCAAATGCGGGGCATATACCGCATCGTAGCCGCAGGCGTGGACGTATCCAATGACGGCGCCCCCCGCGACAGCGACAAAAATTTTATCCTTCCCGCTTTCCAGCAATCCCCTTGCCTTTTCCTCGGTTTTCTCTATCGGGTAGTCATATCCCATTTCTTTCACATTCAGCGCATAGATGGCCTTTGCGTCCATGATCTGGCCCTGCCTGATCTGAAATTCCATCTCCATCCCCCCAAAACACCGGCTCAAAGCCGCAGATCCTCAATCTGCGCCACAACGCCTTTCCGCGTATGGGCATCCGGAGCGGAAAACGGGCGGCCGTCCCGGTCGTACAGCCGGGCCTCCCCGGCCGCTTCCGGCCGCAGATAGCGCACCGTCAGGCAAAACGGCTCTTTTATCACGTACGGGCGCATCTCAGGAAGGCGCGCCGCCGCCCGGCGCACCCCCGCCTCAATGCGGCGGCAGGCCTCCTGCGGATGCAGGCTGATTGCGCCGTTATAGGAGAGCGCCTCTTTCGTCCAGACGGTCTCCGCCCACGGGAAAGCCTGCTTTGCCTGTGCGGCCGCTATGTCGTCGGACGCGGCGAAGATCACCGGCACGCCCTTTTTCCCTGCAAAGGCCGCGTCGATTTCCATTTCGCCCACCGCCTGCCCGTCGATCTCCACCCGCTGGTAGGCCGCCGAAGCGTACGTATGGGCCAAAACCGCCCCTTTTTCCCCCGCGCGGGCGTGATATCCGATAAACAGCACACCGCCAAAGCTTTCGTCAATGCGCGGGAAGCGCTGTGCAAACCCGCTCCCGTTGACGATGCGGCAGCGCTCGTCCAGCAAATCGTAGTCAAGGTTTACGCCGTCCCCGTGGTTGTCCCAGATCAGCACGTCCTGCGCGCCCATGTCAAAAAGCGCGCGGGCGGCGGCGTTGGCCTCCCTTGCCGCCTGCTTCGCCGCAAAGGCGTAGTTCTCCCCCCGGCCAAGCCCTGCAAGCGGGCTTCCCACGGCGCAGGCGGCCCCTTCGCAGTCTACCGCGATATAGAACCTGCCCTTTTCCATTTCAGACGCCCCTTCCGCCTATTTTGCGCTGACTGCGGAGAGGATGTCCTCCCGCATCCTGAGGGCCTCTCTCCTTGCCGCGCCCGCGAAGTCGCGCTCGTCGCAGCCCTCTTTTTGGTACGCGCACATGATGGCGCGCGAGGAGTTGACCACCGCGCCTATGCCGTCTTTGTCAAACGCGCCTGCAAGGCCCTTTGCGCCGCCGCCCTGCGCGCCGTAGCCCGGCACAAGGAAAAACGTATGGGGAAGCGCCTTGCGCAAAGCGGCAAGCTGTTCGGGGTACGTCGCGCCGACCACCGCGCCCACCGCGCTGTAGCCGTATTTGCCTATGCTGTCTGCGCCCCAGTCCTCGCACATGCCGCCCATCACCTCGTAGACGGTGCGCGCCCCGATCTTCTGGTCCTGCAATTCACCGCTCGACGGGTTCGACGTTTTCACCAGCACGAAAATGCCGCGGTCGCGCTCCTTGCAGACCTTGAGCAGCGGGGCGATGCCGTCCGTCCCCAAATACCCGTTCACCGTCAGCATATCTGCGTCAAAGGCGCTGAAGCTGCCCGCGTCGGTCTTTGTGACGCCAAGATGCGCGGCGGCGTACGCCTCCATCGTGGCGCCGATGTCGTTGCGCTTGCCGTCGGTGATGACGAGCATGCCCTTTCCCTTCGCGTATTTTATCGTCTCGCTCAGCGCGCGCACGCCCTGCCAGCCGTACATCTCATAATACGCAGCCTGCGGCTTCACCGCCGGGACGATGTCGCACAGCGCGTCGATGAGCGCGGTGTTAAAGGCAATCAGGCATTCTGCCGCCGCCTCGGCCGGATCCTCGAATTCCTGAAAAAACGCGTCCCGGATATACTGCGGGATGTAGGATAGCTTCGGGTCAAGCCCTGCCACCGTCGGATTGCCGTATGCCGTAATCTTTTCTATCAGCCTGTCCATTCCCATTTTAAAACCTCTCCTTTTCTCCCTTTTCAGCGCATGACGTACACGATCTCCCCGTCCACAAAGGTGTAGCGCACCCTTCCTTTCAGCTGTTCGAACTTGAACACCGTGTTTTTGGATTTGGAATTGAGCCGCTCCGGCAGCACCGTCCACCGGATCCGCTCGTCGATTACCGCAAGATCCGCAGGCATGCCGGGCTTTAAGCTGCCGGCCGGTATGCCGAGGATGCGCGCGGGGTTCGTGCTCATCAGCCGGATAAGCTCCGGCATGGTCAAAATGCCCGGCTCGACTAAAAAGCGGATGCCGGCCGCCAAAGAGGTCTCAAGCCCCACGGTGCCGTTCGGCGCCTTTTCAAAATCCGCCTTTTCCCGCTTGGCGTGCGGCGCATGGTCGGTGACGATGCAGTCGATCGTCCCGTCCAGGATCCCCGCTATCACGGCCTCGACGTCCTCTTTTTCGCGCAGGGGCGGGTTCATGCGGTAGTCCGCGTCCCTTGACCGGAGCTTTTCGTCGGTGTAGGCGAAATAGTGCGGGCACGTCTCGGCCGTCACCTTGACGCCGCGCTTTTTGGCCGCGCGGATCAGCCCTACCGAGCCCTTGGTGCTGACGTGCGCGATGTGTACGCGCGTCCCCGTCTTTTCCGCAAGGCGGATCTCCCGCTCCGTAATGCTGTCTTCGCTCAGCCGGTCCATGCCGGGCACGCCGAGCGCCTCGCTCACGGCCCCCTTGTTCATAATGCCGCCGTTTATAATGCGCAGATCCTCACAGTGGGAGGTGACAAGCAGCCCGTTCTCCTGCGCCGCTTCAAGCGCCTTTTCCATCATTTCTGCGCTTTCCACCGGGCGGCCGTCGTCCGAAACGGCCGCCACGCCCAGCTTTTTATACAGGGCGAAGTCCGCAAGGCGCTCCCCCTTCATCCCCTGCGTGACCGCGCCGCAGACATAGACCTTCGCGCGTGCGCGCCCGGCCGTGTCTTGGATATACCGGATCACCTTTTCGCTGTCCGTCACGGGATTGGTGTTGGGCATGCACAAAAGCGAGGTGACCCCGCCCGCCACCGCCGCGCCGCAGCCGGTGTGGATGTCCTCCTTATACGTAAGGCCGGGGTCGCGCAGATGGACGTGCATGTCCACAAGGCCCGGCGTCACCGTCAGGCCGCGCGCCTCCAGCACGCGGTCTACGCGGTCGGTGATCTTCTCCTCAATTTTTACGATTTTCCCGTCTTCCATCAGCACGTCCGCCTGCCCGTCGATCCCCTGGGACGGATCGACGACACGCCCGTTGCGCACCAGCATATTTCCCACAAAACCGCCTCCTATCCCGCAGAAACGCCGGTTTCCGCTCTTATTTTATCTGTATTGCTAGTATACCTGATTTCCCCGCGCTGTGCAAGTGCGGCGCATACCCTCCGCACTTTTACTGTTTGAACGAATTGTAAATTCCGCATCTTCCCCATTGTATCGTGTATGCACATATGGTATAGTATGATTGCGGCTTTCTACAAACCTTTGTGCAAAGCCCGATCCAAAATTTTATTTTTTATCAGGAGGTATTTTTTTATGGACCCCGACCCGGACGGTCTTCAAATCGCACTGCAGCTGCTTCTCCTCGTCGCACTGACGGCGGTCAACGCATTTTTTGCGAGCGCGGAAATGGCTGTGGTATCCGTCAACAAGTCGAAAATACAGGCGCTTGCCGCAAAAGGCGATGCCAATGCTAAGCGCGTGCAGTCCCTGTTCGACGATTCCACCTCATTTTTGTCCACCATCCAGGTGGCCATCACCTTCGCCAGCTTCTTTTCCAGCGCCTCGGCCGCAACCGGTATTTCACAGGTTTTAAGCGGCGTGCTGGCAAACTGGGGCGTTCCCCCTTCGTGGAGCGAACCGGTTGCCGTTATCGTGGTAACGCTGATTTTGTCTTACATCACGCTGGTTTTCGGCGAGCTTGTGCCTAAGCGGATCGCGCTTCAGCGCGCGGAAGAGACGAGCATGCGCTCCGTCCGCCCGATCCTGCTGGTATCCAAGGTGATGCGCCCGTTCATTTGGCTTTTGTCCGTCTCCACAAACGGCGTCCTGCGGCTTCTTGGCATGAAGCCGGACGCGGAAGAGGAGACCGTCACAGAGGAGGATATCCGCGCACAGCTTGTTGCGGCGCGTTTTGACGACCACTCCCGCCAGATGATCGATTCCGTCTTTATCTTTGACGACAAGACCGCGCGCGACGTCATGGTGCCGCGCCGCCACGTTACGGCTCTGGATTTAAACGAGCCCTTTGAGGAAAACGTGGAACAGATCCTCGACAGCGGCTTTTCCCGCATCCCGGTATATGACGATGAAATCGACCGGATCGTCGGCGTTTTGTTCGTCAAGGACTTAGCGCGCGCCATCATCAAGGGCAAATCGCCCGACGTAAAATCCCTGATGCGCGAGCCGTACCTCGTCCCGGACAGCAAGCCGGCCAACATCCTGCTTCAGGAAATGCAGAAGGCGCACGCGCACTTAGCCGTCCTGATCGACGAATACGGCGGTTTTTCCGGTATCGTCACCATTGAGGATCTGGCGGAAGAAATCGTCGGCGACATTGCGGACGAAAACGACCTCTCCTACCCGGACTTTGACCCGCAGCCGGACGGAAGCATTCTGGTCTCCGGCGGCATGGCTTTGTTTGAGCTTTGCGAAAAGCTTGGCGTAGAAGAGCCGGACAGCAACTGCGACACCTTGTCCGGATACTTTTTAGAGCAGCTCGGCTACATCCCCCATCCGGGCGAGAACTGCTGCGTAGAGCTGTTTGGCCGCACCTGCCGGCTTGAGCAGATGGACGGCCGGCGGATCGCACGGGTGCGGCTTTTCCCGCAGGAAGCGGCGATGGAAGCGGCCGGATGACTGCCGCTTGCCAAAAAGAGTGCACAACCGTTCTAAGGAAATCATTTTTCATATAAAAAGCAAACAGCCGGCGGCCTATTTAGGCCGCCGGCTTGTCTGTTCCCTTTTTTAGAAGGCGGCCCATATAAAGAAGGGGCCGCCCCTTTTTTATATGGGCCAAAAAGCCCTTGCGGCTTTTCATGGGAGGCCGCCGGCCTTAACCGGCCGTTTCCGGTGTCGGGACAGGCGGTTTGGCCTCTTTTTCCTTTTTCTCCTTCTTTTTGCCGAACACATCGCCCAGCGTATTGATCACGCCGGGGATCGCCTCGACCATCCGGTCGGCGGTGCTGGCGTCCGTATCCATTTTCAAAAGGCGCACGTCGCCGTTTGCAATCACCAAAAAGGCGATCGGCGCTGCCGCCGCCGACCAGCTCCTTTGGCTGTTTGGACGGCCAGTCCGAGCCGCCGGCGGCAAAGCCGAAGCCCACCTTGGACACCGGGATGATCACCGTGCCGTCCGGGCAGGTGATCGGATCCCCGATGATTGTATTGACATCCACCATCTTGCGGATTTTTTCCATTGTTGTGTCCATCATTCCCTGAATCGGATGTTCGCTCATACAGACTCAACCCTTTCTTTCTGCTTGCTGCGCGCCGCCTTTTGGGAAGGGACGGACGGCGCATCCGCCCGTTTTTCCGGCCGCCGCAAAAAAACGGCCGCCAGTTTAAAGAGGATACCGAGCGCGGCAGCCGCCGCGCTGCCAATGCGGAGCTTTGCGCAAAACGAGATGTCGTAGCGCACCTCGCCGGTCACAAAATCCGGCACAACGTTTACTTCCTTTACTTTCAGCGTCATCGCCTTGTCGATGCACGCCAGCACGCCGTACACCCCCGCACAGGTCTGCCCGTAGCGGACGGCCGCCGTATCCGCATCCTCCGCCCCTACCGAGAGGAAAACGCGCATCCGTGTGACGCGGATCTTCCGCACAAGCCCTACAGCCCCCGGCACCACCGCCTTCAAGATGGCGACGGCAAACGCCGCCGTTTCGGAAAAGGAGCGCGCGCCCGCCTTTTCTTCGGGCACGGCCGCTTTGGGCTTTTCCGGCTTCTTCCTTCGGGCCTTTTCCGGCTTTTTGCCCTTTTTCTCCTTCTCCTTGGACGGGAACACCGTAAACCGAAGGCCGCATGCACCGATCTTGACCTGCACGGTTTCCCCGATCTTCACATAGACCGTCACGCTCAAAAGCAGCAAAAGCGCAATCAGCAAGATAATGCCGCCGATGATCCACAGCGCCGTCACACGATCACCTCCGCGCCGTCATTCCGCGGGATCCCCCGCTTGGCCGGGCTGCGCCTGCCCGTCTTCCTCCGGCAGCGGCGGAAGCTCGCTCAGGGAAGAGATCCCGAATGTGCGCAAAAACGCCGGCGTAACCTGATAGGCGATGGGCCGCCCCGGCAGTTCAAGGCGCCCCGCCTCCTCCAAAAGCCCTTTTTCCACAAGGGAGGATACCGTCTGGGAGCTGTCCACGCCGCGGACCTGCTCCACAAAGGCGCGCGTCACCGGCTGGTTGTACGCCACTACGGCCAGCACCTCCATCGCCGCCGCAGACAGCGGCGTATTCCGCCGGATCAGCAGCGCGCGCTTTACCGCATCGCCGTAGGCGGGCTTGGTACACAGCTGGAAACTGCCGGAAAGCTCCAAAAGCATCAGGCCGGATTCCGGGCTGTCATATTTATCCTGCATCGTTTTCAGCAGTTTATACGCAAGGTCTTCTTCAATTTCAAGCGCTTGGGCAAGCTTTGCCGGTTCCACCGGCTCGCCCGCGGCAAACAGCACCGCCTCTATCGCGGCGCAGAGTTCATGCTTTTGCAACGGCCCGTCCCTCCTTCTGTCCCGCTTCCTCCCGGCGGACAAACCGGATGGTCCGGTTGTCGTCGCTCAAGCGGATGCGCTTTGATTTGACAAGCTCCAATACCGCCAAAAAGGTCGCCACCCGCTCGCTCCGGTCGCCGCCTGCAAAGAACGAGTCGTAATCCGCCTCGCCCTCGGCATACAGCCGGCCAAGGATATAGAGGATGCGCCCTTCCACCGGCACCACCCGCCTTGACACGATCCCCGCAAAGGAGGAGCGCGGCGGCGGCAGCCGGCGCTTTGCGCGCCCGGCCGCCATAAGGTACGCCTGAACGAGCGCCGACGGCTCGTGGCGCAGGCGGTACTGCGTATCGCGCGGCAGCTTCTGCGGCTTTCTGACAAATACGCCGCTTTGATACATGCCGCGCAGGCGGCCGGCAACCGCTTTTAAAAGCTGGTATTCTATCAGCTGGCCGGACAGCTCCTGCTTCAGCTTCTCGCTCTCCTCCTCGTGGCGCGGCAGGAGCGCCGCCGTCTTGATATACACAAGGCGGGCCGCCATCGCCAAAAAGTCCGCCGTCACCTCAAGGTCGGCGTCCTTCATCTGCGCGATATAGTCAAGATACTGCTCCAAAAGCAGGGAGATCTCGATGTCGTTGATATCCAGCTTATGTTTTGCAATCAGGTGCAAAAGCAGGTCGAGCGGCCCCTCAAACACCTGCAATTTAAATTGCAGCGCCTCCATCAAAGCACGGCCCCTGCAATCAGATCGACGAAAAACGTCAGCTTATTCGCCGCCCAGAACATTGCGTTCCACAGCCAGTTGAACGGCACGTCGATGATGTTCGACAGCACCGACAGCGGGCCGCCCAAGCGCGGCAGGACGAAAAGCAGCACGATCATCGCATACGGGATGATCTGCTGATAGCGTGCAAAAAAATTCTCAAAGCGCGCATACAGGTTCATCGGCAGGAAAAAGCCGATGACCTTCGACCCGTCCAGCGGCGGGAGCGGGATCAGGTTAAACGCGCACAGCGAAATGTTGATCTGCGCAATCAGCACCAAAACGGAGATCAAAATCTGCACAAACGACGTGTACGGCGCAAAATAGTAGAGAAGCTTATAAAGCATGAGGGCCGCCGCCGCCATCAAAAGATTGGACACCGGGCCGGCAAGGGCGGTAAGCGCCATCCCGTTTTTCCGGTTTTTAAAATAATACGGATTGACCGGGACGGGCTTTGCCCAGCCGAAGCCGACTAAAATCAGCGCCGTCGTACCGATCGGGTCGAAATGCACAAAGGGGTTTAGCGTCAGGCGCCCCAGATTCGACGCCGTAGGGTCGCCCAGCTTTTTTGCAATCAGGCCGTGTGCGCACTCATGCAGCGGCAGCGCAATAAACACCACGACAATGCTCGCCAGAAGCTGCAGCATGATCTGCTGTGCGTTGCCTGAAAAAATTGCCTCAATGATAAAGACCAGTCCCTTCTGTCTATACTGCCCCGTACCGCGCGCCTTTCCCGGCGTGCGGTTTTGAGCTTATTATACAGGAGTTCCCGCTAAAAAACAAGAAAACAAAATGTAAAGCTTTTCCCGTTTACATCCGCTGCGCCCGGTCCAAGGCCGCAGGGGAGGCGGCGCCGGACAGGGCGTCGAACCCCCTGGCATCGATAAGCCCCGCCTGTTACAGCTCCAAAAGCCCGCGGTCCGCCATCTCCTGGGCCGCAAGCAGGATGCCGGTTTTCCCCGTGTTGTAGGTAAGCCCCCCTTGCAGCCAGACTGCATACGGCTCCCTGAGCGGCGCGTCCGCCGAAAGCTCGATCGAGGCGCCAAGCGTGAAGGCCCCGGCGGCCATGATGACCTCGCTCTCATAGCCGGGCATGCCCCACGGCTGCGGGGACACAAAGCTGTCCACCGGCGACCCCTTCTGAATGCCCTGGCAGAACGCCACAAGCCGTTCCCTGCCGCCCAGCGCAATCGCCGCGATGATATCCGTGCGGTATGCGTCGTACGCCGGGTACACGGCAAAGCCCAAAAGATCGAACAGGCTCAGTGCAAAGGTGGAAGTCTTTACAGCGGACGCCACCACCGAGGGCGCAAAAAACAGCCCTAAGAACATGTCCCGGCTCTCCGACAGCGTGCAGCCGACCTCCTTGCCCATGCCCACGCATGTCAGGCGGTAGGCGCAAAGCTCGACAAGCGCCTTTTTCCCCGCGATGTAGCCGCCGGTTTTGGCGATGCCGCCGCCCGGGTTTTTAATCAGCGAGCCCACGATCAGATCCGCGCCGGCGGCCGTAGGCTCCGTTTTTTCCACAAACTCGCCGTAGCAGTTGTCCACCACCGCGATCACATCCGGATTGCCCGCCTTGGCCGCGGCGATCATCCTGCCGATCGTCTCCACCGTAAACGACTCGCGCAGGGAATACCCGCGCGACCGCTGGATATAGGCGACCTTCGCGCCCTTGGCCGCCTCTTGGATGGCGGCGTAATCCGGCGTGCCGTCCGCACAAAGCTCCACCTGCCGGTACAAAACGCCGAAGTCCCGCAGCGAGCCGTTCCCTTCGCCGCGCAGGCCGATCACTTCTTCCATCGTGTCGTAGGGCGCGCCCGTCAGGGATACCATGGTATCCCCCGTGCGCAGCACGCCGAACAGCGCCACGGTCAGCGCATGCGTGCCGGAGACAAAGTTGTGCCGCACCAGCGCGTCCTCCGCGCCGAACACCTGCGCATATACCGCGTCGAGCGTCTCCCTCCCGCGGTCGTCATAGCCGTAGCCGGTGCTCCCGGCAAAATGGCTCTCGCTCACCCGGCAGTCCGCAAAGGCCCGCAGCATTTTCGCCTCGTTGTAGGCACAGGTCTCTTCTATCCGTGCAAACGCCTCCTTGCAGCGCGCCTCGGCTGTTTGCGCTTTTTCACACAGCCGGCTGTCCAGCCGGTAAAATCCTTCCGTCATATTGCCTCTCCTTCAGTCCTCCGCACGCGTATAGGCATACCATTCCCCCGCGCGCCGGAACCGGTATTTTTCGTAAAAGCGGTCGCTTTTTTCGTCCCTGCTCTCAAACCAGAAGCCCTTTTCCGGCCGCAGGACGGCTGCGGCGTGCGACAAAAGCTTCCCCGCATAGCCGCTTCCCCTGCTCCATGGCACAACCGCCATCTGATCCGCCACCACGTAGCCCGCGTCCGTGCAGAACGCAAGCATCGCCGCCTCGCCCTTGATGCAGAACACGCGCGACATGCCGTGCCGGATCGCGTGCGAGCAGTCGGCGTACCGCACGTCCCCGGACTCGCCCGAAAATTCGGCCGGGAACACGGACTGCCAGACGTCGGCGCAGGCGCGCAGGTCCTCCGTCACCTCCGGCTCAAAGGAGGGAGCCGCGTTCCCCGAAAAGATGAAACCGCGGCTTTGCACATAGCGGCGCAGCAGCAGCGGCCGGTTCGACCGGATGCTGCGCGCCGTCACGGACAGCAGGGCGCAGATGTCTTCCGACGTCCTGCGCGGCGCAATCCGCGAGATCCACACCACCGCATTGCCGTTTTCGACATAAAGCGCGCAGTTTATACCGTCTGTATAAAATATCGTCTCCGGCTTTCCCATGCAAAACGAAGCCATCGACCGGATCCGGCAGGCAAAGACATCGTCTGCTTTTTTAAGCGGCGCCGTCAGCCGCTCTCTGTCTTCCGTTGAAAAAATCACAGTACCCCCGCCGTTTCCGCCAACGCCTTCACCATCTCGTAAACCGCCAGAATATCGCGCTTGTCCGAGACGTTGTACGGCGAATGGATGTATTTGCCCGGCACGGAGACGGCCGCTACGCGCACGCCGGAGCCCACCGTATGGAGCACGTGCGCATTGTTGCCGCCCGCAATCCGGGTCTTTGTCTGGCAAGCGATGCCGCGCTCTTTTGCCAGCGCGAACGCATGCTCGTAAAGCCCCTTGTCATAGATTGTCCCATTGTCCATAAACGAGACGACCGCGCCGCCGCCAAAGGTGCAGACGCACGCGTCCCCCTCTACGCCGGCCACATCGCCGCAGGCCGTCGCCTCTACCGCCACCGCGATGTCCGGTTCCACTGTAAAGGCCGCTGTCTTTGCACCGTTCCCGCCGACTTCCTCCTGCGTGGAAAAGGAAAACCACGTATCGTACGGCAGCTCTCTGCGCATCAGGCAGATCAAAGCCGCACAGCCCGCGCGGTCGTCGATGGCCTTTGCCGCAATGGAGTGCGCGCCGAACTCCTGCCAGTTCCCTTTAAAATAGGCGCTGTCGCCAAGGCTTATGAGCGAGAGCGCTTCCGCGCGGCTCTGCGCGCCGATGTCGATCAAAAGCTTATCCGGGTCGGGGGCCTTGTCGCGCTCCTCCGCGCTTAGCATATGCAGCGCCTTTGTCCCGATCACGCCTGTAAGGCGCTTTTCCCCGACCGTCACGCGGCGGCCCAGTATGACGCCCGGGCTGATGCCGCCGACCGCCGAAAAGCGCAGAAAGCCCTCGTCGGTCACGCCGGTTATGATAAAGCCCACCTCGTCCATGTGCGCATCGAACAGCACGCGGTTTTTCGGGCGCGCCTTTCCCTTTTTAAACGCCACAAGGCTTCCGAGCGCATCGGTGTGCACCTCGTCCGCCAAGCCGGCTATCTCTTTTTCAATAAACGCGCGGACCGCGTCCTCCCTGCCGGACGTCCCGTCCAGCAGGCAAAGCGTTTTGAGCAGCTCAAAATCAAACATGTTCCGCACCTGCCTCTCTGATTACTGCGGCGAGCAGCGCGCCCGCCGCCTTGATATCCTCGACCGCCACAACCTCGGCGGGCGTGTGCATATACCGCTGCGGGATGGAGATAAGCCCCGTCCGCACGCCCGCGCGGGCAGTAAAAATCCCGTCTGCGTTCGTCCCTGTAGAGCGCCCGCCCATCACCTCAAGCTGGTACGGGATGCCCTGCTCCTCCGCAAGGCGGCGCATCGTGTCCGACATCCGCTTGTCGAGCACCGGGGAATAGCCGATCATCGCGCCCTTTTTGAGCGTCCCGCATTTGTCCGCGTCCGCGTCGGGCGTCTTGGCAAAGCTCACATCCACCGCAACAGCGTAATCAGCCTGCGCCGCATATGCGCCGATTACCGCCCCCTGTCCGCCGGTCTCCTCCTTGGCGGTAAACTGGACCGCCACGTTTATCCCGGGGTCTTCTTCCCCTAAAAGCTCGAGCGCATACAAAATTGCCGCCACGCCCGCACGGTCGTCGAGCGCCTTGCCGCAGACCAGCCCGCCGTACATCTCCTCAAGCGGCGCGTGCATGGTGATGCGGTCGCCCGGCGAGACCAGCCGCTCCGCCTCTTCTTTGCAGAGCCCGATGTCGACGAACATCTCCTCCATCTTGCCCACCTTTTTGGCCTCGTCCGCCGTCATCAGATGCGGGGGCTTCGTGCCTACCACGCCGAAAAGCGGCTTTCTGCCGTGCACCGTGACGGCCTGCGCCGCCAAAAGACGGCGGTCCACCCCGCCGCAGTTCGACACGCGCAAAAAGCCCTTGGCGTCAATGCTGGTGACGATCATGCCGATCTCATCGATATGGGCGTCCAAAAGGAAGGTTTTCGCCCCCGCCTTCGCGCTTTTTTTCACGCCCGACACATTGTCAAACACATCTGCTTTCGCGCCGGGGACGCTGTTTTTCAAAAGCTTTTCCGCTTCCGCCGCCGCGCAGTCCTCCGCGCCTGAAACGCCGGGCGCCCCGCATAGGGCGCGGAGCCATTCTATGATCTTTGCGTCTTCCATACCCTGTCTTTCCCCTTCTTCGTTTTGGTTAAGCAAGCGCGTTCACGATCCGCTTGAAATGGCGTCCGCGCTCTTCAAAGTTTTTGTATAGGTCAAAGCTTGCGCTCGCAGGCGACAGGCTGACAATGTCGCCCGGCTTTGCGAACGCGCGCGCCTCCTTTACCGCCTGTTCCAGATCCTGCGCATGCAAAATCTGAAGCCCGCTTTCGGCAAACTGGCCGCAGGCGCGCAGCGCCGCCTCGATCTTCGGCCCGGTCGCCCCCATGAGGACGACGGCCTTCGCGCGGCTGCACAGCACCGGCGCCAGCGGCTCGTACGGGATCTTTTTGTCATAGCCGCCCGCGATGACGATGATCTTCTGTTCAAACGAATAAAGCCCTGCGATGGTGCGCGTCGGGGAAGAGGCGATCGAATCGTTATAATAGCGCACGCCGTCCAGCTCGCGCACAAACTCGATGCGGTGCTCTACGCCGCTAAATTCCCTTGCGACCTTCCGGATGCTTTCGTCGCGCACCTCCGTGCCCACGGCGGCGACGGCGGTTAAGAAGTTATCCACGTTGTGCATGCCCGGGATGCGGATCTCGTCCCGATGCACCACGGGCGCCGCCTCCCCGTGCCGCACCCGGCAGAGCATGCCGTCGCCGCGCAGGAAGCTGCCGTTTTCAACCGGGCGTTCTTTGGAGAACCAGCAAAGCTCTCCGCGGACCAAGGGGGCCATCTCCTCCCGCGTGACGGTGTTTTCAAAGTTCAGCACCGTGCGGGAAAAGCCGTTTTGGTGCAGCAGGATGTTTTTCTTTGCGTCGATATACTCCTGCATATCGCGGTGCACATCCAAATGGTTGGGCGCGACGTTTGTGACGACCGCCACATCCGGCGACTGCCGCATGGAGATCAGCTGGAAGCTCGAAAGCTCCACCACGCAGATATCCTCCGGCTTTATTTCTTCGATCTGCGGCAAAAGCGCTCTCCCGATGTTGCCGCCCAGATGCACCGTCTTTCCCTCCGCTTTAAAAAACTCGCTGATCAGCGTGGATGTGGTGGTCTTGCCGTCCGACCCGGTTACGGCGAACACCCTGCACGGGCAGAGGTCGAAAAACACCTCCATCTCGCTGACGACCGAGACGCCCGCCGCACGCGCCTTGTTCAGCGCGTCGGATAAAAAGTACATCCCCGGCGTGCGGAACAGCACGTCAAACGACGTGAGCGCATCCAAATAGCCGTCGCCCAAAATAAAGCGCGCGCCCTCCTTTTCAAGCGTGCGCCCGTCTTCGCCGAGGGCCTCCATCTCCCGCTTGTCAAGCACCGTCACACCGATCCCTTTTTTTAACATCAGGCGGATCAGCGCAAAGTGGCTTACGCCAAGCCCAACCACGCCGACCCGCTTCTTTTTCAGCTCCGAAAAAAAACGCTCTGGATCCCGAACCATATCTCTCTCCTCCTGTACTGCTTTATCCGCAGGGGCGCCGCCGTTTCCCGTTTTTTATGAAAGGGCGCGCCGCCTTTTTTACTGTTTTATTCTACTGTCCGTACTATTATACTGTGCCGCTTGGAATTTATCAAGAAGGGGCGCGCCGTTTCCCCATCCAAACGGCGCGCATCCTTTGCCTCTTGTGTGCGAAAAGCCTTGAAAAGCGGCAGGGGAGGTGGTATAGTTTAAGATAGCTTCTTTTATAATAGGAGGTATATTGCCGCCTCCGCCCTGCGAAACGGCGGAAGCGGCATTACGCGGCGCGTACGCCGAACCGCTTGAAGCCGCACAGCCGGTTTTTTCTTTAGTACGCGCCGACAGATATGCGGCAGAATGGAGAGCATTATGACAGACTGCCTTATTCCGCCGGCAAACTACCGCCCGGCGCTTTCCCTCATCGAGACGGAGCTTGCGCTCAAAACCGTCAAAGACACGTTTGAACGCTGCCTTGCGAGGAACCTCACGCTGACGCGCGTCTCCGCGCCGCTGTTCGTACAATCCGGCACCGGATTAAACGACGACCTCTCCGGCACGGAGCGGCCCGTCGCCTTCGACGTCCCCTCCTGCGGCGCGGAATACCAAATCGTGCATTCGCTCGCCAAATGGAAGCGCATGGCGCTCAAGGAGTACGGCTTTGCGCCCCACACCGGCCTTTATACCGACATGAACGCCATCCGCCGGGACGAAAACCCCGACTGCCTGCACTCGATATACGTCGACCAGTGGGACTGGGAGAAGATCATCCTTCCGGAGGAGCGCTCGCTCGGCACGCTCACAGAGGCGGCCAAGCGCATTATGGACGCGCTCGGCGAAAGCGAAGAGGCGCTCTGCCTGCGCTTTTCGCAGATCAAGCCCTTTTTGCCCCGCGAACTCTTCACCGTCTCTGCCGAAGAGCTGGCCGCGCGCTGGCCAAACCTCTCCCCCAAAGAGCGGGAGGACGCCATCTGCAAGGAGAAAAAGGCCGTCTTTTTAACCGGCATCGGCGGCCGGCTCTCCGACGGAAAGCCGCACGACCTGCGCGCCCCGGACTACGACGACTGGGACAAAAACGGCGACCTGCTGATCTGGTACCCTGTGCTGTCCCGTGCGGTGGAGGTCAGCTCGATGGGCATCCGTGTGGACGCCCCCGCCCTGCGCCGCCAGCTCGAAGAGGCGGGCTGCGGCGCCCGCGCCGCACTGCCGTTCCACGCGGCGCTGTTAAACGGCGAGCTTCCCCAGACCATGGGCGGCGGCATCGGCCAGTCGCGCATCTGCATGCTTCTTTTGCAGAAGGCGCACATCGGCGAGGTACAGGCCTCCGCTTGGCCGGAGGGGATGCGCGCGGCCTGCCGGAAGGCGGGCGTCCCGCTTTTGTGACACATACGCCGGCCGCACTACTATTTTTACAGTAACAGAGGAGACAAAAGACATATGGCATTTGATTTTACACAGTTCGGTTCCATGGTATTCGGCGACGATGAGATGAAGCGCCGCCTGCCTCCCCCGGTTTATGCTTCGCTTAAAAAATCCATCGACGGCGGCCTCCCGCTTGACCCGGCCGTCGCCGACGACGTGGCCGCCGCCATGATGGCGTGGGCCGTTGAAAAGGGCGCCACGCACTACACCCACTGGTTCCAGCCCATGAACAACATCACCGCCGGCAAGCACGACAGCTTCCTTTCCATCGGCAAAGACGGCAAGCCCTGCCTGCGCTTTTCCGGCAAGGAGCTGATAAAGGGCGAGCCCGACGCGTCGAGCTTTCCAAACGGGGGGCTGCGCAACACCTTTGAGGCGCGCGGCTACACCACGTGGGACTGCACCTCCCCGGCCTTTGTGCGCGACGGCACGCTCTACATCCCCACCGCCTTCTGCTCTTACACAGGCGAGGCGCTTGACACCAAGACCCCGCTTCTGCGCTCCATGTCCGTCATCTCCGAGCAGGCTATGCGCCTTTTAAGGCTCTTTGGCAACAAGACCGCCACACGCGTGACGGCCACCGTCGGCGCAGAGCAGGAGTATTTTTTGATCGACCGCGCGCTTTACGAAAAGCGCCTTGACTTAAAAATCTGCGGCCGCACGCTCTACGGCGCAAAGCCCGCAAAGGGGCAGGAGATGGAGGACCACTATTTCGGCCGCATCCGCCTGCGCGTCGCCGCATTTATGAAAGAGCTGGACGAGGCGCTTTGGCGGCTCGGCGTAACCGCCAAGACCAAGCACAACGAGGTGGCGCCCGCCCAGCATGAGCTGGCCCCCATTTTCGATACGGTCAACATCGCGGGCGACCACAACCAGCTCACGATGGAGGTCATGCGCATCGTGGCGAAGAAAAACGGGCTCGCCTGCCTGCTGCACGAAAAGCCGTTTGCAGGCGTAAACGGCTCAGGCAAGCACAACAACTGGTCGCTTTCCGCCGACGATGGGACAAACCTGCTGGATCCGGGGAAAAACCCGTATGAGAACATGCAGTTTTTGGTCATGCTCTGCGCCGTCATCTCGGCCGTGGACGACCATGCCGACCTGCTGCGGATGTCCGCCGCCGTCCCGGGCAACGATTACCGCTTGGGCGCAAGCGAGGCGCCGCCCGCCATCATCTCGGTCTTTTTGGGCGAACAGCTCACCTCTATCCTTGCAGAGCTCGCCGAAGGGCACCACCCAAGCCGCCTTGCCAAGACGGAGCTTTACACCGGCGTTCCCACCATCCCGCCGTTCAAGCGGGACGACAGCGACCGCAACCGCACCTCGCCCTTCGCCTTTACCGGCAACAAGTTTGAGTTCCGCATGGTCGGCTCTTCCGCCTCCATCGCCTGCGCGAACTACGTCTTAAACACCATCGTCGCCGAAAGCCTCGACAACATCTGCACGCGCCTTGAGAACAGCCGCGATTTCGACGGCGAGGTGCTCTCCATCATCCACGACACGATGCATCTGCACGGGCGTGTCATCTTCAACGGCAACAACTACACCGAAGAGTGGGTCAAGCGCGCAGAGGGCCTCGGCCTGCCAAACCTCCGCGACACAGTGGAGGCGGCGGGCGCCATCGTCTCGCAGAAGAGCCTGGACGTGCTGCAAAAATACCGTATCCTGACCCCCGTCGAATGTGAGGCGCGGTATGAGATCATGCTGGAAAACTATGAAAAGATCGTCATGATCGAGGCGAACACCATGCTCGAAATGGCGCGCCGGGAGCTTTTGCCCGCCGTCGTCAAAAGCGCGGCCGACGCCGCGCGGTCGGCGTCCGCCTTCTCAGCCGCAGGCGTGCGCAGCACCCGCGTGCCGGAGCTTGCGCAGACGCTTGCCGCCTGTGCCGACCGCATCGCAAACGCGGCGGACCGCCTTCAGGCGGCGGAGGCGGAGGCGCCGGGCAACGTCCCGATGCTCGAACGCGCCCTCTATGCGCGCGACGCTGTCAAGCCGATGATGGAGTCCCTTCGCGCCGCCGTGGACGAAGCCGAAGCCATCGTCTCCAAAGAGGACTGGCCGGTGCCGAGCTACACCGACCTGCTCCACCGGGTGTGACGCGATGAACGCGGCTTTGATCCTTTCGGGCGGCAGCGGCACGCGCATGGGCGCAGGCTGCCCGAAGCAGTTCCTCCCGCTCTGCGGCGTGCCCATTCTGGTGCGGGCGGTGCGGGCCTTCGCCACACATCCCAAGATCGGCTGTGTGATGGTCGTTTGCAGCGCCGATATGCTGCCCCAGACAAAGGAGCTTCTCCGCGCCGTCCCCACGCAAAAGCCGCTTCTGCTTACGGCGGGCGGCGCTACGCGGCAGGCGTCCTCCAAAAGCGGGCTGCTCGCGCTCTCGCGCCTGCGCCCGCAGCCGGACGTGGTCGTCATCCACGACGCGGCGCGCCCGCTCGTCCCGCACGCGGTCATCACGCGCTGTATCGCAGGGGCGGCGGCGCACGGAGCCTGTACGGCCGCCCTGCCGATGCAGGACACGGCCGCCGTGGCGGATAAGAGCGGCCGTATCAGCGCCATACCGGACCGCAGCGCGCTTTTTTTGGTGCAGACGCCGCAGGCCTTCTCTTTCCCGCTCATCCTAAACGCGCACCGCGCGCTCGGGCCCGGCGTACAGGTCACGGACGATACGGCCGTGGCGCGGCTTGCCGGGCACGGCGTATTCTGCGTACCCGGCGACAAGCGCAGCTTAAAAATCACAACAAAAGAGGATCTCGCCTTTGCGCAGGCACTGCTTGAGGGCGAGGGCCTTACGGAATAAAGGGGGATCCTCCATGTATACTGAAACCAAAACCCTTTCAAACGGGGTTGAAATGCCGATGTTCGGCCTTGGCACCTGGCAGATTGCAAACGAAGAGGCGTACCGCGTCGTGTCGGAGGCACTTTCGCTCGGCTACCGCGCCGTCGATACGGCGGCCGGCTATCAAAACGAAGAGGGGGTCGGGCGCGCTGTACGCGGCAGCGGCGCCGCACGGGAGAAAATTTTCCTCACAAGCAAGCTGGCCGCCGAAACAAAGGGCTATCAGGAGACGCTTGACGCCTTTGAACAGACAAGGGCGGCGCTCGGCGTGGATTATCTCGACTTGTACCTGATCCACGCGCCGTGGCCGTGGGCCGATATGGGCGGCGACTACAGCGCGCAGAACATTGCCTCCTGGCGCGCTATGGAAGAGCTGTACCGCGCGGGAAAAGTCCGCGCCATCGGCGTCTCCAACTTCATGCCGGAGCATATAAAGCCGCTGCTGGACGCCTGCGAGATTGTGCCGCACGTCAACCAGATCTCCTTTTATGCCGGACACATCCAGCGCGCCTGCTGCGCGTACTGCGAACAGCACGGCATCTTTGTCGAATCCTATGCGCCGCTTGCCACGGGCGCGGTCTTTGCGCAGCCGCTCGTCCACACGCTGGCGGAGAAAAACGGCGTGACGCCCGCACAGCTTTGCATCCGCTACTGCCTGCAAAAAGGGCACGCCACCATCTCCAAATCCGTCCACCGGGAGCGCCTCGCCGAAAACGCCGCGCTCTCCTTCACCATTCCCCAAGAGGATATGCAGGCGCTCGACGCGCTCGACCCCGAGCCCTGATGCGCGCAAAGCGGCCGCGCGCCGCAAAGCTTTCTTTTAAAAAAACATCCGGAGGAATCCCATGAAACGCCTGATCGCCCTTTTTACCGCCATCCTGCTCCTGCTTCCCTGCACGGCGGCAGCGGAGGACGCCGTGCAGAGCGGCACGCCGCAGACGGTTTCGTTTGACACCGCTTCCCTATACGGCCACGCCGCCTATTTTATGAATCTCGACACGGGCCGCGTGCTTTTGCAGAAGGATGCGGACGCACAGCTCTCCCCCGCTTCCCTCACCAAAATCATGACCGTGCTTGTGACGCTCGAACACTGCGAAGACCCGGCCGGTTCTATCGTCACCATCCCGGACGAATCGCTTTTTACCGACGTCATCGTGCAAAACGGCGCGCGCATCTATCTAAAAGAGGGGGAGGAAATCTCCGTCGAATCGCTGATTTATGCGACCATGCTCAAAAGCGCCTGTGACAGCGCGTCCGCGCTCGCCTGGTACATCGGCAACGGCAACCCGCAGGCCTTTTACGATATGATGAACCAAAAGGCGCAGGAGCTCGGCATGACCAACACCCACTTTATGAACGCGCACGGCATCGACGAGGAGGGACACTATTCCTCCGCGCACGACATGGCCGTTTTGACCCAGGCCGCTTTGCAAAACGAAGATTTTGTCGATATTATTTCCACATATTCCTACCAGATCCCGGCAAATAATAAAAGTGCGGCGCGCACGGTAAACTATACCATCGAAATGCTCAACCCGGACAGCAGTAGCTATTACGAGGGTGCCTTCGGCGTAAAATCGGGATATACCAGCAAGGCCGGCCGCTGTCTCGTCACCACGGCCGAACGCGGCGGCATGCGCTTTTTGTGCGTCATTTTCGGGGCGAACCTCGATTCCGACACGGGCTATTCCTATACGCAGAACCAAGCCTACCTCGATACAGCCGCGCTTTACGACTGGGCCTTTTTAAACTATACGCTGACCGACTATACGCCGGATTTGTCAGAAGTGCAGGTCCCCGTCGTACATGGGGCGCTTTCGGTCGTACAGGGCGCGCTCTCCCGTCCCAGCACCGTGCTGACGGCCCAGGGGGACACGCTTTCGGCCTCCTTCCAGCTCAACGAGTCGGTGGACGCGCCCGTCATCGCGGGGGAAACGCCGATCGGCACCGCACAGATCCTGCTAAACGGGGAAGTGACCGACACCATCCCCATCGTGGCGGCGGCTGCGGTGGAGCGCCTGCCCTATCCGCAGTGGGCGGCCGGCTTTGCTTGGTTTGGGCTGCACCCCTATCTCGTCATCGCCGTTTTGGCGCTCCTTCTGCTCGCTGTCCTGCTGTATCTGCGCTGGCGTTATGTGCAGACGGCCAAACGCCGGCGGCGCAAGGCACGCCTGCGCCGCATTTCCCGTCTCTGACGGCCCGCACGGGGGCGCCGCCCCCATCACTGCAAAAAAAGGAGGCCCGCTATGAGAGGCAATTTGTTGTACACCGTGATCCCCTGCTACAATGAAGAAGAGGCGCTGCCCGAAACGGCGCGGCAGCTCGCCTTAAAATACGGCCAGCTTCTTTCGTCCGGCATGATCGGCGAAGGAAGCCGGATCGTCTTTGTAAACGACGGCTCGAAAGACCGCACATGGGAGCTGATCTGCGCGCTCCACCGGGAAAACCCGCTCTTTTCCGGCATCTGCCTAAGCCGGAACCGCGGCCATCAGAACGCGCTGCTTGCCGGGCTTATGACGGTACGGGACCGGGCCGACATGGTGATCTCCATGGATGCGGACCTTCAGGACGACATCGGCGCCATGGATGAAATGATCGCCAAATACCAAAGCGGGTGCGACGTGGTCTACGGCGTGCGCAGCTCCCGCAAAAAGGACCGCTTCTTCAAACGCTTTACGGCGGAGGCGTTCTACCGCCTGATGAATTTTTTAGGGGCGAACACCGTCTTTAACCATGCGGACTACCGCCTGATGAGCCGCCGCGCTTTGGACGGCCTTGCCAAGTTTGAGGAGGTCAATCTCTTCCTGCGGGGCATCGTGCCCATGGTGGGCTATCCCTCCGACATCGTTTTGTACGAGCGCGGCGAGCGCACCGCGGGCGAAAGCAAGTACCCGCTCAAAAAAATGGTGTCGTTTGCGCTGGAGGGCGTCACGTCCCTGAGCACGAAGCCGCTGCGCATGATCACCCTGCTGGGGTTCCTCATTTTCTTAATCAGCCTCATTCTCCTTGCGGTCTTTATCGTACAGTTTTTTATCGGGATGACGGTGCCCGGATGGGCCAGCGTCATCGTCAGTTTGTGGGGCATCGGCGGGCTTTTGATGCTGGCGGTCGGCATAGTCGGCGAATACATCGGGAAGATCTATCTGGAAACCAAGAAGCGGCCGCGCTTCCTTATCGCGGATTTCCTTGAAGAGGAAAAGGACGGCGGGAGGGACCGCGATGCCTGATCTGATTACGCGCATAAAAGCGCACTCCCTTCCCCGTTTTTTGGCGGTCGGCGTGCTCAACACCCTTTTGGGGGCCGTCGTCATGTTTGTGCTGTATGACGCGGCGCATTTCAGCTATTGGGCCTCCAGCGCCGTATCCTACGGGGCCGGCGGCATTTTAAGCTTCGCCTTGAACCGCCGGTTTACCTTCCGCAGCAAAGCGCCCCTGCTGCCCGCTGCGCTCAAGTTTGCCCTCACGCTCGCCGTATGCTATCTATTGGCCTACGGGACGGCCAAGCCGCTTGTCCTCGCGGTCTTCTCCGCCGCGCTGGGGGACAGGTGGGCGGAACGCATTGCGATGCTTGTCGGCATGGCCTTTTATACTGTCTTAAACTATTTCGGCCAGCGCTTTTTCGCCTTTGCCGCCGGCCGGATGCAAAAAGCGGCCGGAAGGGCTGTCAAAAAGTAAGGAGTGACATCAATTGAAAATCCTAATGATAAACGGCAGCCCCCGCCGCGGCGGGAACACCGCGGTTGCCCTGCGCGAGATGGAGCAGGTTTTTGCAGCGGAAGGCATCGAGACCGAAACCGTCCAGATCGGCGGCCTCGCCCTCCGCGGCTGCATTGCCTGCAATTCCTGCCGCAAAACCGGGAAGTGCGTCTTCGACGACGCCGTCAACGAAACCGCACCGAAATTTGAGGCGTGCGACGGGCTGGTGGTGGCCACGCCCGTATATTATGCATCGGCAAACGCAACGCTGATCGCTTTCCTCGACCGGCTGTTTTACAGCACGTCCTTCGACAAGACCATGAAGGTCGGCGCAAGCGTCGTAGCAGCCCGCCGCGGCGGCCTTTCCGCAACGTTTGACGAATTGAACAAGTACTTCACCATCTGCGGCATGCCGGTTGCCTCCAGCCAGTACTGGAACAGCATCCACGGCGCCGCAAAGGGCGAGGCGGAGCAGGACGCAGAGGGCCTGCAAACCATGCGCACGCTCGCGCGCAACATGTCGTTCCTCGTCAAAAGCATCGCGCTTGGAAAAGAGGCGTACGGCCTGCCCCAAAAAGAGCAGCCTGTCGGCACCAACTTTATCCGGTGAATCGGCCGCCGTCTTTTTTGAGGATCCTTGCGGTAAAAAGGGAGGAGAAGCGGATATCCGCTTCTCCTCCCTTTTTGCCTTTACCGCCTGCCTCTCTTTCCGGCGCATAGCGCCTCCCGCCTCTCTTTCCGCCTTCGGGAAAGCCCGCACAAAAGCCCGCCGGAAAGGGAGGCAGCAAGGCCGCCTGAAAAGACCAGCATCGTGACCGAACGGCTGCCGGAAAACAGCATATATCCGCACAGTGCGCACAGCGCCGCCGTCGCCGCAGCGTCCAAAAAGGCGGCGGCGCGCGCCCCCCGCACCGGCGCGTATCTTGTAAGCACGGCGGACAATATCTGTCCCCCGTCGAGCGTGCGCAGCGGGAGGAGGGAAAAACAGGCGAGGGCAAGGTGCACCGCCGCGGCCGTGGAAAAGCCGGACGCCCAAAAGGCCGCGCCGCACGCCAGATTGGCAAGCACCCCGCCCGACTGGATGAGCAGGTTCTGCGCAAAGCCCGGCGCGCGCTCGGGCGGCACCAGACGGATCCCCGTCAGTTCAAAAACCATGGCGCGGGGACGGCTGCCGGCCGCGGCAAAAGCGAGAAGATGGCCAAGCTCATGCAGCAGGCAGGCAGACATTGCCAGAGCCGACACCCCGCTTTCGTCGGTGAGCAGGCAAAACGTGACGGTGGCGGCAAACAGGAACGTAAACTCAACCGTAAACCCGCCAAAGACAAAGCGGATCATGCGCCGCCGCCCATATCCGGAAGGATCGAGACCGTACGGACCGCAAACGCCTCATACAGATAGGCCGGGTCGAAATAGACGCCGTCCTTTGCCATTGCGAAATGCAAATGGTTCCCGGTCGAATTCCCCGTGCTCCCGACATAGGCGATCACGTCCCCGGCCCGCACATGCATCCCCTCCTTTGCGACAAGGCTGCTGCAATGCGCGTACAGCGTGTAAAACCCGTTTCCATGGTCGATCTTCACATAGTTCCCGAACGCGTCCTCCTGCGCGCTTATCTCAACCACCCCGTCGGCGGCCGCCAGAATGCGCGTCCCCTCCGGCGCGGCAATATCCACGCCTTTGTGGAAGGCCTCCCCGCCGCCCATCGGATCCTCGCGCAGCCCAAACGGCGAGCTGACCCGCGTATAAGAGGCAATGGGGAATGCGCACTGCCCGGTATAGACGACCGGGGCGGTCGTTGCGTTTTCCGGGATTCCCGCCGCCGCGGCCTCCCCGCCCATTCCCGCCATAGTAAAAAAGGCGGCCGCCTGCCCGGCCGCACTGCGGACGGCCGGTGCAAAGGAGAAATCCGACTCCATACAGCGCACCGCCGCGTCCAGCGCCGCGTCTGCCTGCTCCGGCCAAAAAAAGCGGACGCCCAAAAAGGCAATGGCCGCCGCAAGGCAGACCGCCCACTGCACCGTCAAAAGGAAGGGCAGTGTGCGCCCCTGTTTCTCCTCCTGTTTTTCCTCCTCTTCCTCCCCGCGCGCGTTCTGCCCTTGACCGGCTTCCTCCTCCCGGCCCGGGTCAACCGGTGTAAGCTCCTGCGTCTGCATCAAATCCGTCCAGTCCAAACCGCCATCTCCTTCCTCTCCCGATATATATGAAGGGAAGTCCCCCTTTATCCCGGACATCAAGCGCCTTTTTCCCGCATATCCTTTTTTGTATCAATATGCTGTATAGGAGGAACCGGTATGAAGAAAACGCTTCGCGCGGCGGTACGCCGCACGGCGGCGCTCCTGTGCGCCCTTCTTGTGCTGTACGCCCCGGCCGCCGCAGGCGCAGGCGAAGAAGCCGCGGAACCCGCCGGCATGTCTGCCAAATCCTATATCCTGATGGACGTACAGAGCGGGGAGGTCCTGCTCGAAAAAAATGCCGACGAGGCCCTGCCCCCCGCTTCCATCACCAAAATTATGACGATGCTGCTGGTTTTGGAAGCGGTCGAGCGCGGCGAGTGCGCCATGTCCGACACGGTTACCGCCTCGGCCCACGCGGTCAGTATGGGCGGAAGCCAGATCTGGCTCAAGGAAAACGAACAGATGACCGTGGAAGAGCTTTTTAAAGCAACAGCCGTAGGCAGCGCCAATGACGCCGCCATGGCGCTGGCGGAGCACGTCTGCGGCAGCGAGGAGGCGTTCGTCGCCCAAATGAACGCGCGCGCCGCAGAGCTTGGCATGGAAAACACCGTCTTTGTCAACCCGACCGGCCTCGACGCAGAAGGGCACGTATCCACTGCGCGCGATATTGCGCTGATGTCAAAGGAGCTTTTGCGCCATGAGGCGGCGCGCACCTACAGCTCGATCTGGATGGATACCCTCCGCGGCGGCCAGACCCAGCTTGTCAACACCAACAAGCTTGTCCGCTTTTATAAAGGCTGTATCGGGCTGAAAACCGGCACGACCGACGGTGCGGGCTCCTGCTTAAGCGCCGCGGCCGAGCGCGACGGCATGACGCTTTGCGCCGTCGTGATGGGATGCCCCACTTCCAAAGAGCGCTTTGCCGACGCGCGCGCCCTGCTCGACTACGGTTTTTCCGCCTACACCGTCTACACCCCGCAGACAGCGGCCGATGCGCTCCCGCTGCTGCCTGTGACCGGCGGCGCCGCAGAGCAGCTTCCGCTTTCCCTGTCGGCCGAGCCGCTCCTTTTAAAAAAGACGCAGGCTGCCGACGTCAAGGAGGAGCTCCTGCTTCCCGAAAGCGTGGAGGCGCCGGTCCGTCAGGGGGATACCGTCGGCGAACTATTGATCACGGCGGGCGATAAAAGCGTTTCCTTCGCCGTCTGCGCCGCCGCGGACGTCCCGCGCCTGCACTACTTTACCGCCCTCGCCCTGCTGTTTTCCAGACTCTTTGCGTTTGCATGAGCAAAATGCAAATTTTTTTCATCTTTTTGCTAAAAACGCTTGAATTGCCCCCCGCTTTATTGTAGAATTAAACCATAGATAATCTACTTCAAAACGGAGATGAGCGGTATGGCGTTAAAACTCAACGACACCTATGTAAAACAATTCATCGCGCAGGATGAGCTCTGCGGCATAGCACCGCAGATTGCCGCTGCGGAACGCATGCTCAAGGAGGGCAGCGGCCTTGGCAGTGATTTTCTTGGCTGGATCGACCTTCCTGTCCATTATGACAAAGAGGAGTTTGCCCGCATAAAAAAGGCGGCGGAAAAAATCAAAGCAGATTCCGACGTGCTGATCGTCATCGGCATCGGCGGCTCCTATCTGGGGGCGCGCGCCGCAATCGAACTGCTGAAATCGCCGTTTTACAATAACCTCAAAAAGGATACGCCGGACATCTATTTCGTCGGCAACAACATCAACCCGACCTATTTAAACGAGATCCTCTCGATCTGCGAGGGCAAGGATCTCTCCGTCAACATCATTTCAAAATCCGGCACCACGACGGAGCCGGCGCTCGCTTTCCGCGTCTTCCGCGAGCTCCTCATCGAAAAATACGGCGCGCAGGAAGCCAAAAAGCGCATTTACGCCACAACCGACAAGGCGCGCGGCACCTTAAAAGAGCTCTCCGACGCGGAGGGGTATGAGACGTTCGTCATCCCGGACGACGTAGGCGGGCGCTTTTCCGTCCTCACCGCGGTGGGCCTGCTGCCCATCGCCGTCGCAGGCGCGGACATCCAAGCGCTGATGGAGGGCGCGGCGGCTGCCCGTGCGGATTACGCCGAGCCGGATATCAGCAAAAACGACTGCTATAAATACGTCGCTTACCGCAACGCGCTGTACCGCAAGGGCAAGTCGGTTGAGCTGCTTGTCAGCTATGATCCGGCCTTTGCCATGATGAACGAGTGGTTTAAACAGCTCTTCGGCGAAAGCGAAGGCAAGGATCAAAAGGGCATCTTCCCGGCCAGCGTCATCTTCTCGACCGACCTGCACTCCATGGGCCAGTTTATCCAAGACGGCTCGCGCATTATGTTTGAGACGGTCGTGGATTTCGCAAAGCCGAAGCAGGACTTTTACATCAAGGCCGACCCGACCAACTTCGACGGGTTAAACTTCCTTTCCGAGCGCAACATGTCCGAGGTCAACCGCAAGGCCATGCAGGGCACGATCCTCGCCCATACCGAAGGCGGCGTGCCGAACCTTGTGCTTGAGGTGCCGGAAATCAACGAGCATGAGCTCGGCTATCTCATCTATTTCTTTGAAAAGGCCTGCGGCCTCTCCGGCTATGTGCTGGGCGTCAACCCCTTCAACCAGCCGGGCGTCGAGAGCTATAAAAAGAATATGTTCGCGCTGCTGAACAAACCGGGATATGAAAAGGAAAAGGCCGCTTTGGAAGAAAAACTGCATTAAAAGAAGGCCTTCAGCAGGACAGAACGCCGGGGCCTGCCCGCCCCGCTTTCAAATAAAACAATGGAGGACATCATTATGATTAAATTGATTATCGGTAAAAAAGGCAGCGGAAAAACAAAACTGTTGATCGATAAGGTGAATGCGGCGGTGCATAATACAAACGGGAACGTTGTCTGCATCGAAAAGGGCATGAAGCTGACTTTTGAAATCGATCATGCGGTACGTCTGATCGACGCCGATGAATATGCGATCAAAGGTTACGACGCCTTTTACGGTTTTGTATCCGGTGTGCTGGCCGGTAACTATGATATCAAAGAGGTTTTCGTCGACGGCATTTTAAGGATCGGCGAAAAGGCCGGCGCGAAGGATTACGACGGGCTGGGCGCACTGCTTGAAAAGCTTTATAAACAGATCCCAGCCGACGTTACGCTGGTGTTCACCGTTTCGGCCGACCAATCCGAACTGCCGGACAGCGTATTAAAATTCTCGTAAGCACTGCTTTGCAAAAGCAAAAAGCGGCCGTGGCTGATGCGGCCGCCTGACAGAAACGACAGCGATATCCGGACAAAACCGTATATCGCTGTTTTTTTGAGGAATACGCCGGGATTGACGGCGCCCCGAAACACAAAGGAGGCACAGCATGAAACGTCTGCCGAAAAAAAGCATCCGCATTGCGGCTGTCTGCGCCGCCGGCCTTTTAGCGGCCGCCGCAGCCCTTTTCTTTTTTACAAGGCCTTCCTTCACAGTAAAAGAAGAAGCCGTAGTGGAGGCCGGAAGCACCTTCCACCCCCTTGCGCTTGTAGAGACGGTCCGGTTTACCCAAAAAGAGGAAATCGCCGTGTCGGGCGAATTGAACCTCTCCGCCCCAGGCGAATACCCGCTCACCTTCACGCTCGGATGGCAGACGCGCAAAGCGTCCGTCACGGTCGTGGACACCACGCCGCCCACTCTTTCCGCTTCCAATCCGGACGCCGCATACAGCGTAACGGCCGGGGCGGATGGGGCCGGCACGGCGGAAGACGTTTTCCGCACCTTCGGTATTACCGTGACCGACGCCACCGTTTCAGGTGAGAGCGGCTATACCGCCGTTTTGGATACGTCCGGCGTCGACCTAAGCCGCGCCGGATCCTACCCTGCCGCCCTCTCCGTCAAGGATCTCTCCGGGAACGAGGCGCTTTTCCATTTCACCGTCCTTGTCACAGCCCCCGATACTACGCCGCCCGTTATCAGCGGCGCATCGGATACCGCTATCGAAGCCGGCGACCCCTTTGACCCCAAAGCCGGCGTTTCTGTGACGGACGACCGGGACACCAGCCCCGCGCTCACCGTCGAACCCGCCTCGCTGGACACCGGAAAGGCTGGGACCTACACCATCGTCTACACCGCCAAAGATGCTTCCGGCAACACAGCCGTTGTCAAACGCCGTATCACCGTAAAGCCCGCCGCTGTGCGCTACCGGACGGACGGCGGCGCAGAATGGGACGCTTCCGGCATATCGGGACAGCCCTATCTTGTTGCGGTAAACCGTGCGCTCAATACCCTGACGGTATACGGGAAGGACGGGGACGGGAACTACACCGTACCGGTCAAGGCCATCGTATGCAGTGTCGGCCGGAGCGGGCACACCACCCCGGCCGGGCGCTTCCAGACGCTGGAGCGCTACCGCTGGCGCCTGATGATAGACGGCACGTATGCGCAGTACGCCATCCGGATCAAGGGCGGCATCATGTTCCATTCCGTGCCGTACTTCTCCCCAAGCGCCGATACGCTGGAATATGAAGAATTCAACAAGCTTGGCAGCCCGGCCAGCCTTGGCTGTATCCGCATGCAGGCCGCGGATATCAAATGGCTTTACGACAACTGCCCCGAGGGTTTCCCAACGGTGATCTACGACGATACGGTAAGTCCCGGGCCTTTGGGGAAGCCGTCCGCCCCCAAAATCGACACCGGCGATACAAAAAGGCGCGGCTGGGATCCTACAGACCAGACAGAGGGGAACCCGTGGCTTTCCTGACCAACCCGCCGCAGGCCATGGACACTGAAAGGGCCGTGCCTTTTGAAGGCACAGCCCTTTCCTTTTTCCTTCCTGTTTAACAGCCGCAGCCGCTTCTTGCATAGGCACTGCCGTTTTGGCAGCCACAGCCGCTTCTTGCATAGGCACTGCCGTTTTGGCAGCCACAGCCGCTTCTTGTATAGGCACTGCCGTTTTGGCAGCCGCAGCCGTTGTTTTCTTCCTCGTCCTCGCCGACATATCCGGCAAACTGACAGGTATCGTTACAGTACCGGCAAATCCCGCCGCAAAGCCACCGCTTGGTCGAAACCTCCATCTTATCCGCTTCCTTTCCTTTCTCTTCTGCCCGAATACCGGACACTGCATTCTATGCGGGAGCAAAGGGAAGCGTTCTCGCCCTCAGCGGCCGATCCGGCGGATACGCTCGGCGCGGCGGCGGCGGTTTTTGCGGATCTGGCGGATCCAACCGTACAGGATCCCGATCAGAAGGAGCAGCAGGATCACGCCGGCTAAAACAAGCGGCTGTGTGAAAAAGCGGAGCGTTACGTCCCCGGCGTACAAAAGTGCGCTGCGTCCGACGTCCTCCGCCGCCACCAGATCCACAGAGGCGATGACCTCATCCGCCAGCTTGAAGTCCATCCTGCCCAAAACCTCGCCCTTCGTAACCGGCGCGCGCACGCTGTCCACCGTCCTCATCACCTGCTGTACGGCGGTGGAATCCGTCTCCTTGGGCAAAATGGCGTTGACGTCCTCCGCCGCCACCAGCAGGACGTAATCCTGCTGTGACGAGAGGGAGACGCTGATTTCGCCCGCAATGTCCCCCGCCTTTAAAATATTCTGAAGGGAAAAAGAGGAAAAGCCCCACTTGTAAAACGACAAAGCGTCCTCATATGTGTCGTTTCGGGACGGCGCGCCCAGCGTAATCAGAAGATAGCGATATCCATCCTGTTCCGCCATCGAGATCATATGGCGCGCGCCCTCCCCTGTCGCGCCGGTCTTGATCCCTTTGGCATATTTATAGTAATAAGAGCCGCCGCGCACCGGGCTCAGCATATAGTTGCTGTGTACGACGTATCGCTCTGTGCTGTGCTTGTTCGTAACCGGCATCTGGTAACTGACGGTCGTGGCAATCTGCGCAAACGTCTCATTCTGCATAGCGGCCGTTGCGATCAGGTACTGGTCGTATGCTGTCGTCACCTGGTTCGGATCCGGCAGGCCGTGCGGGTTTGTATAGACGGTATCCTTTGCGCCCAGCTGCTTGGCCCTTGCGTTCATCATCCCGACAAACACGGAGATCTGCCCGCCGCCCACATAATCGGCCAAAATATTGGCCGCCTCACATGCGGACTGCAAAATCAGGGCGTACAAAAGGTCGATGATGCGCACCGTCTCCCCCGCGCGCACATCCGCCGTTGTCACGCCCAAGCCCGCAAACTCATCAAACAGATAAGACTGCGCCGTCACCTCTGTCTCCAGCGGGATCTCATTGCTCTGGCAGTACTCCAGCGTCAAAAGCGCCGTCATAATGTCGGTCAGTGCGCCCGGGTCGATGCTCTGCCTGGCGTTCTGCTCATACATCACCGTCTGCGTATCATAATTGACAAAGTAGACCGCCTCGCTTTTGGGGGTAAAGGAAATTTTATAGGAAGCCGCAGAGGCCGGCACCCCTGCGGCGCAAAAAAACACACAAATTGCAAGAAACAAGGAAATTCCTTTTTTTCTTTTTTTCATATAGACGAAACCTCTTAAAAAGTGTATTATATAAAAGAATGCAGGAAAAGCTTCTGATGCGCCCGGGCGGTATGCCGGGCAAAGAGGAAAGAAGGCATTCCACTTTTCTAAAGCACTGCCGGACCAGCCGGCAACCGAAGATATAAAGGAAAAGCAGAGCCGTTCACGTTTTAAGTATAGCAGATTTTCCCTCAAATGAAAAGGGCGCTTTTTCGGAAAAAACGTGAACTTTTTTCTGCTTATGGAGGCTTGTACATTGATCTATTTTACCGGTGATATGCACGGGGATTTTTCCCGGTTTAAGGATGTAAAAAAGGCGCATGTAAAAAAAGGGGATACGCTGATTGTCTGCGGCGACTTCGGCTTCTTGTGGGAAGGCGGCAAAAAGGAAGAGGCCGTACTGCAAAAAATCGGGAAGCTTCCCTATACGGTTTTGTTCGTCGACGGAAGCCATGAAAACCACAAGCTTTTGCTCCAGTATGAGGAAACGGATTTTGCCGGCGACCGCGCGCGCAACCTCTCCGGCTCTTTGTATCTTCTGCGCCGCGGCGGCATTTATACCATTGAGGACAAAACCGTTTTCGCGTTCGGCGGCGGCGTCAGCAACGACGAATTCGCCGCAAAAGACAACGAAAAATACCTGCTTCCTTCAGCGGAGGAGATCGACCGCGCCAGCCGCCTGCTCGCTTCGCACGGCGACCGCGTCGACTATATTGTAACGCACGACGCCCCCGTCCGCCTGCAGCGCTTTATCGATATCGAGGACGCGGACCATTTAAACCATCTGCACACCTTCCTTGAGGAAGTCAGCAAGACCATCGATTTCCGCTTCTGGTACTGCGGCAAATACCATCAAAACCGCATTATCCCGCCCCGCTACCACATGCTGTTTACAGACGTTGTAAAAGGGGAATGACGCCTGCACGCCGCCCGCGCAAACGCTGCCGGGCGGCTTTTTTCTGCCGGAAAAGGAAAACGCCGTGTTAGCATTACAGCGGCCGTGCATGGGGCACGGCCGCTGTAACGCTCATCCCCTATTGTCCTGCCGCTCTGCCACTACGGTAAGCAGGCACAAATCCTCTTTTCCGGTATTGCAGATGCTGTGTTCCGACCCCTTCTTACAGATATGGCAGCATCCGGCGCTCAAAATCTCCTCTTCCCCGTCGCAGATCGCCTTCCCCGTCCCGGATAGGACGTAATTTATATCATCGCTCGTCTCATGCCGGTGTCTGCCGATGGAGCCGCCGGCATGGATGCGGCAAGGGATGATCTTGCCGCCTTCGCCGATGTACATCTTTGCGGACATTTCGCCGCTTCCGCTGTTCATACCAGACACCGTGCGTTCCGGTATCGTGTTGAAGTCAATACGCATATCCAATCTCCTTTTTCTGCTTTCTCCCGGCGGGGCCCTAAAAAAACAAGCGCCCTTCTCCCCTTTTCCAAATACGTGCCGCCCTTTGCGCATCCTTTGCGATCCAGCCGCATCGTCCTGTGCAGGCTTACATGCCTTTGCAGGCCATGAAAAAAGAGAGGGATCAAACGTCTGCCGGAGGGTTTTTGCGTCCTTAGGCTCCATGCGCCCTGCCAATTTGCGGGGCGCGCTTTTTACGCCCCCGCAGGCTGTCTCTTCTCCGCTTCGGCACGCCGCACCAAGGGAAAGCGTGCCCTTTTCCGGCTTACCTTGCGCGGCCCCAAGGAGCAAACAGCAGCAGCGCTTCCGCCCCTAAGAGGACGGAAATCGCGCCCCCGCATACGGAGAAAGAAGAGAGGCCCAACAGCAGGGGCGTAAGGGACACTGCAAAGGCGGCGACTGAGACAATCCGGAGGATCGGCCTCCCCTTCCCGCTCAGCAGATATACGGCCGCCAGCCCCAGCAGCAGGCACGAAAGCACAGCCGTGCAAAGCGGGCCGAAGTTCGCATATCCAAAGGGGATGAAGCTGAAATAGGAAAACGTCTCCCTGATTGTACCGCCAAAACCATTGGCAAAATGCAGCACCGCTCCATACGGCAGCAGCTCCAAAACGATCGCCGCCGCAGGCAGTACCGCCAGTAAAGCCTTTTGTATTTTCAGCATATCTTCCCTTGACCTCCATTCTCTTTTCCTTCCATCATGAAACGGGCGCGCAAACGCGGCGCACGGCGTCTTTTTACAGAAACCGTTTACAGCATCACAGCGCGGATCTCCGCCTCATGCTCTTTTACAAAGGCATAGCTCTTTTCCATGAACGTCTCGATCGGATTTTCCGCAAACCATTCCGCCATGGTCGAAAGCAGGGGACGCCCGCCGGCTTTACAGTGATAAAAATACGCATAGACCGTTTCGTCCCGATATGGATTCAGCGCCCTTAAGCGCGGCTCCTGCAAAACGGCGTCCACTACGATTTCGCTCAGCACCCATTTTAAATGCGGCGCTTCATATTCTTCCGGGTCGTCGCCGAACAGCCGGTTCCACTTCTGAAACCAGACAAAATGCGTAATCTCATGCAGGGCCATCCCCAGCGCGCCGCGCTCGCTGTTTAAATAGAAGATATCGAATGCATGCGTATCCAGATAGCGCGGACAGACCGGGTTTAGCGAAAGGTTGCCGGTCATATCCTGAAATTCGCCCTGCAAGTCCATGGCAAACCGTTCGGAAAACGCCTCCTCTGCGACGGCCCGGCTCGCATCCCAATGGCGCTGCCACGCCGCCCGCTTTTGTTCAAAAAGCGCTGTATTTTCTGCATAGTACTTTTCAAGCCCTTCCGCCAGATAGGCCCGTTTCCCCTCTGCCGGCAGCGACGCCATCCGTTCCCGGTCAAACTGCGGATAGAACCGGAATAGGCCGTCTGCAAAAAACGCACTCTGTTCCCCGCTTTGAAAGGGCAGGATCGTATCCAGCATGTATGAAAAGGACGGTATTTGATAAGTAAGGTCCATAAAACTGTCTCCTGTATTCTCTTTTCTAAAAACAGATCCCTTCCGCCGTACTTTGCCCCCTTATCAATAGGCCGGGCCGCAGTACGGTTAACCGGCATATCCCACAGCGCATCACCCTTTCCTCTCTGTCAGGCGTTTTTTTGCGGCTTACCGCCCGTTTTCCCCATCCAGCACAACGCGTACCGCGCCGTTATCCGGGAAAACATAGACGCCGAAATCTGTTTCATCCCCATTGCGGATCCGTTCGCAGATCCAATTCCCGTCCGGGCCGAAGCGCCCTTCTTCCACATGGAGATAATCAAGAAAATGCTCCTGCTGGTAATCCTGCTGCGGCGCCTTCCACACCCAAAGCGGCGGATTCGAGCGGAAGGCCAGCGAAAATGCGATGCCGCAGATATAAAATTCGTTTTCCCCCGTCTGGATCACCAATCCGCGGCCGCGGCCTGTCGTCGGACGCGCCGCCCTGTGGCGGTAATCCCCGCCGCGCGCAAAGGGGCCAAAGCGGGCAATGGCTTCCCAGCCGTCCAAATGCAGCGTCTGCTCTGAAGCGAATTCCTCCTGAATCACCGCATGGATCCTTCCGCTCCCGCGGTATTTTGTCAAAAGCGGCAATACGGCATTCAAGCACTGGAAGTCCTCGTGCATCGGCTTTGCACTTTCGGCCAGTTCCCCGTTTTGATCCAGCACGCTTTCCGCGCCGAAAAAGTGGACGCCGGTCAGCCCGCACTCTGCAATCGCACGGAATACGCCGATCGCAGAGGCCATCGACGTGCCTGTCTCAGGGATATACAAGGGGTTATCCGCACGGCTGTACGCACGTGCCGCCGTCATATAGCGTGACGCTTCCTGTATGTAGAGGTCGGGGCAGATCATGTCCAGATGCGGCGCAAACCAGCGCCAGAACGCCAAATTGCGGATCACCGCCTCGCCGGAAGGGTAATCGGTTCCCGGGACGCCGAAACCGCTCTGGATGTCAAGCCAAACGTTTGTATACATCGGAAGCGGATACACCGCCTTTCCGGCGGCGGCGATGCGGTCCACATAGCGCGCCATACTGTACGCCTGCAAAAGCTCGTCCCCTCTTCTGCCGAACAGTTCGCGCCACGATCCCTTTTCCCGCGCGCCGCAGGCCTTCCAGTCCTGTACCGCCTGTTCGCTGTCTGCGCCGGTTTTCAGGTGTTCCACTACCTCCTGCGGCACCTGCGCCTCATATTCCGCCTGCGCCGCTGCGCCATAGTCGCGCACACTTCTTCCCACAATGCCAAGCTCATTTTCAATCTGCACCGCAAGGACCGTTTTTTCCTGTGCGTCTTCCTCTCTGACGGCCTCCATTAAGCGGCAGAAGGCCCGCGCATCGGCCTTTTGCGTCTCCTCACAAAAAGAAGAGAGATTGGCAATTTCATAGCCGTCGTGCGTCAAGACCCTCCAAAAGCGACGGCGGTCCGTTTTGACCCATTCGGGCGCGTACTTCATATGCCCGTTTTTCCATGTGCCAAACCACAGCAGCACAAGCTTGAGCCCATGTCCGCGGCAGGCGCGGATGATACTGCGGACAAGCTCTTTGTCATATACGCCTTCCCTCGGTTCAAACCGCTCCCAGCTCACCGCTATGGCGCAGGTATTGACCTCCATCAGCCTGCATGCGCGCCAAACGGGTTCAAGCTCTTCTAAGGCATATCCAGAGGAGTTGTGCGCCTGTGCACCGATGGTGAAAAACGGCTTCCCCTCATGATAAAACACCGTATCTTTCATAAAAACGCTCCTTCCCTTTTGCTTATCCGAACCTTCTTCTTACCCGAAGTATAGCACACCAAAAAGGAAAGCACAACACAAGAGGTATCCTTTCTGCGCCCGCAGTGCAAAAAGAAAAGCGGTATACAACAAAAGTTGTATACCGCTTTGGAGCTGATAACCAGATTCGAACTGGTGACCTCGTCCTTACCAAGGACGTGCTCTACCACCTGAGCCATATCAGCAATGGCGACCCGCATCGGGCTCGAACCGACGACCTCTAGCGTGACAGGCTAGCGCTCTAACCAACTGAGCTAGCGGGCCATTGGTGGGAACAACAGGGCTCGAACCTGTGACCCTCTGCTTGTAAGGCAGATG
>ERZ1643249.541-NODE-541-length-42817-cov-19.260208_pt1 | contig 42817 bp, 42 predicted proteins | sample MGYA00579263_ERZ1643249 | MGnify/ENA primary metagenome ERZ1643249 (study PRJEB29033, sample SAMEA4952264) | chicken gut metagenome | biome: Broiler Chicken; feature: Gastrointestinal Tract; material: Caecum | place: Ireland | collected 2018 | study: Broiler...
ATCGTATATGTGTCCTGCAATCCGGAAACCCAGAAAAGAGATCTGGAATTGCTCACAAAAGAAGGGTGGCAGGTGAAACTGATCCAGGGAGTGGATATGTTCCCCCATACCGAAGGGATAGAGACGGTGGTGTCTTTAGGGAGGAAATAGGCGGAGCTACAGCATTTCTATAGCTGAGTTCAGTATATTTGCCACCTTTAATTCCCTCATTGACAAAATATCTCCGTCATTTCATCGAGCAATGACGGAGATAAACTCTCTTCTGTTCTTTATTCCTGCGAGCAACGAGCCAAGCGGGCATGCTTCCATCGGGGCCTTTGACTATAAGAAAGTATCAGGAAAATTATCTTCAACTTCCCTGCTTCCATGAATGGGACGGAAGTGCTAGAACTGCCCTTGGAAAATGAAACAATGGTCGAGACGGTGGTGTCTCTGGGGTGGAAATAGAATGGTTTTCCAATACCAGTTTTCAACCTGCAGTCAAGGCAGTCACTATGCGGCTTTGTTATAGTCAACGACAGCAATTTCTGTCAGCATAGATTTAAGGCTCTCAAGGATCCTTTCGATTTTCTGCAGAGTAACTCCATTTAAAAATTCTTCACCGCACTGGGTACATTTTGTACAAGGTACATTTTTGATAATAATATAGCAACTGTTGTATTCAGTCATATAGGTTGTTGTGGATTTTTCTACATCGCCTTTACATAAAAAACATGTCATACTGATTACTCCTTTCTAGTTCGAAAATCAGGTTCCCATTTCGTAGGATCTGGATAATAAGCAGTTACAATCCAAAGAGCTTTTAAATCACTTCCAATAACTACATGCAAAAAGCGATTTGAAATTGCCATTCCCAAAATAAGGCAACTTGGATAGGGATAATCCGTTGGATATTGCTCTATTATTGTTCCGCTCTTTATACAATTTATGATATCTGAAGTTTTTATATCTCGCTGTTCTAAGCGTTTAGCTGCATGGAGCGTAATTTCAAGATTCTCTATAGTACATATTTTTCTTAAATCTTCAATGTTTAGTTCCATTATACACCGCCTTTAGATTTATAAACACATTATAACATTCTGCGTTCATTTTTGCATAGCTTATATTTTACCACTTTTGAGTACCTCACAGAGTTCAAAATGATTTCTCCTTGTTTTCAGCAACCCTTCTTTCTGTAGTTTTGACAGTTCTACAGACATGGCGGCTCTTTCCACACAAAGATAATCTGCAAGCTGCTGTCTGTCATAGGGAATATCAAAGGAAAGTTTTCCCTGTTTTATAGACTCCGAGGAAAGATAGGACAGAAGCTTTTCTCTGGTAGTCCTTTTGCTCATATGGGTGATTTTTTCGTTAAACAGTAATACCTTGCCTGCCAGTACAGCCACCAGGTTCCGGATCAGTTTATTATGGTGTTCACAGACGGTAGGGCATACCGACAGAAGCCGGCTGATGTTCAGCATCATGATCTCGCAGTGGCCGCAGGCGACTACATTGATGTTCAGAACAGAGCCGGGAGTGGCGGCGTAGGGTTCTGCGAAAAAATCACCTTCTTCTATTTTTGACATGATATTTCGATGTCCCCACAGATCTTCCTGCACCGCCAGAACAGAACCTTTCAGTACAAGGCCCATGGAGGTGGTGCTGTCTCCGGCGCGTAATATATATTCATTTGCTTCTTTGCAGAGTACTTTTGCGTCTATACAATTCAGGATAGAAAGAATCTCTTCTTCAGACATTCCCGAGAAAAAAGGACAGTTCTTCAGTATAAATAAATATTTTTTCAAAAAATCATCTCCTTGTTTGAAAACAAACATACATGTTGTGTTTAAAATACTATAATAAGGCCGTAAAGTCAAGGGAGATACACAGCAGCCCTATCTGAAAAGTATGAATGGAGGAATTAAAATGATTTTCAGCGGATGTCAAAGTAAATCCAAGGACGTAACCATTGAAGAAAAAATATGTCCCCAATGCGGAAATATAATAGAAATTTTTTCCACAGATACAGAAGTAAAATGTGATCACTGTGGTTTTGTAGCCTACAATGATAAACTCAGCTGCGTACAATGGTGCCAGTATGCCAGACAGTGCGTAGGAGACGAGATGTATGAGAAAATGCAGCAGATCAGTCAGCGCAACAGAGAAAAGAGGGAGAAAACAGTATGAAGAGAAGGATCATTCACATAGATGAAGAAAAATGCAACGGCTGCGGTCTTTGTGCTGATGCCTGTCATGAGGGGGCTATCGGCATGATAGAAGGAAAAGCAAAACTGCTCCGGGAGGATTATTGCGACGGCCTTGGAGACTGTCTGCCTGCCTGTCCTGCCGGGGCCATTTCCTTTGAAGAAAGAGAGGCGGCCCCCTATGATGAGAAGGCGGTTATGGAAAATAAACAGAAGATCCAGAGCCGGGGCATAGAGACTCCCACAGGGTGTCCCGGAAGCCAGGCCAGGGCCATTGTGCGTAAAGCAGAAGCTAAAGTCCGGGAAGCAGGAGTTGCTCCCGCTGATTCCCGGCTCAGACAGTGGCCTGTCCAGATCAAGCTGGCACCGGTAAATGCGCCGTATTTCCAGGGGGCAAAGCTGCTGATCGCAGCGGACTGTACAGCCTATGCCTATGGAGCTTTTCATGAGCATTTTATGAAAGATCACATAACCCTGATCGGCTGTCCAAAGCTGGACAGTGTAGATTATTCCCGAAAACTGACAGAGATCATCAGGAATAACGAGATTAAAAGTGTAAAGATCGTCCGGATGGAAGTTCCATGCTGCGGCGGATTGGAGCAAGCGGTAAAGACCGCCTTGAAAGACAGCGGGAAATTTATCCCCTGGAATGTAGCGGTGATTTCCACTGACGGAAATATCATAGACGAATAAGAAAAGGAGAAAAACAGATGGAAAACAAAATGTTTTGCTTTCAGTGTGAACAGACAGCAGGCTGCACTGCCTGTACAGGAAATGCGGGTGTCTGCGGAAAAAAATCAGAGACGGCGGTTCTCCAGGATGAACTGACAGGAGCCTTAGTGGGACTGGCCAGAGCTGCCAGAGGAGATACAGAACCGGATGAAAACACTTATAAGATACTCATTGAAGGCCTGTTTACCACAGTGACAAATGTAAGCTTTGATGATGAGGCTATCCGGAGACAGATCGAAGCAGTGAGAAGAGAAAAGGAGAGACTGGTGCCTCAGTGCGGCAGCTGCGGGGCGCCCTGCGGACAGAACGATGATTTTGATATGAAAGAGATCTGGGAAGCCCAGGAAAATATCCGCTCTCTGAAATCTCTGATACTTTTCGGGATCCGGGGAATGGCCGCATATGCTTATCATGCCAGAGTTCTGGGATACCGGGATGGGGAAGTGGATGAGTTTTTCTGTGAGGCACTGTTCAGAATGGGCTATGAAGACACAGTGGAAAAACTTCTTCCGGTAGTTCTGAAGGTCGGGGAGATCAATCTGAAGTGTATGGCGCTGCTGGACAGGGCAAACACAGAATCCTATGGAAATCCTGGGCCTGCCAAAGTATCCATGAAAGTGGAAAAAGGTCCTTTTATTGTTGTGACAGGCCATGATCTGAAAGATTTGAAGCTGCTTCTGGAGCAGACAAAGGATAAAGGGATCAACATCTATACTCATGGAGAAATGCTTCCTGCCCACGGCTATCCGGAATTGAAAAAGTATTCTCATCTGAAAGGAAATTTCGGCACCGCATGGCAGAATCAGAAAAAAGAGTTTGACAATCTTCCCGGAGCTATTCTTTTTACCACCAACTGTCTCATGCCTCCAAAAGACAGTTACCGGGACCGGGTGTTTACTACGGAGATGGTAGGATTTCCGGGAACCGTCCATATAGGAGAGGATAAAGATTTTACACCGGTGATCCAGAAGGCCCTGGAGCTTGGGGGATTCCCGGAAGACAGAGAATTTGCAGGTATAAACGGTGGAAAGACGGTTACCACAGGCTTTGGTCATAATACCCTCCTTTCCCAGGCAGAAGCGATCGTAAATGCGGTAAAAGCCGGAAAGATCCGTCACTTTTTCCTGGTAGCTGGCTGTGACGGGGCCAGACCGGGAAGAAATTATTACACAGAGTTTGTAAAGCAGACGCCGGCGGATACGGTGGTATTAACACTGGCCTGCGGAAAATACAGGTTTAATGATCTGGATCTGGGAGACATTGATGGTATCCCCCGTCTGATCGATATGGGACAGTGTAATGACGCTTACGGCGCGATCCAGGTTGCGGTTGCTTTGTCCCAGGCATTTGGCTGTTCAGTCAATGAACTTCCTCTGTCCTTTGTATTGTCCTGGTATGAACAGAAAGCCGTATGTATCCTGCTGACCCTTCTCCACCTGGGAATCAAAAATATCCGTCTGGGGCCAACCCTTCCGGCGTTCCTTTCTCAGGATATCCTGAACTATCTGGTAGAGAACTATCAGATCGGACCTGTAACCACACCCGAGGAGGATATGAAAGCCCTTCTGAAATAGAAGTAAAAAATCTTTACCCCTGCCGATAATTATGCTAGACTGTCTATAGATGGAGCATCCTTGCTTCTATGCCCTGACCAAGAGCCGGGCTGCTTCATAAATATGGCAGGAAAGGAGGAGTTTATGGCGGAGAGTGAATTATTGGCAGCGCTTGCAGGCATGCTGGACGAGAAGTTAAAACCTGTTATGCAGAAATTGACAGACCTGGAAGACAGAATATTCGGCCTGGAAGACAGAATATCCGGCCTGGAAGACAGAATATCTGGCCTGGAAGACAGAATATTCGGCCTGGAAGATAGAATATCCGGCCTGGAAGATAGAATATCCGGCCTGGAAGACAGAGTGTCAGGTCTGGAAGGCAGAATGTCGGGCATAGAAGGAAAAGTAATAGGCTTGGAAGAAAAAGTGTCTGCGATACAAAAGATAACTGCAGAGACCCAGAAAGAGCTGACTGAGGTTAAGATGCACATAGAAAACGTTACAGATAAAAACATTACGTTATTGGCGGAAAACTACTGTAATTTAGCAAACAAACTTGATGAAAACAATAAAGTCACAGATGTCCAGCTGGCATATCAGATAAAAGTTAATTTCCTTATCGATGATATGGAGAAGATGAAAAAAGAGATTGCCGAGCTGAAAAGCCGCATAGCATAATGATCAGATATACAAAAGATAATCAGAAATTGAACATAAGAAAACTGCACCGGGAAAAGACGAGAATTTGCTGCGAGATCCAGCTGATTTTCTTCCGGTGCAGTTTTTTGCGTATAAAAAAGGAGGGCCAGGGATTTCTCCCTGGCATATGAAAAAGAAAAAAGTCTATCTATCTAAAAAAGGTAACTGCCTTTGTTTGATTATTACTATACATTGGATTTGTGAAAAAAGTGTGTTGAAATTTCAAAAGAATTGTGAAGAAGTTTTGAATAAAATAGAAAAGTCCTTGACTTAATTACTATAATAGTTATAATAATTATAAAAATAAATAGGGAGGAGGGAGAGGGTGAAAAACACTGCAGAGATTAAAAAAGAAAACCAAAGACGGATCTGGGAGATATTAAGAGACGGAAAGGCTCATACAAAGCAGGAAGTCTCGTTTATTACAAGACTTAGCCAGGCTACCTGTAATACGATCCTGAATGAGTTTGAGGCGGAAGGACAGGTCCGGGGAGACAAAAGAAGATCCGGGGAAGTAGGGAGAAGTTCTGTGGCCTACAGGCTGAACAGGGATTTTGAAAGTTTTTTATGTATTGGATTCGAACTGATCAAAGGCAGACGAAGTTTCTTTTGGAGAGTGAAAACAGCGATAGGCGAGGTTTTGGATCAGGGAAGAACCTACAGGGAAATGATCACCTGCCGGGATATAGAAAACAAAGTAGAAGAACTGAAGGAAAGATTTCCCAACTTGCAGGCGATAGCTATGGGAACCCCCAGTGTGGCGGACAAAGGCTGGATCCGTCATTGCGACCTTCCCGAGTTTGACAATGTGCCGGTGGTGGAAATCTTAGAAGAGAGATTTCATCTGCCGGTACATCTGGAAAATGATATGCACTATAAGGTTTACGGCTACTATCTGAAAGAATGCCGCAGAGAAGATACAGTGACGATCCTTAATTATCCTGGAAATGTACTGCCGGGTATGGGCACCGTAGTAGAAGGAAAAGTAATAAAAGGGTGGAATCAGTTTGCAGGCATGGTAGGATTTCTGCCCTATGATGTTACCAGGGAAGAGCAGCTGAAAAGCCTTGTGCCGGGGGCTTACCTGCCTTTTTTGGCTAAAGGGGCCGCCTCTGTGATCCCTCTTTTAAATCCCCGGGTGATCGTACTCACCGGCGACCTGGTGGAGGAAGGGCATGCAGAGCAGGTCCGCAGATATTGTGAGAAGACCATACCGGAGGAATATTTGCCGGAGTTCGTATGGGTTCCCGATATTGAAGAATACTATTTCGCAGGAATGTTTGAGAGAGCAATTGAAGAAAAATGGAGGAAAAAATAAATGACAGAGAAGGAACTGATGTTATCGGAGCAGCTATATATTGCCAATGATCCGGAACTGGGAGAAGACAATCGGAAAGCAAAGCGCCTGACTCATCTGATCAATACCGCCTCAGGAGAAGACAGAGAGCAGATCCAGGGATATTTTCGGGAATTGCTGAAAAAAACAGGAGAAAATTTCTGGATCGAGCCGCCTTTCCGCTGTGACTATGGCTGCCATATTTCAGTAGGAGAAAATTTCTATGCCAACTATGACTGTATCATCCTGGATGTGTGTGAAGTGAATATCGGAGACAATGTATTTTTCGGCCCCAGGGTCTCTGTATACACAGCCGGACATCCCATTGACGCGGAGGTGAGAAACACCCAGCTGGAATATGGAAAGAAAATCAAGATCGGAAGCAATGTATGGGTAGGGGGAAACACGGTGATCAATCCGGGAGTTACTATAGGAGATAATGTAGTCATCGGCTCGGGATCTGTGGTGACAAAAGATCTTCCGTCAGGAGTTGTAGCCGCAGGAAGTCCCTGCAAAGTGATCCGGCCTATCACAGAAAAGGACCATGAGTACTGGAAAGCTTTGGAAGAACAGTATAAAAAGAATAAATCATTATAAACAGCGGATACCCTCAGTGTACAAGAGGCGTTTGGTCCCTTGTACACTGAGGGCAAGCACGCAGAAGGGAGAAAAGACAATGGAATTTAGAAAAGAAAATTTAGTATGGATAAGGGAACCGAAGGACTATCGGATCAGTGATGGGGAAATAAGGATCACCACAGAACCGGGGACAGATTTATGGCAGAGAACCTACTATGGATTTCAGAATGATAATGCTCCGGTGCTTCAGATGAAGACCGGTGAAAAATATTTTTCCTTTTCAGTAAAGACTCAGTTTCCCAGCAAGCACCGTTTCGATCAGTGCGGCATAGTGCTGTATCTGGACAGTGAAAACTGGCTGAAGGCTTCTGTGGAATATGAGAATGAAGTGTATCAGAGACTGGGAAGTGTAGTGACCAACCACGGATATTCCGACTGGGCTACCACAGATATTGACGCTTCCATTAAGACAATGTGGTATCGCCTCAGCAGAAGAGAATCTGACTACTGTGTAGAATGTTCCAGCGACGGGGAGAATTTTAAACAGATGAGGATCTGTCATCTGGCGGAAGGCGCCGGTGAGATTTCTTTCGGAATCTATGCCTGCAGTCCGGAAAATTCATCTTTTGAGGCGGTTTTTACAGAAATGAAGATCACAGAGTGTATGTGGAAGGCTCATGTGTGAAATAAAACATAGGAAAGGCGTTCAAAAACTGTTTTGAGACAGTTTTTGGACGTCTTTTCTGGTATACTAGATAAAAACAGGAAAGATAAGGAGGAGGCGGATTATGGAGCTGAAAGAGAGCCTGCAGAAAAGAGTAGAGGAGTTTAAAAAGAATTACCCTGTGGATGAACAGATGAAATCCAGGATCACACAGCCTTCCATGGCTTTTTATGGAACGGAGATCTTAAACCGGGCGGTGACGGCCCTGCTGGAGGGAGAAAACCTTCTTCTCTGCGGAGATAAGGCTACAGGAAAAAATATACTGGCGGAAAATCTGGCCTGGATTTTTGGAAGGCCTGTCTATGATATTTCCTTTCATGTGAACACAGACAGCAGCAGTCTGATCGGCACAGACACCTTTGTGAATAATGAGGTTAAGCTCCGGGAAGGTCCCATTTATCAGTGTGCCAGATGGGGCGGATTTGGAATCCTGGATGAGATCAATATGGCGAAAAGTGATGCAGTCTCTGTTCTTCACGGAGTGCTGGATTTCCGAAGAATTCTGGATGTGCCGGGCTATGACAGGATATCTCTGCATCCTGCCGCCAGATTTATTGCAACTATGAACTATGGGTATGCAGGGACAAAGGAATTGAATGAAGCTCTGGTATCCAGGTTTATGGTGATCAATATGCCCTCTCTTACTATGGAGAGGATGTATCAGATACTGGAAAATCTTTTTCCTTCTATCCGGAGAGAAGCAGAGGAACAGTTTGCAGGACTTTTCCTGGATCTTCAGATGAAAGCTCAGAATGGAGAAATTTCTACTAAGGCAGTGGATATGAGAGGACTGATCGGGGCTCTCCGTATGGTGAGAGGAGAACTGACGCCTTTGGAAGCCATTGACATGGGAATCACCAATAAAACTTTTGACGCCTTTGAACGAGAACTGATCGGGGACCTGGTAATGACCAGGATACCGGAAACCTGGGACGGGAGCGATGTATTTGATGAATGAAAAAAAATCTCCGGAGAAAACTTTGCCAGATGTTCAGAGCCGGATAGAAAACCTTCTGTGGGCAGTAAGCGGAGACTATGAACTGGACATCCCTGCGGATCTGAAAGCCTGGGAGAAATCTACGGATATAGCCCTTTATGAGGCGGTGCGCCAGGGAATTTTCCGGAAATATTATGATGTGGAACAATATCAGGATTTTTTCGCACAAAAGGTTTATCAGGGGATGATCCCCTCTGTGCTGGAAGCTTTGGGGAATCTTTGTATTGACAGCGCCGTGTGGAAAAAAGGGGTAAGAGAACGTCCGGGAGTAAGAAATCTGAGAAAAAGAGCCTTTCAGGATACTCTTGAAAAAGACGCCCTTCGTCTTACCCACACAGACTGGGGCCGTCTGGAAGAATACTACCTGAGAAAGGCCCTCTACGGAGAAAGGCCTGAAGGAAGAGCCGGAAGGATCCTGGACAGGATCTCTGCTATAGAAGATACGGATTCCGCAGAAGAAATCTGCCGCTGTCTGGAGGAAGTATACCGTGAGGCCTATGAAAAAGGACTGGCTCAGAATTTTAAAGGACTGGATCGGGAAATAAAGACTTCAGACCAGGATATGAAAAGGTATACAGACAAGGAAAAAACCCGGGAAGAAGAGAAGGAAGCAAAGGAAGAGGCTCCGGTCAATCTTTTCAGCGGCCATGTAGATCCCCAGGATAATGGAAACAGGGAAAAACCCAGATCTTCCATGATCTTTCTGGATCAGGAATCTTCTGACAAAATGGAGGAATATATTGTTCAAAGCTATGGAGAAAGCTGTATCCCTGCCAGGCTGCTGAGAGAGTTCCAGCAGCAGGTCTGTACAGGCGCACATAAGGACTGCCGGCTCCACATGACCAGAGGGATCCTCCATGGTCAGGGAAAAGACAAGGGAAGAGGGGAGTATGTGAAGAAAGTCAGGGAAGAAAATCTCCGGGCGCTGGAAAGTACCAGACTGATCACCCGCCAGAATATCCAGACTCTTGCCAACATCCTGAAGCGCGCCCTTCTTATCAGATCAGAGAAAGAAATGCTTTCCAGTGAATACGGACGGATCCAGGTCAATAAGCTTTGGAATCTGGGAAGAACAGAAAACAGAAAGCTATTTCAGAGAGAAATCCGGAGAGAAGACACAGACTTTGCCGTTGAGATCCTGATAGACGCCAGCGGCTCTCAGCAAAGCAGACAGAGCCAGGTGGCTCTTCAGGGCTATATCTTAAGCGCGGCTCTCAGCATTGCAGGAATTCCCCATCAAGTCATGGGCTTCTGCACTCTGGGAGCATATACAGTATTGAATCTGTTCCGGGATTTTGAAGAGGATCGGGAAATGGATCAAAGGATATTTGAATTTTACGGTTCCGCCAACAACCGGGACGGCCTGGCAGTGAGGGCTGCCGCCGCTGGTCTGGATCAGAGAAAGGAAGAAAACAAGATCCTGATCCTGTTAAGCGACGGCAGGCCCAACGACATTATGGCAGGAACCCAGAATCCCGGATATACCCTTCCCGGAGCCAAAAAACCGGAGAAAGAGCCTTACTGCCTGGACTTCGCCCTTCGGGATACTGCAGGGGAGATCCGAAAGCTGAGAAACCGGAAGATCGCTGTGCTGGGCGTCTTTGCCGGAGAAGAGGAGGACCTGGCCGCAGAGAAGAAAATCTTCGGGAAGGACTTTGTCTATATCCGGGATCTTTCCAACTTTGCCAATGTAGTGGGCCGTTACCTGAAAAAGCAGATCCTGTAAGATTATCTCCTTTTTGCTCTGCCGAAACACAGGCAGGATATGGTCAGACATACAAGGGTTACGGCCACGGCTACGGGGACCAGAGGGAACAGGTCTATGGATAGACTATATACCTCTGCCTGGGGCTGGCTCAGCAGCTGTGACATGATGTAAAAGGGATAGCACATAGGGTAGGCGAACCAGATCTTCGTATTGATAAGAAGCACTGCCGGTACGATAGTCGCCAGCCCGATCCCCACAGAAAACACAGAGGTCCGGATGCATACTGCTATGAGCCAGTAAAAGGCAGCCATAGGTATGGAGCTGAAATATATGACCAGAGTTTCATACAGCACTGTGGATAGTGGAAGAATAAAATCATAACCTGTGCTGTGGGAAGCTATGGCCGCCGCAGGATAATACAGGACTGCCATCAGACTCATCTGAATAGCAGACAAAAGCAGCAGGACCAGGAACTTCCCCAGACACAGACCTGTTGTGGATACAGGCAGAGACAGCATTTTTAAGATTCCCTGATTAGTCCGCTCCAGCTGGTTCAGCATAACTGTGATCACCACCAGACTGGCGGGATACATAAACCAGGACATTCCCAGATAGCTCTGAAAGAAAAAGTTCATTTCCGGAGACAGACCGGCGGCGTTGCCAAAGCTAGAGTCAGCATTTAATACAGCAGGAATCCATAATAAAATGAGAGGAATCAGCAGGATCCAGAAAATATGGGTCCTGCGTATTTTTTTCAGTTCTATGCGAAAGATGGTAAGCAGATTCATACAGGTGTCCTCCTGATTTTTATAAGAAAAAGTTTGATAGCTCCAAGAAGTATTGTTTCAGCTGCGCAGATCCCCAGGATCGGGAAAATATCCTCTGGCCGGGAGGAAGAGGTCAGGCAGCGGTAAGGCAGACAAAAGGTATAGATTCTGGAGAACAGAGCGTCGTAAGATACTGTCATCTGCCCCAGAAACATACCGATGACCCCGATCCCAAGAGAAATCCACATATTTTTTGCCAGAGAGGCGATGAGCGTGGACAAAACCAGGACCGGGAGGATGGCTGCCAGGGAAAAGCCCATATTTTCTAAGAGAATTTCTGCTCCTAGAGTTTCTCCTGGAAACCAGTGACGGGCACAGAAAAGGAGAAAACAGGTTTCTATAAGGAACACCGGCAGGAACAGCAGCAGGAGAAGAAGGTTCTTACAGAAGAACACTTTTCCCTGGCTTACCGGCAGCATATGGAGCTTTTCTATGGCACGGTTGGCAAACTCGGTGTGGTAGAGGATACAGGCTCCCAATACTGCCAGAAAGCAGTGAAAAGTAGCGATCATATCCCAGTTGCCATTTAGAAGAATGTCTGCCGGGGGCAGATCCTGGCTTGTAAACAACTCTGTCCGAAAGGCCATATTGATCACCGGAAAAGCGGAAGCGGCCAAGGCTCCTGCCAGAAAAGCAGGGAAAAGTCCGGTGCGCTTTATTTTTTTAATTTCTAAGGCAAGGATCATTTTCTGCCACCTCGTTTCAGATTGTCTTCCTGGATCATAGTCAGGAAGGTGTCTTCCAGATTGTCTGCGGGATAGCCCATCTGGGCAGCCTGTTCTCTCAGCTCCGGCAAAGTTCCCTCAAAAAGAAGCCGGCCGTGGTTGAGGATCCCTACGTCATCAGCCATCAGTTCGATTTCCGAAAGAAGATGGGAAGAAACCAGCACCGTACAGTTATACTTTTGAGGCAGGGAACGGATCAGAGTACGGATTTCATGGATCCCTGCAGGGTCCAGGCCGTTGGTAGGCTCGTCCAGGATCAGCAGAGGCGGTCTTCCCAGGAGAGCTTCCGCCAGTCCCAGCCGCTGCTTCATTCCAAGAGAATATTTGCTGGCCAGCCGTTTTCGGAATTCATAGAGACCTGTAAGCTCCAGGGCGTCTTTGATGCTGTCCTTAGGCAGCCCCAGGATCCTGCGGATAATGTCCAGATTTTCTTCGCCGGTGAGATTCCCATAGAAGGAGGGAGATTCGATAAAGGCCCCTGTCTGCCGGAGGATTTCTCTTCGGTCTTTGGGATAAGAAAGCCCCTTTATCTGAAAGTCGCCGCTGGAAGGGCGGGTAAGCCCAAGGAACATTTTCATGGTCGTAGATTTTCCCGCTCCATTTGGTCCCAGAAATCCATAGACCTGGCCTTTTTGCACATGCATGTTCAGCTTATTTACTGCGGTAAAATCCCGGTATCGTTTTGTGAGATTATGGGTTTCGATGATATTCATTGTTTTTGCTCCTTTCTTTTGCTGATTCTCAGTATAGAACAGCAACCTTACAGCAACATTCTCCCTGCCTTACAATTACCTTACATTTTACCTGGAAGGGCTACATAAGAGCAAGATATATGATACTATATGGAAAGAACCTACAGGAGGAAATCTTATGGATTTAGAATATTTAAAAAATAAAAAGATACTGTTAGTAGATGACGAACCGGATCTGCTGGAAATGGTAGAAGAGATTTTAGCAAAAGAAGGTTACCGGAATATCCGCAGGGCAGGAACTGTAAAAGAAGCCCTGGAGGTATTTCAGGAGTGGCAGCCGGAAATGGCTGTGCTGGATGTGATGCTTCCTGACGGAGACGGCTTTGGATTGTTTGAGCAGATCCGGGAGAGCTCAGATATCCCGGTGCTTTTTCTTACGGCAAGAGGAGAGGAGGAAGATAAATTCCTGGGTCTGGGCCTTGGGGCAGATGACTATATTGTGAAGCCATTCCTCCCAAGAGAACTGATCCTCCGTATCGGAGTGATCCTCAGAAGATGTTATAAAAGAGAACAGCCTTTGGTACGTCTGGCAGGCTGCAGCATTGACTTTGAAAGAGCCCAGGTGATCAAGGGAGGGGAGACTCTGCCTCTGACAGCCAAAGAATTTGCCCTCCTTTCGGCTCTTTACAGGAACGGGGGCAGGATCGTCACCATTGATATGCTCTGTCAGGCAGTATGGGGAGACAATCCTTACGGATATGAAAATTCTCTGATGGCCCACATCCGCCGGATACGGGAAAAAATTGAAGAAAACCCTTCAAAACCAGTGTCTCTGATCACTGTAAAGGGACTGGGATATAAGCTGATGGTAAAGGAGTAGGGAATGAACAGTACCATAAAACTTATTCGGAAATTCTTTTCTATTTTGATTTTTTCGATTTTTCTGGGAATCCTGCTGAATCTGCTGTTCCTGGCTATTGTGACCTGGAACCGTCAGGATCATTCCAGCGGGTGGAAACAGGCTGAGGAGACTGCGTCTGCCCTTACCCTTTCCGAAAACGGAGACTATACCCTTTCAGAAGAAGGAGAGAAAACGCTGGAACAGACCGGAGCCTGGGGAATCCTGGTAGAGAATGATACAGGGAATGTGATCTGGGCCAGCAGGAATCTGCCCCAGGAAATCCCCCGGCATTATACTTTGGGAGAAATTTCCTGGGCTGTCCGGGGATATATCCAGGACTATCCTACCACAACGGCGGCACAGGGGGAGAATCTTCTGTTTCTGGGCTTCCCCAAGGACCGGTATTTTAAACTGATGTGGCCTACTTTTGACTATGATCTGATCCGGAATTTCTTTTATCTGATCCTGGAATTTCTGATCTTTAATCTGGTCTTTATCATTATTGTCTATGGGGTGGCTACTTCCGGGATCATCCGCTCTGTGAAACCTATTGTCCATGGAATTGAAGCCTTGGGCAATCAGGAAGAAGTATATATTCCGGAAAAGGGACTTATGTCCCAGCTGGCGGCTTCCATAAACCGTGTGTCCGAAAAACTGAAGACTCAGAGCTATGCCCTGAGAAAAAAGGAGACCGCCAGGGCCAACTGGATCGCCGGAGTATCCCACGATATCCGGACTCCTCTGTCCATGGTCCTGGGCCATGCCAGCACCCTGGAAGAAGATGCTTCTCTGCCTGCTGAAGTCAGGCAAAAGGCAGGGATCATCCGGCAGCAGAGTATCCGGATGAAGAATCTGATCAATGATCTCAATCTGGCTTCCAAGCTGGAGTATAATGTACAGCCGGTAAAACGTCAGAGAACAGATCTGGTAGCTCTTGCCAGATCTGTAGCAGTGGATTTCCTGAACCTGGACAATGAGGGAGATTATCCCATTGAGTGGAATACAGAGGCGGATTCCGGTCCCCGGATAGTCTATGGCGATCCGGATCTGATAAAGAGGGCTATGTCCAATCTGATTACCAACGCTCAGGTCCACAATCCCAAGGGCTGTACTATTGGAGTGGAGGTAAGAGAAGAAGAAGGAATGTATGCGCTGATGGTGTCTGACAACGGAGTAGGAGTTACTGAAGAAGAACTTCAGTCTATCCGGAACGCCCCTCACTATATGGTCTGTGACAGCAACACCGGGGAACAGCGCCATGGCCTCGGCCTGCTGATCGTAAAGCAGATCGCCCAGGCCCATGGGGGAAGAGTTGTGCTGGATCATTCTCCTCAGGGAGGCTTTCTGGCAAAGATCCTGTTTCCTAAGGACTGGGAGGCAACCTAACATTTTTGCAACATTGGCGTTTTGTATCGAAATTTTTCTGGAAACAGGTTACAATATTTCCGGGTGATAAAAATGAAAATTTTATTAGTTGAGGATGATCTGGTCCTGGCTCAGGAGATCGTAAGGCTTTGCGAAAAATGGGGATTTGAGGCGGAATATCTGGATGAATTTGAGGCTGTAGACCGGGAATGGAGGAAAAGGCAGGGGGATCTGGTCCTTATGGATATTAACCTGCCTTATTATGATGGATTTTACTGGGCAAGGGAGATCCGGAAGCTTTCCAAAGTGCCTATTCTTTTTCTCTCCAGCAGAGATCAGAACAGCGATAAGGTGATGGCGATGGTCTCAGGAGGGGACGACTATGTAGAAAAGCCCTTTGACGGAGAACTGCTTCTTGTGAAGATCCGGGCGCTTTTAAGGAGGGCTTATGAATATACGGCAAGTGACCGGGAATATCTGGCGCCGGAACTTTTATACGACAGAGGACAGGGAAAACTGGTGTATAAGGGAGAAACCGCAGAATTGACCAGGTCAGAGAATAAGATCCTGGGCCTTTTGTCAGATCATAAAGGAAAAGTCGTAGAGAGGGAGAGGCTGATGGAATATCTGTGGAGCACAGACGAATATGTAACAGACGCCTCCCTCACAGTGCTGATCTCCAGGCTCAGAGCAAAGATCATGAGCTTTGCAGACGGGATTTCCTGTATTCATACAAAAAAGGGAAAGGGGTACTATCTGGAATGAGAGGATATATAAAAGACAGAGGAAGATGTTTTTTCATTGTTCTGTGCCTGTGGGGATTCGGAAACTTTTATCTGGTCTTTTTATGCGCCTCTCATTTTTACTTTCAGGATCTGCTGTACTTGAATCTTCTGCTTTTGGCCGCTGCCGCGGCGGGCGTATGGAAAGATTATTGCCGCTGGAAGAAAGGAAGAGAGTATCTGGAAGGAAAAATTTCACTGGAGCCTTGGGAGCAGGAGAAAATTTTCGGAAAGAATGTATATGATTATCTCCAGGGAAAAGAGGAAGCCCACAGAAAGGAAATCCAGGGGCTGATCAGAGAGCAGGAAGAACTGACAGATTATATTGCCAGATGGTCTCATGAAGCAAAACTGCCCCTGGCTGCTATGAAATTGATCAATGAACGCAGCCGGGATCAGGAGACCGGCCGGGAAATGAAAGAAAGTATTGTCCGGCTGGAAAGCCTGATCCATACTGTGCTGTTAGGGAGCAAACTCCATGGTCCGGAACATGATGTCCGCTATGAGAAACTCTGTCTTAGAGACGCCATAAGAGAGGCTGTAAAAAACCAGGCTTACTTTTTGATCCGCCATAATTTTGAGATAAAAGAGGAAATCGGAAATAGTCAGGTTTATACCGATCAGAGATGGCTGGTCTATCTTTTGGACCAGCTGATACAAAACGCAGTGAAATACCGGGGAGAAAATCCGGTTCTCAGATTCTCCGCAGAGATGGGGAAAGAGAACTGTGTCCTTTTTACTGTGGAAGACAACGGACTGGGAATTGCCCGGGAGGATCTGCCTTATATTTTTCAGAAAGGATTTGTGGGAAAGAACCACCGGAAAGGAGATTACCGCTCTACGGGAATGGGTCTGTATTTTGTAAAAGAAATCAGCGGTCTTCTTCATCTGGATATCCGGGCATATTCAGAACCGGGAAAAGGATCCAGGTTTGAACTTCGTTTTCAGGATCTTTCAGAACATCTTTTTCTGGCAGAAAATACCTTGCAGAAATGTTAGATACAAAAGAAAACTGTCAGTTATCTGTAAGGATTTTCTCCTGCCTCTCTGCTATGCTGATATACAGACAGGAGGTAATATAGAAATGAATAAAATCTTAGAAATCCGAAATCTATCAAAAAGCTACGGGAGGAGAGGCTACCAGACCTGGGTGCTGCGGGACATCAGCCTGGATATCTTCCAGGGAGATTTTATTGCTGTTATGGGACCCAGCGGTGCGGGAAAAACTACTCTTTTGAATATGCTGTCTACTTTGGACAAGCCATCCAGGGGAGAGATCCTCCTGGATGGGGAAAATATCGTAGAGATGAAAAACAAAGAGCTTTCCCAGGTGCGCAGAGACAAGATCGGCTTTATTTTTCAGGAGTATAATCTTCTGGACAATATGACTCTTCAGGATAACATTGCCCTGCCCCTTTCCCTGAACGGGGTGAAGACAGGAGAAATCTTAAAAAGGGTTAGAGAAATTGCGGCGACATTTGGACTGGAGTCTCATCTTGAAAAATATCCTTATCAGCTTTCAGGAGGACAGAAACAAAGAGGAGCCAGCGCCAGAGCGTTGATCACCAATCCCAGGATTCTCTTTGCAGATGAGCCTACGGGAGCTTTAGACTCTAAATCAGGGCGAGATCTGCTCTGCTGCCTGAAAGGGGCCAATGAGGCGGGAAAGGCTACCATTGTCATGGTCACCCATGATCCTTACTGCGCCAGCTACGCAAAACAGGTCTATTTTCTGAAAGACGGAAGGATCCAGTGCTGCCTGAACCGGCAGGAAAGCAGAAAGAAATTTTATGACGAGATCATGACTGTGCTGGCTTCTATGGGAGGTGACCAGGAATGAGCCTTTTTTCACTGGCAGTATCTAATTTTAAAAGAAGCGTAAGAGAGTTTTCCATGCTGGTCCTTTCATTGGCCTTTTCTGTGTTTATTTTCTTTAATTTTCAGAATGTGATCTATTCCAGAGCAATGGACGTCCTTTTAGAATTCCGGAAGGATCTCATCGATTCAGTGATCCAGGCGGCCTCCATAGTATTTGTGGTTTTCCTTTTCTTCTTTATCTGGTATGCCACCAATGTTTTTCTCAATCAGAGGAAAAAGGAGATCGGCATTTATATTTTTATGGGACTGGATAATAGACGGATCAGCAGGATGTATGCTTTGGAGTCTGCCATGGTGGGGCTGTTTGCCCTTCTTTCAGGCCTTCTCCTGGGACTTTTATTTTCCAAATTGTTTCAGATGCTCCTGCTGAAGTTGTCTGAGATCAGTGTGGATGTGGAGTTTTCTTTTTCCCTTCCTCCTGTGCTGAACACGGCGGGGATGTTTGTGATCATTTATGGCCTTATGATCCTGAAAGGCTGCTGGACTCTTAAAAACAGCAGTGTGCTGAACCTTCTTTCCGGAGCAAAGCAGAAAGAAATCGGAAAGGAAAATAAAATCCTTACGGTTCTCCGGATAGGGGCGGGAACGGCGGCGCTTATCCTTGGCTATCTGGCGGCTCTGGATACAGAGGGATACCAGGCTCTGATCCGTATGATCCAGGCAGTAGTTCTGGTCATTCTGGGCGTGTATCTTCTTTATTCCGGCCTGATTCCCGCCATTCTCCGCGTTCTTACCAAGAGCAAAAATTTCCTTTACCGTAAAGAGAGGACCCTTTGGGTGAATAATCTGGCTTTTCGGATCAGAAAGAATTATCGGACTTATGCAATGGTAACAATATTGATGATCTGTTCGGTTACGGTAATGGCTCTGTCCATTGCCCTGAAACAGAGATATGATAAGGCGGCTAACTTTGACAGAGTTTATACCTGTCAGGTGCTGAACTATGACGGTACCCTTGCCGGGGAGGAGATCCTCCAGGGGATCCAAAAAGAAAATCCGGTAGAGTACTGGAATGAATACACACTTTTAAGTCTTCCTTCAGAATTGTTCCACACCAAATATGATCAGGTCATGTATATTCTGGTTCCCTATTCTCAGGTGAAAGAAGGCGCAAAGAGGGCAGACCTGGATTTTCCTTATAAGGAACTGAAGGATAACCAGGTGGTAGATCTTTTTCACGAGATTCTTTTCAGTATGGCCGAAGTCTCAGAAAATGACTCTGTAGAAATCGGAGAGAAAACCTATGAAGAGCTTGATATTACTACTACTCCATATCTGGGAAAAATCCAGACCTATGCAGAAATGTATATGGTATCTGATAAAACATGGGAAGAGTTAAAAAATCAGGGGACAGAAATCTATGTCTATAATTACCGTCTGAAAAATCCGGAAAATATAAATGCGTCCAAAAGCTATTTAAACAATCTGACAAAAGATGGCATGACAGGCGTGAGCTATACAGAGGACACTTTAAATGAAGACAGTTATATCCGGGTAACCTATTCCCTGTGTCTGTTCATGTTTGTCACTTTGATGCTGGCGGCGGGAAGTATTATTTTTCTGAAAATCGGAAATGAAAATTATGAAGATGCTCAGAGATATGAGATATTAGAAAAAATCGGAGTTTCCAGGAAGGCTTTGGGAAAAGCAGTAAGAAATGAAATCTGTTTTGCATATTATTGTCCCTTCCTTCTGATGACGGTTACCTCTTATTTTTCTGTAAAAGCTTTGGGAAATATTATGAGAGAAGATTTGATCCGGGTGAATTTTTGGAGCGCTTTGTTTGTACTGATATTATTTACTTTTATCTGCGGTCTTTCTGTAAGAAGGGCAAAGAGAAAAATCTTTGCCCTTAAAAAAGAGAGATGACAGACTGACGTTCTACGATCTCTACGCCCATAATGATTCTGGAAGGACTGCTGGTAGTTCCCTGGCGTATCTTTTCCAGAAGAAGACGGGTACATTGAATAGCCTTTCTGGTAAGATCCTGAGAAATGGAAGTCAGTTTCGGGGTGGTATACTGACAGAGCTGCAGGTTATCATAGCCAATAATAGAAAGATCTACGGGGATCCGATAGCCTCCCAGCTTGGCTCCTTCCATTACACCTATAGCACAGATATCGGCAGTGGTCACCGCTGCCGTTATTTCATTTCTGGAAAGAGCGATTTTTTTGCCGGCTTCAATTCCGCCTTCGTAGGTAGGAGGATAGGCATATACATATTCAGGGCGGAAAGGAATCTGACTTTCTTCCAGGGCGGAACGATAGCCGTTAAATCTTCTGGTGAGAAGGGGATTGCCTTCATAATTCGCCACAAAGGCGATATGAGAATGCCCGTGATTGATCATATATTTTGTAGAAAGATACAGTCCCTGCCAGTCATCGGAGGATACGCTGATCAGCCCCGGAATATCCAGGCTGCTGTCGAAAATTGCCACAGGACACCGGGAATTATCCACAAATGGTTTAATAAATTCTTCTTTTTCCGGATACAGAAAGATAATGCCGTCTACGTTCCAGTTTCGGAACAGAGTGGTAAAATCCTCTTTTTTAGATACGGAACGCACCATTGTAAAATATCCTTCATGCCGAAGTTCTTTCTCGATGGTTCCTATCATAGTACTGATATAAGGATTTTCCAGATGATTCGCCTCTTCATTTCCTTCATAAGGGGAGATGACAATTCCTATGATATTGGAGGTTTTGTTGGTCAGAGACCGAGCGCTTAAATTCGGCACATAGCCGCATTCATCAATGATCGCATTGATCCGGTCAATGGTTTTGGCGGATACCCGGTTGTTCTTCCCATTGATCACATTGGATACAGTCATAATACTTACCCCGGCCTTTTCGGCAATGTCTTTTAATCGGACTTCACCCATTTCTTTCACCTGCTTTCTTTTTATATTTTGCCATATCTTAAAAATCTTCTTGATATCCTATAAACTATTTTTTTAAACCTGTTTATAAACTTTAAACCAGAGGATTAAACCGTTTATAAACGGAAAAAGTATATCATAAACTTTCCTGTAAATCTATTATATAAAATGAAAAAGAAAAAATCAACGTAAAAGAGAAAATAAAAATATGAATATTGCACAAAAAGAAAAGAATAAATATGTGAAAAATATTGAAAATAATAAAAAATATTGACGCGGACAAAAAATAGATATAATATTATCTTAAATTTAACGCTAAACCAAACAAAATAAAGAGGAGGAAGATCAGATGAATAAAACATGGTGGAAAGAAAGCGTAGTCTACCAGATTTATCCTCGTTCCTTTTGCGACAGCAATGGAGACGGTATCGGCGATTTAAAGGGGATCCAGTCAAAGCTGGATTATCTGAAGGAACTGGGGATCAATGTGATCTGGATGAGCCCTGTTTATAAATCGCCTAATGATGATAACGGATATGATATTTCAGATTATCAGGACATCATGACTGAGTTCGGAACAATGGCTGATTTCGATGAACTTTTGGCAGCGGCTCATGAACGGGGGATACGGATCGTCATGGATCTGGTGGTGAATCATACATCTGATGAGCATCCCTGGTTTATTGAAAGCCGTTCTTCAAAAGAAAATCCCAAAAGAGATTATTACATTTGGAGAGAACCCGTAGATGGTCATGAACCTAATAACTGGGGAAGCGCTTTTTCCGGGTCTGCCTGGGAATGGGACGAAAAGACCCAGATGTATTATCTGCATTGCTTTTCTAAAAAACAGCCGGATTTAAACTGGGAAAATCCCAAGGTAAGAGATGATGTTTTCGCTATGATGGACTGGTGGTGCCAGAAGGGGATTGACGGTTTCCGTATGGATGTGATCTCTATGATCTCTAAAAAAGAAGGTCTGCCGGATGTCCCTACAGACGGAGGTCTTTATGGAAATTGTATGTATGGCACCTGCAACGGTCCTCATGTCCATGAGTATCTTCAGGAGATGAACCAGAAGGTACTTTCAAAATATGATCTGATGACTGTAGGCGAATGCGCCGGGGTGACTATTGAAGAGGCAAAGAAATATGCCAATGCTGAAGGAACGGAATTGAATATGGTGTTCCAGTTCGAGCATACTTCTCTGGATTCCGGAACCATGGATAAATGGTGTAAAAAACCGATCCCTCTGAAAGAACTGAAAGAAAACCTTTCTAAATGGGAGACGGAGCTGGAAGGTAAAGCCTGGAATTCTCTGTATTTCTGCAATCATGACCAGCCCCGTATTGTTTCAAGATTGGGAGATGACTCTCCTCTGTCGGCAAAATGTATCGCCACGGTCCTTCATATGATGCAGGGGACGCCTTATGTATATCAGGGAGAAGAGCTGGGAATGACCAACTGTCCCTTTGGATCAATTGAGAACTACAGGGATCTGGAAAGTATCAACGCTTATCATGAACTGACAGAGGCCGGACTCCGGCAGCCGGAAGAATTATTGGAATGCATCGCTTATAAGAGCAGAGATAATGCCAGAACGCCTATGCAGTGGAACAGCGGCAAAAACGGCGGATTTACAGAGGGAACGCCCTGGATTATGGTAAATCCAAATTACAAAGAAATCAATGCAGAGCAGGAACTGGCGGATCCGGATTCAGTATTCCATTATTATCAGCAACTGATCGCTCTGCGGAGATCCAGCATCTGGTCGGATATTATCGTATATGGACATTATGAGCTTCTGGCTCCGGAGGATCCGCAGGTGTTTGCCTATACGAGAGAGTACGAAGGAAGAAAACTTCTTGTAATATGCAACTTGTCAGCAGAGAAAGTATCCTTTGAAATACCAGGTTCTGTATCCTGGACTCAGGCCGATAGACTTATTGGAAATTATGAAAAACAAGAGTTGAGCATAAAAACGGAACTTCGCCCGTGGGAAGCGGAAGTTTGGTCAATTTTATAAAAACTGGAAACGATTCCAAAAAGTCAATGTGCAAAATGACATAAAAAATACGAATTTTATGTGGAAAACTATTGAAATTTTGTGCAAAACGTGTATAATAATAAACACGTAGCAGATAAAAAATTAAAGAAAGGAAGGGTAAGAAAACATGAAAAAACTATTAGCACTCTTACTAACAGGAACAATGGTACTGTCATTGGGAGCATGCGGCGGAGGCGGCTCTGACGGCGGAAGCGGTGATTCAGGAAGTTCAGGCTCCGGATCCTCCGGCGGAAAAACACTGCGTCTGGTAAACGGAAAAATCGAAGTGGATGCTCAGCTGAAGAAACTGGCAGAGATGTACAAAGAAGAGACAGGCGTTACCGTAGAAATCGAGTCTATGGGCGGCGGTATCGATATCCAGGGTACGCTGAAAGGTTATTATCAGGGCGATAATATGCCGGATATCTTTGTAAACGGAAGTATTCCTGATTTTGAAAACTGGGAAGGCATGCTGGTAGATATGAGCGATCAGAAATGGGTATCTGATACAGATCAGGCCTATGTAGATGAAGAGTACGGAACTATCGGATTTCCATATACTGTAGAAGCTATCGGCCTCAGTTATAATGCGGATATCCTGGAAAAGGCAGGTATTGATCCGGCTTCTATCACAGGCCCGGACTCTTTAAGAGAAGCTTTTGAAACACTGGATGCCAAAAAAGATGAATTAGGTCTGACAGCAGTTGTTGGATACTGCGCAGAGGTTGCTTCTCTGTACTGGTCTACAGGAAATCATCTGTTTGCGAACTATCTTGATGCAGGTCTGGACCGTGATGATACTACATATATTGATATGCTCAATGACGGCGGAAAGATTGATACAGACCGTATGACAGACTTTGCAGAGATGGTTGAGCTTTTCCAGGAATATTCTGATCCTGCTCTGTTAGTATCCGGTACATATGATCAGCAGATACTGAATTTTGCTTCTGGAAAATACGCATTTGTAACACAGGGCTCTTGGATAGGCGCAACTATGACTTCAACAGATGCAGATGCTTATGAAGCAGCAGGTAATTTTAAAGTCGGTATGATTCCATATACTTTTGAAGAAGGAATTGACACAATTCTTACAAATGCTCCTTCCTGGTGGTCTGTTTATAAAGACGGCAACACAGAAGAAGCTCTGAAATTCCTTCAGTGGTGTTCTGAATCTACAGCACAGCAGGTTCTGGTTGAGGAGGCTGGATTTATCAGCCCATTTAATTCCTGCGAATATGTAGCTAACGATCCATTTGCACAGACTATCGTAGATTATCAGTCAGCAGGAAAGACTTCCGGATGGCACTGGCTGGAAATGATCGAGGGTCTGGCACAGAACTATACCGGACAGGTATTCGGTGATTTCGCAGCCGGAAACCTGGATGTTGACGGATTCGTAACCACAATGCAGCAGGTACTGCAGAGTGCATACGCAGGCTGATCATAATTTTACAGATTGAAAGAAAAGGCGGGTGGCGGTTTTCAGTCGCTGCCCGCTCTTTGTATACTTTTGACTCAAGAAAGGAGGAGTAGTGCATGAGTAATCAAAGCACTGCAGGAAGGAGAGTTTTTTCCTTAATTCTTCTGATCGGAGGCCTTTGCCTTCTGGTGGGAGCACTGATCCTGGATTTCACGGGAAGTCCTCTGACATTCCGCGGTCCTATGCTGATCATAGGAGCTGTGGCAATTATTATCGGAGCATATTTCTATCCGACGATCAAGCACCATAGAAAAATCATTAACGTGCTGTTTTTATTCCCTCTTTTATTTACTTTTGCCGTAACAGTTATTATCCCTTTGGTGCTGGGCGTCTTTTATTCTATGACAGACTGGAATGGTATCCGTTTCAATGAATTTGTCGGACTTGGAAACTATACTGCTATGTTTAAAGAACCCAGCTTTATCTGGTCTATTTTAATCACCATCCTTTTTGTGGTCTTTAATATGATCCTGGTAAATGTTGTTGGATTCCTCCTGGCTCTTCTGTGTACTTCTAACTTAAAAGGATTAGGATTTTTCAGAGCGGCCTATTTCCTTCCTAATCTGATCGGCGGTATCGTTCTTGGTTATATCTGGCAGTTCGTTTTCAATAATGTACTGACACAGCTCACAGAAAAGATTTCCGGCAATCAGGCATCTATTCTTTCAACAACAAGTACAGCTTTTGCTGGTATCATTGTTGTATATATCTGGCAGTATGCCGGCTATATTATGTTGATTTATATCACAGGCCTTACACAGGTTCCAAAAGATGTGCTGGAAGCTTCACAGATCGATGGAGCGAGCAGGATCGCAACTTTATTTAAAATCAAGATTCCTATGATCGCATCTACTATCACGATCTGTACTTTCCTGACACTGACATCTGCGTTCAAACAGTTCGACGTAAACATGGCATTGACAAATGGTTCCGGCTCTGTTGCAAACTTCATGGGAAGCTACCTTACAAATGGTACTCAGATGCTGGCATTAAATATTTATAATACAGCTATTTCAAAAGATAACTATGCAATGGGCCAGGCAAAGGCAGTGCTGTTCTTTATCATCCTGGCGGTTGTATCTTTGGTACAGGTACGTATATCAAACAAGAAGGAGGTTGAATTGTAATGAAGAAAAAAAATGTGATTACTCTGGTTATTACAGTGATCGCCATCATCCTTGCTGTTTATATACTGTTTCCATTTTATCTGGTATTGATGAACTCCTTCAAAAATGCTAATGATATCGTGGCGAATCCGATTTCCTTTGTGGGAGCAAGTTTTTCTCAGTGGACCACTAACTTGTCCAACGTAGTTAATAACTCTAACTTTAATTTCTGGTATGCTTTCGGAACTTCCCTGATCATTACCGTAGTTTCTCTGGTATTGCTTGCATTATTCGGAAGTATGGCAGCATGGGTAATCTGCCGTAACAAAACAAAATGGTCTACAGCAATCTATATGGTATTTATTGCATCTATGATCATTCCTTTCCAGGTGGTTATGCTGCCCTTGATCTCTACTTTCCGTGATGTGGGATCTTTCGTGGGAATTTCCATGCTGCAGTCTATCCCAGGTATCGTATTCGCATACTGTGGATTCGGCGGAGCTATGACCGTATTCATTCTTACGGGCTTTATCAAAAATATTCCTTACGAGCTGGAAGAAGCCGCCAACATTGACGGCTGTTCCCCAGAGGGAATCTTTTTCAGGATCATCTTCCCTCTGCTGAAACCGGTTATCACTACAGTTACGATTCTGAACGGTATGTGGATCTGGAACGACTATCTGCTTCCATCTCTGATGCTGGGACAGAATGGTAAAGTAAAGACCCTTCCTGTAGCTGTGCAGGCTTTCGTTGGATCCTATGTAAAACAGTGGGATCTGATCCTGACAGCAGCTCTGCTGGCAATCGTACCAATGATCATTATCTTCCTGTTTGCACAGAAACAGATCATGCACGGTATGGTAGAAGGAGCTATTAAATAAGAGAGTGCAACATGAGCGTCCTGCTCATTTGTTAACATTAAGAAGCGCTCCGGCACAAAGATTTTTCTTTGATACCGGAGCGCTTCTGTTTATTCTGCGTTCTGATAAATTCCGTTTACAGTTACTTCAAAGACAGCGTCCTGTCCGTTCAGATCCTCTACGCCATAGTTTTCCGGGAAGGTAACATTTACATCTACAGTGTCTCCCGGATGAGCTCCGATGAGCTGTTCTTCAAAATCGTCGATGTAAGATCCGGAGCCGATCACCAGATCTGTACCCTGTCCGTTGGTACTGCCGCCGTCGAATTCCACTCCATCTATAGTGCCTACATAGTCGATATTGACGGTATCTCCATCCTCCACTGTAAGAGAAGTATCTGTGGAAAGGGAAGAGGAAGCATCGCTTTCGTTTTCTTCTGAGCTGCTGTCTTCTGAACCTGTATCAGAAGTACTCTGTTCAGTTTCTGCTTCCTGTGATTCCTTTGAACCAGAATTCCTTACTGCATCTGCCGCCAGGACAATGACTAGAAGCAGGATGATGATGCCGGGGATAAACCAGGCCAGGAATTTCTTCAGTTTTCTTATAGTATCCTGCTTTTTTCTTTCCTGCGCCCGGCGCTTCTGGGCTAGTTTTCGGTTTTCTTTTTTCATGTCGAACTCTCCTCATTATGATATTTCTTAAAGTTTACCTTATAAATGTGGAAAATTTGTGTTTTTTATAAAAAAAGAGAATATAAAAAATTATTCCGGAAGGATCTGTTTTATATGGGAAGACTTTTCCTGATTCTCTTTTGCTTCCTGGCGGGCTTCTCTGGGAGTGCAGCCGTAGATTTCCCGGAAAAGTTTATGAAAGAGTTTGTAATTGGTAAAGCCGTTTCGGTCTATGATGTCCATGATCGGATCTTCTGTGGCGATCAGCTCGTGATGGATATGGGAGAGCCGCACCTGATTTACATGCCGGGTAAAATTGATTCCCATCTGCTGCTTGAAAAAGCGGCAGAAATATTCCCGGTTCAGACCGAATTCCCCTGCAATGTCCTCCAGGAGAATAGGATGCCGGTAATTTTTTTCTACATATAGAAGGATTTCCTGGAGGCGCTCCTGATTTTTGGCGGTCCCGGGAATCCGGGAAGAGGGAAGCTGATAAGAAAAATGATTGAGGAGATGAAAAAGAATCTCCATGACAATAGCGTCGCTGCCAAGGCGCATAGCGGACGGATGCTGTATATACATGGGAACCAGCTTTTTAAACAGACTGCATATTTCCAGATAATAGGGAAGCTTTTCTTTCTGGAGGGTGTCCCGCATACAGTCGATTCCGGGCAGCGCTGCGTCTTCTATATAGGATTCCAGGAACTCCCTGGATACATGAACGGTAACTCCCATAGAGGCCAGAGCGCATTGGGATTCATGGATCTGATTGGAATCTACTACAATAAACTCTCCCGGCACAAGGATATGTTTGACTCCTCCTACAATGATCTCAGCCGTACCGTTCAGGATGTAGATCAGCTCAATGGCAGGATGCCAGTGGGCGGGAAAATAGGACCCCCGGTTACTGTAGTAATGAATGGCAATACTGGTATTTTCAAGATCATAGAGATGCTCATAAATGGCCTGTTTCATATCTAAAAACCCCTTGAAATGTCAATTTTGACTTAAAAACAGTCAATAAAATATCTAAAAACTACTCTTTTTCAATGATAGCATATGATTGTAACAAAGAAAACAGCAAATCTTGAAAAGGAGATAAGTATTATGAAAAAAATGATGAATGACAATAATGTAACAAAGAAACTTTCTTTTGTAGAGCGTCTTGCAAAATATGTAGAAAATAACGCTGAGTATTTTGCAAACCTGCATTGCCTTTGTTCCGGAGATTTTCACGCAAGATTTTAATTTTTAATGGAAACGGCGGAACAGTAAGATGCAGAAAAAAGAACGACAGAAAAAGAAGCAGTTAAAAAAGAACCGAGATATGAAGCGGTAAGATTCCTTTCATATCCCGGTTCTTTCCTGTTGCAGATTTATCAGCGCTCCATCATACTGATGGACTCAATACCGACGCTTCCTCCTCTTACAACTTCTATAGTTTTAAACTCTTCTTTGATCAGTTTGATAACTGCGTCGTTTTTAGTAGCGGTCTGGACAAATTCCAGAAGAAGGCTGTCTTTTCCATAATCGATGACTCTGGCTTTAAAAGTTTCTGCGATCTGGAAAAGCTCTACCTTATCTGCCGGCGTACATTTCTTTACCTTAATATAGAGGATTTCCTTCATGCGGATGAAAATATCGGTAAAGTCAATGACTTTAATGACTTCCACCATACGGTTCAGCTGTTTTTTGATCTGTTCAAAGGTCTCATCATCGCTGACAGTAGCGATAGTCATACGGGAGACGGTAGGATCTTCTGTAGTACCTACTGTCAGACTGTCCAGGTTATAGCTCTTTCCGGCAAAAAGCCCGGAAATCTTGGACAGCACACCTACCTGATTTTCTACATATAAAGATATCCATCTTTTTTTCATTCCTTTTTCCATTTTCCCGTCCTCCTAACAATCCATAATCATATCTTCTAAGGTTCCGCCCGGTTTGATCATAGGATATACCATTTCCTCCGGGTCGATGATAAATTCAATGATAGTAGGCGCCTTAGTGTTCTTTTTCGCCTCTTCAAAGGCCGGCGCGATCTCATCTTTACTCATAACCCGGATGCCTTTGGCTCCGTAGCTCTCCGCCAGCTTCACAAAATCAGGAACATATTCTGATGGAAATTCTTCCCCGTTTGTACGGCGGGAGAGGGCGCCTGCTTTCAGATTGGTCATAGAGTAGCGTTTGCCGTAGAACAGCTTCTGCCACTGACGTACCATACCCAGATACTCATTATTAAAGATACACAGTATTACAGGAAGCTCCTCCAGAACCGCAGTGGCCATTTCCTGGATATTCATCTGCATGCCTCCGTCTCCGGAGATGGCGATTACCGGCACGTCCGGGTTTCCGATCTTGGCGCCGATGGCTCCCGGAAGTCCGTAGCCCATAGTACCCAGGCCTCCTGACATAACCAGATGCTTCTTGGGATTCAACTCTGCGTACTGGGCAACCAGCATCTGATGCTGTCCTACGTCGGTAACAAGAATGGCTTCGTCAAACTGACGGTTGATTTCATTAATGATATCCAAAGGACTCATAAGCTTTCTGTCCTTCATGGTCAGAGGATGTTCTTCTTTCCATTCCTGGATCTGATCCAGCCATTTCTGGGTGCTCTGCTCGGTTACATATTCCGCCATTTTTGTGATCGCTTCTTTTGCGTCAGCTACAATGGGGATATCAACCTGGATATTTCTGGAGATAGAAGCGGTATCAATATCTATATGGATGATCTTGGCATGAGGAGCGAAAGCGTGGAGCTTTCCGGTAATGCGGTCGTTGAATCTGGTCCCGATAGAAAACAGCACGTCGCAGTTGCTTACTGCCATATTGGCGGCATAGGCTCCGTGCATTCCCAGATTTCCTACAAACAGAGGGTGATTGGTAGGGATGGCTCCGCGGCCCATAACAGTAGTTACTACCGGCACCTGGGTCTTTTCTACTACCTGAGTAAAGATTTCTCCGGCTCTGGCAATGTTTACTCCGCCGCCTGCCAGGAACAGGGGACGTTTTGCTTTTTCAAGAACCTTGATAGCCTTTTTCAGCTGGCCGATATGAACGCTGGTATTAGGCTTGTACCCTCTGATATTGACGGTCTTGGGATATTCCGGGCTTCCCAGTTCTCCCATTACGTCTTTTGGAAGATCCACCAGTACCGGTCCCGGCCGTCCTGTACGGGCAATATAAAAGGCTTCTTTAATGATGCGTCCCAGATCCTCACGTCTTCTTACGGTAACTCCGTATTTGGTAATGCTTCTGGTGATGCCCACGATATCCACTTCCTGGAATGCGTCGTTTCCGATTAGGTATCTGGCTACCTGGCCGGTAAAGCATACAAGAGGCACACTGTCATAGTTGGCTGTAGCCAGACCGGTAACCACATTGGTAGCTCCTGGTCCGCTGGTAACAAGACATACCCCCACCTTTCCTGTTGTCCTTGCGTAAGCATCTGCTTCATGGACCAGAGCCTGCTCATGACGGGGAAGGACGATGTCGATATTATTCTGTTTATACAGTTCATCACTGATGTCGATCGTGGTGGCTCCGGGATAGCCGAAGAGAACCTCCACCCCTTCTTCCTTTAAGGCTTTTACGAACAATTTGTTTCCTGTGATCTGTTTCATATGAGATACCTCCTGTCTCTTTTTTCAAGAATGCCTTCTGATATTTATCCTATAGGATAACCTGAAAAATTTTCCTGCAGAATAAAAATACCCTAAGCATAAAGCTTAGGGCGAATTGATCCGTGTTACCACCTAATTTCAGAGAATCACTCTCTGCACTCAGCCAGTACAGAAGAAACTATACTGCTTTCCTGTAACGTGGAAATTACGTTGGAGCTTACTGCATGATACTTGATCTACCATGGTTCGGTCCACTGCTCGAAGGCTACCTTCCATAATCCCTTCACAAAGACTTCCACCAGCCGTCTTTTCTCTGGACATCCGGCGATTATGTACTCCTCCTTGTCACTGCATTTTATACATGTGATAAAGTTATTAAAAGTATTATATGTGCAAAAACACCAGTTTGTCAACAAAAATAAAATAAATTTGTGAAGTTTTTACTTTATCTGGAAAATGGTTGACAGTCGGATTGGACAAGGTTATGATTATAGATAACAAATTCATAATTTGGCCACATATGCCAGAGGAAAAGTTCCAGAGATGGATTAAATGGGAATCCGGTGAGAATCCGGAACGATCCCGTCACTGTGATTGTGAGCAAACCGTATGATGCCACTGAGGTTCAGGCCTTGGGAAGGCGCGGTGAGCGTTGAGCATAAGTCAGGAGACCTGCTTATCCTTTTACCTTGAGCTTCTTACGGACGATGGGAGTGCTCATTAATAAACCGGCAGCGGGGATTTTGTAATTCTCTGTATTTTCATATCTCTGTTGTTCTTTATGTGATATCCTGACGACCGTAACTATGTTACGGTCGTTTTTTTGTTTTGTGGTGTGAGAGGTAGGGCGGAGAACAGCCAGATTGGATGAAACTGCAAAAGAAAGAAGAGGTATAAGCATATGAAAATGAAAAAAGTATTCTCATTACTGCTGTCCTCCCTGCTGATCGCTGCCGGAATGACCGGGTGCTGGGGAGAAAGTACACGATCTGCGGACACCGCTGAAACCGGTTCGGGAAATCGGGAGAACGAAGTAAATCAGGAAGCCTATGAGACAGAGCAGGACAGTTCAGGAGGCAGGTCCATGACCTTCGGAATACAGAATTATGGCGGCGGAGGTCTTGATCCTGCCGCAGAAATAAACTGCGCCTGGAATCTTACCCGATATGGGGTGGGAGAGTGCCTGTTTAAATTTGACAACTCTATGAATGTGGTAAACACCCTGTGCGATACTTATACGGTCAATGATGAACATACAGAATGGGCTTTTCATATCCGGGAGGGCGTAAAGTTTTCTGACGGCTGCGATCTGACGCCGGAAGCTGTAAAGGCCAGCTTTGAACGGTTATTTGAGGAAGGACCAAACGGGTCATCTGCTCCCCAGGTTTATCTGGAAACGGAGGCAGAGATTACTGCCGATAATGAGACCGGAAATCTTACAATCCGGACCACAACCCCTTATGTGGATCTGACCAAAAATCTGGCTTATCCTGTTATGGCTATCCTGGACGTGGAACATACTACGGACTATGATCACAGTCCCATAGGAACCGGCCCTTATGTGGCTACTGATTTTCAGGAAGAAGTGGGCTATACCATGGTGGCAAATGAACATTACTGGGACGGTGAAGTGCCTTTTGAATCTGTTGAGCTGCTGTATATGGGAGACGCCTCTGCAAAGGCCATGGCCCTTCAGTCCGGCCAGCTGGATCTGGCTGAAAATGTTACAAATATCAGTGACCTGAATACTCTGAGGGAGGACCCGGAATTTACCGTTACCATTGCCAGCGGCGTCCGTACCGGCCTGGCACACATGAATGTGGCCGAAGGCAGGCTGCTGTCCAACAAGACCTTACGTGAAGCAGTGCTGATGGCTCTGGATGATGAGACCATGTGTTCTGTTACAGTGGGAGGACTGTATACTTCCGGTTATTCAGTACTCCCCTCCAATCTGGACTATGGGTATGAGAATTTAACGGATCCTTACCCCTATAATCAGGAGGCGGCAATACAGCTTCTGGACGATGCGGGAATTGTGGATACTAACGGAGACGGAATCCGGGAGCTGGACGGAGAAGAAGTGATCCTCCATTATGTGACCTATTCCAACCGCTGCCTGGATGATTTTGCCGAGGCTATTCAGCAGCAGCTTGCGGAAATCGGTATCGGGGTTGATCTGGAAATCGGCGATTCCGCCCGTCAGTGGGACAGCTACCAGTCCGGTGATTTTGATTTAAACGGATCAAACTGGACCACAGTAGGCAGCGGAGATCCTACGGAATATCTGGCTGCATGGTGTTCTACCTCCGGTTCTGATTACTGCGGCTACCAGAATGATGAATATGATGAATTATATGATCAGCTGAGCACTACCTTTGACGAAGATGAGCGCCGTGACATTATCCAGAGGATGCAGCAGATCCTTCTTGACGACGCGGCTGTGTTGGTCCATGGCTATTATAACAGCTCTATGATCTCCAGAAACGCTACTATCGGCGGCGCGGCCATCCATACCGCTGATTATTACTGGCTTACCAATGAAATATATCCTGCAGCCCAGTCCTGACGATCTGCCGGGAAACTGCAAACAGGATTTTCCAGGCAACGCCTGGGCAGAAAGGAGAAAAAACTTTGACTGCAAAATACTTAGGAAAAAGACTGCTCCAGATGATTCTTGTAGCTGTAGGGATCAGTTTTTTGTCATTTTTGATTACTTACCTGGCCCCCGGGGACCCTGTGCGTACTATGTATGCAGCTTCCGGAGTTGTGCCCAGTGAAGAAGTTATCCGGCAGACACGGGAGGCTATGGGACTGAACCGGCCGGTGCTGGTCCAGTATTTTGACTGGCTGACAGGATGCCTCCACGGAGATTTCGGCACATCTTACGCCTATAACAACTCTGTTTCCGCTTTGCTTTTAAACCGGCTTTGGCCTACGCTGAAGCTGTCAATCTTTTCCATGATATTGATGCTTGTGATAGCCGTACCTCTTGGTATGATACAGGCCACCCATAAGAACAGCCTTGTAGATTACGGCCTGCGGGGCCTTACTTTTTTTGGCGTATCCATGCCAAATTTCTGGGTGGGACTGCTGCTGATGCTGTTTTTCTGCGTACGTCTGAAACTGCTGCCTGTAGTCTGTTCCGGAGGGGACTTTAAAAGTATGATACTTCCGGCAGTCACCCTTGCTTTTGCCATGTCTGCCAAGTATACCCGTCAGGTGCGGACTGCAATTTTGGAGGAACTGAGTCAGGATTATGTCGTGGGAGCAAGAGCCAGAGGAGTAAAGGAGTGGAAGATCCTGTGGCTCAATGTATTTCCCAACTCCCTGCTGCCTCTGCTTACTATGCTGGGCCTATCCCTTGGCTCCCTGCTGGGAGGCACTGCCGTGGTGGAGGTTATCTTTACATATCCCGGCCTGGGAAATCTGGCGGTATCTGCCATAACCGCATACGATTATCCACTGATCCAGGGGTACGTCTTATGGATTTCTCTGATCTATATGGTAGTCAATCTGATTGTGGATATTTCCTATAATCTGGTTGATCCAAGAATGAAAGAAAAGAGGTAGAGCAGAATGAAAATCAGAAATTTTATTAGAAAAAATAAGTCCTTTTGTTTCTTTGCTTTCCTCGCCTTTTTGATCATCCTTACGGCTGTTTTTGCCCCGGTCATCACAGGAGGGGTCAGCCCTTCAGAGGCTGTGCTGGGGGATGCTCTCCAGCCTCCCGGCAGAGAGCATATTTTCGGAACCGACAAACTGGGACGGGATATCTTTACCAGGGTGATCTATGGAGCCCGGACTAGTCTTGTGGCGGCTTTCTCTGTAGTGATCCTTATTTTTGTCCTGGGGACGGTCCTGGGAGTTTTGGCCGGCTATTTCGGCGGCTGGATCGATACTGTGATCATGCGTATCGCAGACCTGATGGTATCTTTTCCCGGGATGGTCTTCGCTATGGCTATCGCCGGCGTCCTGGGCGCCAGCATAAGAAATGCGGTGATTGCAGTGGCTTTGGTAAGCTGGACAAAATATGCCAGACTTGCCCGGAGTCTGGTGCTGAAGATCCGGAACCGGGATTATGTGGCCGCTGCCGTGATCACAGGCTCCAGAACCCTTTATATACTGAGAAAATATATGATCCCCAACGTTATCCCCACTTTGGTCATTACCGCCGCAACAGATATCGGAGGTATGATGCTGGAACTGGCAGGGCTTTCTTTCCTCGGATTCGGAGCCAAGGCCCCTACGCCTGAATGGGGTCTGATGCTCAACGAAGGCCGTCAGTATATCCAGAATGCGTCCTGGATGATGATTTTTCCGGGAGCGGCGATTTTTATTGTCGTGGTTGTCTTCAACCTGTTGGGAGACGCCCTTCGGGATGTTCTGGATCCAAAAGATGAGTAGGAGGGGATTTTATGCTTGAGATAAAAAACGTTACCATATCCTACAAAGACCGTCCTACGGTCAAAAATTTCAGTATGACTCTCAAAAAAGGCGAGATCGCCTCTATCGTAGGCGAGTCCGGCTCAGGGAAAACCACTGTGATCAGAGCGGTGCTCGGCCTTCTGCCCGGAGGAGGAAGGGTCACAGAGGGAGATATCTTGTTTGAAGGAAAATCCCTGCTGAAAAACACAGCCGAAGAATGGAGAAATCTCCGGGGCACAGATATATCTATGATCTTTCAGGATTCCGGAGCCATGCTGAATCCTATCAGAAAGATCGGCAGCGTTTTTGTGGAATATATCCGTACCCACGAAAAGGTCAGCAGGAAAGCGGCCTGGGAAAAGGGGAGAGAAATGCTTGAACAGATGCGTCTGCCAAGCAGCGACAATATTATGCAATCTTATCCCTTCCAGCTTTCCGGCGGCATGCGGCAGCGGGTAGGCATTGCCATGGCTATGACTTTTCAGCCAAAGCTATTGCTGGCAGATGAGCCCACTTCTGCTCTGGATGTGACGACCCAGGCCCAGATCGTAAGACAGATGATGGAGCTGAGAGATGAGTGGGGGACAAGTATTATTATGGTTACTCACAATTTGGGAGTTGCAGCCTATATGTCTGATCAGATTCTGGTGATGAAAGAGGGACAGATCGCAGATACCGGCAGCAGGGACCAGATCCTGAAGGGCGGCCGCAGTATTTATACACAGGAACTTTTAGAAGCAGTTCCTTCTTTAGGAGGTGACCGTTATGTTTGATGAAAGGGACCTGCTGCTGGAGGCAAGACATGTGACCCGCCGCTTTCCTGCTTCAGGAGGCAGAGTGCTGACTGCCTGCAATGATGTTAATCTGAAATTTTACAAAGGGAAAACTCTGGGACTGATCGGAGAGTCTGGCTGCGGAAAATCTACATTCATGCGTCTTGTGGTCCGGCTGGATATCCCTACAGAGGGAGAGATTCTCTTCAGGGGAAAGGACCTGACAAAAATGAAAGGGGAGGAACTGCGCCAGACCCGTCAGCATATCCAGATGGTCTTCCAGGATCCTAACGGGTCTTTTAATCCCAAGATGCGCATTCGGGATATTTTATGCGAACCCCTTATGAACTTTGGCCGGATCAAAGCTTCCGAGAAGGAGGAGAAGGCCCGGGAACTTCTGGAAGCAGTGGATCTTCCCGGCGATTTCGCAGACCGTTTTCCTCACAGTATGTCCGGCGGACAGCGCCAAAGGATCGCCATTGCCCGGGCTATAGCCCTGGAACCGGAACTGATCATCATGGATGAAGCCACCTGTGCTTTGGATGTGTCTGTACAGAAGACAATTATCCAACTGGTCTGCAGACTGCAGAAAGAAAAGAATATTGCCATCGGATTTATTGCTCATGATCTGGGACTGATCCAGTCCTTTGCCCATCAGATTGCCGTGATGTATCTGGGGAATATTGTAGAAATCATTCCCGGCGAAAAGGTGGAAAAGGCAAAGCACCCTTATACACGTACTCTGATCGATTCCATCTTTGATCCGAAAATGGACTTTTATAAGAAAATAGAGCGGATTGACAGCGAGATCCCCAGCCCTCTGGATATGCCTCCCGGCTGTCCTTTCCAGACCCGCTGTGAGCATTGCAGAGAATTGTGCCGGAAAGAGCGTCCAGTACTGAAGACCATTGGAGAGGGACATGAGGTAGCCTGCCATCTGTTTGACGGATCAGGAAAGGAGGGGAAGAGCCCATGAAAAAATATATGGGATTCCTTCTGACGGTGGTCCTTCTGTTTTCTCTGTTTTCAGGCTGCATGGCCGGGAGTTCAGAGAAGGTTGCCAATCGGGATCAGGAGGAGGCAGAGGCCAGCGGCCTTGATATCCATAAGATCGGCGTTGCTACTTACGACATAAAGGATGCTCAGGTTATGATGTTTAAGGACTACCTGGATAATTATATTAAAGAAAGTTTTTCGGATGTGACCTTTTTATATTCGGAAAGTATTTCCGACAGTGACGAACTGGTGGATTTCCTGGAAAACTGCGCCGAAAATCAGGTGGAAGGGGTAATGGTTTTCGGATCCTATGATCTGCAGAAGGAAGTGGCCTTCTGCGCGGATCATGGAATGTATATGATCCGTCCTTCTGCAACTTCTTCAGAGGCTGACTTTGAAGCGGTGGCATCTAATCCTTATTATGTAGGGGAAATCGGTCCGGGAACCGAGCTGGAGTATGAAGCCGGAGTGTCCATGGCCCGGGCATTGGCCGGGGAGGGAAAGACATATCTGATCTTTTCCAGCGGCGCCGCCCAGGACAATGAGATGCACAGACTGCGTACCCTGGGGATTCTGGATACCCTTCAGGAGATTTATGGAGTGACTTTTGACCAGTCATCTGAGGAATTGGCAGTGACGGAGGAAACGACTGCCCTTGAGGCCGGAGACCTGAAGCTTCTTATTTGCCCTGGATATCTGGAAAGAGAGGAAAACTGCGGGACAGCGGAAGAAGTTGCATCCTCTGGTGAATATACTACAGTTTTATCCGTAGTTCCTGTCAGCCCCCTGATAGACACCCTTGAGTCTCTGGATATTGAGTGCGGCGTGATCGACTGCTTTTCCGAGGATAATTATTACGGATTTAAAAACGGGACAATCGCCTATGTGGCCGGCAAATACCAGTCGGAAATCGGTCCCGGCTTCGCAGCTCTGTACAATGCCATTACCGGCTATGGAGAGGACTATCGGGAAGACGGCAGGGCTTTTCGCTTAGAACAGGGATTCTGGACAGCAAAGAGCAGCCAGGAGTATGAAAGCATGTATTCCCTGGCCCGCAGTGTCTCGGTCAATGCCTATAATTACGAAGATTTATATTCTGTGATCAAAAGCATGAATCCGGAAGCGGAATTCAGTGATCTGAAGGAATTGGCGGAAAGCTACAGTTACGAAGAATGTCTGGCGAGACGAGACACATGAGCCGGATTATGAAAATTATATAAGGATCATCCCCGTTGAAACTGGTTTTCAGTTTTTGATGGGGACGTTTCTTTGTAAAAATAAATTAAAGGTGGATATGGAATGGATAATCAAACAAAGGATCTGACACAGGGACCTATCGGAAGACAGGTTTCCTTTTTTGCCCTGCCTCTGCTGGGAGGAAGCCTGATCCAGCAGTTATATAATACGGTAGATCTGATCTTTGTGGGACAATTTCTGGGGAAAAGCGCCTCGGCGGCAGTGGGCGCCGGAAGCCTGCTTGTAACCTGTATCCTGGGCTTTTTCACAGGTCTTGGGGTAGGAGTGGGAATTCTGGCAGCCAGGGCCTTTGCCATGGGAAAAGAGAAGGAGCTGGGGAGGACTGTCCACTGCACCGCAGGACTGGCATTGATTTTTTCAGTTTTGTTTACTCTTATTGGAGTGATCTTTACTCCGGTTTTTCTGGAGTGGCTGAACACGCCGGAGAATGTTATGGAGCAGGCAGTGGTCTATCTGAGGATCTATATGCTGGGCCTTTTCTCCATTGTCAGCTATAATCTGGGGTCGGGAATCCTGAGGGCTATGGGGAATTCCAGATCTCCCATGCTCTATCAGCTGGCAGGAGGCATCCTCAATGTGGCAGGAGATGCCTTCTTTATCTGTGGGCTGGATTTTGGAGTGGCGGGAGCTGCTCTGGCTACTGTCTGCTCTCAGACTCTGGCAGCTATTTTAGTCATAGGCAGACTTGCAGGCTTGAAAGCCCCCTGCGGACTGAAAATATCTCAAATAAGGATCTACAGAAAACTTACACGGCAGATCATGGGGTTTGGGATTCCTGCGGCTATTCAGTCTATTGTGATCACACTTTCTAATCTGATCGTACAGTCAGGGATCAATGGACTGGGGGTAGACAGCATTGCGGCGTTTACTGCCTATTTTAAGATTGAAAACTTTATTTATCTGCCCATTATGGCTTTCGGACAGGCAGCTTCTACTTTTACCAGCCAGAATATAGGGGCGGGACAGAGACAGAGGGTGAGAAAGGGAGCCTGTATAACGATTCTTCTGGGAACGGCTGTGACTCTGTTTGTAAGCGGTTTTATCCTTTTTTTCTGTCCGTATATTTTTTCTGCTTTTGTTCCGGACCGGCAGGTGGTGGCTCTTGGCTGCCAGATTGCAGCTATTGCTTATCCCTTTTATTTTTTGTATGTCTTTCTGGAAGTTTTTTCTTCTGTGATCCGGGGAGCGGGAAAGACTCTGGTATCTATGATCTTGATCCTCGGAAATATGTGTGTGCTGAGGATCTGCCTGCTTCAGGTCATGCTGTATATCAGACCGGACGTCCAGGGAGTTGCAGTTATATATCCTGTGACCTGGGGAACAACGGCGCTGTGCATGTTCCTTTATTATAAATGGGGCAGATGGGAAAAGAATGTGCCGGAAGCTTTTGGATAAAGCCGAAAATAATTGCTTTTTTTACAGGAATCCCCTATAATGGAACGGAAACGGAACCAGCCCCAAAAGGGCAGTTCACAAAAAAGGAAAAGGGGTAAAATTATGCTGAAAGGTAAAACAGTTGTGCTGGCAGTGACAGGAAGCATTGCCGCATACAAGATCGCTTCCCTTGCCAGCGCCCTGAAAAAGCTTCATGCAGACGTACACGTGCTGATGACAAAAAACGCAGAGAACTTTATCAATCCCATTACTTTTGAGACTCTGACGGGAAATAAGTGCCTGATCGACACCTTCGACAGGAACTTTCAGTACAATGTGGAGCATGTGGCACTGGCAAAAAGAGCAGACGTAGTAATGGTAGCTCCGGCTTCGGCCAATGTGATCGGAAAGATCGCCCACGGCATTGCCGATGATATGCTGACCACCACAGTGATGGCCTGCCGCTGCAAAAAAATCTTTGCGCCGGCGATGAACACCCAGATGTTTGAGAATCCCATTGTCCAGGATAATCTGAAAATACTGGAACACTACGGCTATGAGGTGATCAGCCCGGCCTCCGGTTATCTGGCCTGCGGAGACACCGGCCAGGGAAAAATGCCGGAACCGGAGCTTCTCCTCCAGTATATCTTAAAGGAAATCGCCTTTCCAAAAGACCTGGAGGGAAAGAAGATCCTGGTCACTGCAGGACCTACTCAGGAATCCATTGACCCGGTACGGTATATTACTAACCATTCTTCCGGAAAAATGGGTTATGCCCTGGCAAAGATGGCTATGTTAAGAGGAGCTCAGGTTACTCTGGTATCCGGACCTGTCGCCATTGACCCGCCGGAATTTGTTCAGATCGTTCCGGTGGTCACAGCGGAAGAGATGTTCCAGGAAGTGACCAGCCGGGCAGGAGAACAGGACATTATCATCAAAGCGGCGGCAGTGGCAGATTACCGGCCAAAAGCTGTCAGCCGGGAAAAGGTGAAGAAACAGGGAGAGGATCTTTCCCTGGAAATGGAAAGGACCAGGGATATTCTCAAATATCTGGGAGAACATAAGAAACAGGGTCAATTCCTGTGCGGGTTTTCCATGGAGACAGAGAATATGCTGGAAAATTCCAGGAAAAAACTGAATAGCAAAAATCTGGACATGATCGTGGCGAATAATCTTAAGGTAGAAGGGGCAGGATTTGCCGGAAATACCAATGTGATCACCATGATCACAGAAAATGAGGAAGTTTCACTTGAAAAGATGTTAAAAGAGGAGGCAGCCTTAAAAATTCTGGACCAGATCTTAAAGAGCATGGCTCAGGCAGAAGATCAGGCCTGAACCTTTAAGAACTAAAGCAGAAAGAAATTTCTGTGCCAAAAGTATTGTATCTCAGAAAAGAACGATAACAAGGAGGCAATTATGAAAAATTATCAGAACACAGCAGCCAGGCGGATGCCTGGAGATAACAGAAGACAGATCAGAAGTATGGTGCAGACCGCTATTTTCGGGGCGATCATTGTGATCATGGCTTTTACCCCTTTTCTCGGATATATCCCGCTGGGATTTACAAGAGCCACTATTATCCACATCCCCGTCATACTGGCGTCCCTGCTCCTGGGGCCCAAAAAGGGAGCGGGCCTGGGATTTCTTTTCGGTCTTACCAGTTTCATCAACAATACCATGAATCCGACAGTCACATCCTTTGTTTTTACTCCCTTTTATAATCTGGGGGAATTCAGCGGCGGGATCGGAAGTATCATTATCTGCTTCATCCCCAGGATACTGGTAGGAGTGGTCCCCTACTTTGTCTACAAGGGAGTGAAAAAATTCGGGACAGGCAAAGGCGTTTCCAACTTGGGACTGATCTTGGCGGGGATTTCAGGAGCCCTGGTCAATACTCTGCTGGTCATGAACATGATCTTCCTGTTTTTCAGAGAGGCTTATGCGGCGGCCAATGAGGTGGCTGTACAGGCCGTATACGGATTCATCTTATCTGTTATCGGGATTAACGGGGTTCCGGAAGCCATTGTGGCAGGAATCCTTACCTTCTTTATCGGCCGTGTGCTGATGAAAAAAAGTATCAGGGAAAGATTAGGTTTTACTTATGATTTTAGCGATTGATATTGGAAACACAAATATCGTTATTGGCTGTATCCAGAAGGGGGAGTGTCTTTTTGTAGAGCGGCTCTCCACTGTCCACACCAAGACAGAATTGGAATACGCCATTGATATTAAGAATGTCCTGGACCTTTATCATATCCGTAAGGACCAGTTAGAAGGAGGAATCATTTCCTCCGTGGTTCCCCAGGTGACCAGGGCGGCAAAACTGGCAGTGGAGAAAATAATAAAAAAAGAAGTCCTCATCGTAGGCGCAGGCATTAAGACAGGATTGAATATCCGGATCGACAACCCGGCTCAGCTGGGCAGCGATCTGGTGGTGGATTCTGTGGCGGGGATCGCCGAATATCCGGTGCCCCTGCTGATCTTTGATATGGGTACTGCCAATACAGTCTGTGTCATTGACCGGAATAAAAACTATATCGGCGGCATGATCTATCCGGGTATCGGGGTATCTTTGGATTCCCTCACTGCCCGGGCGTCACAGCTGGGAGGCATCAGCCTGGAGGCGCCGGAGCATATTATCGGGAAGAATACAGTGGAATGTATGAAAAGCGGTGTGATCTACAGCGCTGCGGCAGCCATGGACGGGATCATTGACCGGCTGGAAGAAGAACTTGGAGAGACTGCCACAGTCATCGCCACAGGAGGACTGGCCAAAAGAATTGTTCCCCACTGCAGGAGAAAGGTAATCTTAGATGATAATCTGCTGCTAAAGGGACTGTATATCATCTACCAGAAAAACCGGAAATGACCGGGGCTGACAAAGGCTGCTTAGGGAAACATAATAGTTTTATAAAATTCTGTTACTAAGAACATATGTCGGGTGAGTACCGCCGGAAGTTGAATTATCAAATTTCCGGCGGTATTTTTTCAGCCGCTTCTACCGCTATTTTTGCGATTTTTTGGTTTCCTGCTGTAGTCGCAAGGGTGTTTCTCCCCCCTATTCTGTGATCTTTTGGTTTTTTGCCGTAGTCATCTGGCTGTTTCTACCCCCAAATTTAGCGATTTTTTGGTTTTTTGCCGTAGTCACCCGGCCGCTTCTACCCCCAATTTAGCAATTTCTTGCTTTTCTGCCGTAGTCACCTGGCTGTTTCTACCCCCAATTTATCGATTTCTTGATTTCCTGCCATAGTCGCCTGGCTACTTCTACCCCCAATTTATCGATTTCTTAATTTTCTGCCGTAGTCGCCTGGCCGCTGCTACCTCCCATTTTTAATTTCCTCACTTTCAGGCCGAAATGAGGGAAAATTTCTATCGCCCCGCTTCTGACTTTCTCCATTCCGGGCCGAAGCTGACCGGCAGTAAACCGCAGTCTTAGATGCACAGTTTGAAATTCCTCCAAATAATTCTTGACTTCCTGTGTCAAGAATGTTATCCTACAAATAGGTTAGTTATAACTAACTAATGTGGATAATCATTTTAAAACAGGTTCTTCCGGGAAAAGACCAGACATCTTTTTCCAGAAGGACCTTACCGGAATCTGGCTGCCTGGCAGGCGGATAAAAGATATAGAAAGGATGGTATTTCA
>ERZ1643249.542-NODE-542-length-42763-cov-16.073546_pt1 | contig 42763 bp, 47 predicted proteins | sample MGYA00579263_ERZ1643249 | MGnify/ENA primary metagenome ERZ1643249 (study PRJEB29033, sample SAMEA4952264) | chicken gut metagenome | biome: Broiler Chicken; feature: Gastrointestinal Tract; material: Caecum | place: Ireland | collected 2018 | study: Broiler...
CGGTTTATGAAAAGATCGTACATAAAAAACTTACAGTGAAGGATTACAGCGCAGTGGTCACGGGACTTTTGCTGGCGCTGAACCTTCCTCCGAAAGCTCCCTGGTGGATTGCTGTGATCGGCGGCGTTTTTGCTATTTTAGTAGTAAAACAGCTTTTCGGCGGTCTGGGCCAGAACTTTATGAACCCGGCTCTGGCGGCCAGATGTTTTCTGCTGATCTCTTTTACAGGCAGGATGACAGATTTTGCCGTACCTGACGGCGCCTGGGGAAATATTGTGGACACTGTATCAGGAGCCACCCCTCTGGCGGCTATGAAATCCGGAGAGACAGTAGATCTGTTAAGCCTTTTTATCGGTAATGTTCAGGGTACTATCGGTGAAACTTCAGCTCTGGCCATTCTGATCGGTGCTGCGATCCTTCTGATCCGAGGGATCATTGATTTCAGGATCCCGGTTGCCTATATCCTTACCTTCAGCGTATTTGCCCTGATTTTCGGAGGACACGGACTGGATTTCTATTATCTTCTGTGCCAGCTCTGCGGCGGCGGACTGATGCTGGGAGCATGGTTTATGGCGACAGATTATGTTACATCTCCTATTACAAGCAAGGGACGGATCGTATACGGCATCTGCTTAGGAATTTTCACAGGTCTTTTCCGTATCTTCGGGGGATCTGCGGAAGGCGTTTCCTATGCGATCATCTTCTGCAACCTGCTGGTTCCGCTTATTGAGCGTTTTACCATGCCGGCAGCCTTCGGAAAAGGAGGTAAGAAAGCATGAAAAATACAATCATAAAAGATACAATCATACTTACCCTGATCACTTTAGTATCCGGCGGTCTTCTGGGGCTGGTTTATCAGGTTACAAAAGAACCTATTGCCCAGCAGGAAGAGATGGCCAAACAGGAAGCATATCAGGCGGTATTTGAAGATGCAGATTCCTTTGAGGTCTGTGTGGAAGCGGGAGATGCAGATATTGCCCAGTACCTTGCAGACAATGGCTTTACAGCCCAGACAGTGAATGAGGTCATGGAGGCAAAAGATGCTTCAGGGGAAACCATCGGCTATGCCTTGAACATGACGACTTCTGAAGGTTATGGCGGAGATATTTCTTTTTCCATGGGCGTACAGCTTGATGGGACTTTAAATGGGATTTCTATCCTGACCATTAATGAGACCGCTGGTCTTGGAATGAATGCTACAGATGAATCCTTTAAGGGGCAGTTCAGCGATAAAAATGTGGAATCCTTTACAGTAACCAAAACAGGGGCTTCCGCAGACAACGAGATCAACGCTATCAGCGGTGCGACCATTACCTCAAATGCCATTACAGGCGGCGTAAACGCCGGTCTGTGTGCCTTTAATTACATAAAGGAGGGAGAATAAAATGAAAGCAAATACACCTGTGGAACGTTTATATAACGGTATCATTAAAGAAAATCCCACCTTTGTACTGGTTTTGGGTATGTGTCCGACTCTGGCTGTAACAACAGCAGCCATAAACGGTATCGGTATGGGCCTTACCACTACAGTAGTCCTGGCTATGTCCAACCTGTTTATTTCACTTTTGAGAAATATTATTCCTGATAAAGTGCGTATGCCTGCTTACATCGTAGTAGTTGCCTCTTTTGTGACAATTGTGCAGCTGCTTTTACAGGGCTTTATCCCCAGCCTTTACGATTCTCTGGGACTTTATATCCCTTTGATCGTAGTAAACTGTATCATTCTGGGAAGAGCGGAAGCTTATGCTTCTCAGAACGGACCTGTATCCTCTATTTTTGACGGTATCGGTATGGGACTGGGATTTACCCTGTCTATTACCATCCTGGCGGCATTTCGTGAGCTGATCGGCGCAGGTACTGTTTTCGGATTCCAGATCATGCCGGCGGCTTATGAGCCTGCGACCATCTTCATCCTGGCTCCCGGCGCTTTCTTCGTTCTGGCTTTCCTAGCTGCAGTCCGGGCAAAGATCATGGAGAAGAAACCAAAAGAAGAACAGAAACCGGTGCACTGTATGGAAGGCGGATGTGCTTCCTGCAGCAATGAAGCCTGCAGCGGAAAATTCTATGACAATACGGTAGTAAAGAAGTAAGGGGGGACGGATAGATGGAAGGTTTAGGAAATTTATTGATCATAGCAGTCAGTGCTGCGGTAGTAAATAATGTAGTATTAAGCCAGTTCTTAGGTCTGTGCCCTTTCTTCGGAGTTTCCAAGAAGATTGAAACAGCAGCAGGCATGGGCGGAGCGGTAATTTTTGTTATTACCCTTTCTTCCTTTGTAACAGGTTTGGTGTACAAGTTCATTCTGGTTCCTTTGGATATGGATTATATGCAGACTATTGTATTTATCCTGGTAATCGCGGCATTGGTACAGTTTGTGGAAATGTTTTTGAAAAAATCCATGCCTTCTCTGTATCAGAGCCTGGGTGTTTATCTGCCTCTGATCACCACAAACTGTGCAGTTTTGGGCGTTGCCCTGAATAATGTGCAGTATGGATACAACCTGCTGGAAGGTGTGGTTTACGGATTTGCCACGGCAACAGGTTTTACGATTTCCATTATTCTGATGGCAGGATTAAGAGAAAAAATGGAGTACAATGATATTCCCAAGTATTTCCAGGGATTTCCTCATGTGCTCCTTACAGCCGGATTGATGGCCATCGCTTTCTTCGGCTTTTCAGGAATCATATAAGGAGGCATAAGATATGGTAACAGGTATTATCATTGCGGCAGTCCTGGTAGGCGGCGTAGGTCTCTTTATTGGACTTTTCCTGGGAATTGCCGGAAAGAAATTTGCAGTAGAAGTAGATGAAAAAGAAATACTGGTAAGGGAAGCCCTCCCAGGAAATAACTGCGGCGGCTGCGGCTATCCAGGCTGTGACGGTCTGGCTGCGGCTATCGCCAAAGGGGAAGCTCCCGTAAACGCATGTCCCGTAGGCGGTGCGGCGGCAGCTGCCAAGATCGGGGAGATCATGGGACAGGAAGCAGGAGAAAGCGTCCGTATGACGGCTTTTGTGAAATGTGCAGGTGACTGTGAGAAGGCTGGACAGAGCTATGAATATACTGGGGTCAAAGACTGTAAGATGGCGGCTCTGATGCAGAACGGCGGTTCCAAGACCTGTACCTACGGCTGTCTGGGATATGGATCCTGCGTAAAAGTCTGCCCCTTTGACGCCATCCACATTGTAAACGGCATTGCAAAGGTAGATAAAGAAAAATGTAAAGCCTGCGGCAAATGTGTGGCAGAATGTCCTAAGAAGATCATTGAACTGATCCCTTACGAACAGAAACAGGCGGTGGCCTGCAGTTCCAAAGACAAAGGAAAAGCAGTTATGAGCGCCTGTGAAGTAGGATGCATCGGCTGTAGAAAGTGTGTAAAAGAATGTCCGAAGGAGGCCATTACCGTAGTGGACAATGTAGCCCACATTGATTCGGAAAAATGTATCAACTGCGGCAAGTGTAAAGCCACATGTCCAAGGAAGATCATTGTATAATAAAAGTGATTGAGAAAGAACAAGGCAGGGAATTTTTTCCCGGCCTTGTTCTTTTTATAAAAATCATAGGATTGAAAATGCAAGCTGCACATTGTATGCTGAAGAAACAAGCCGGCTGGTAGGAAGATTAAAAATACCGCGATAAGCTGTTTCAAGAATTTGGAATATAACCCATCAGCAGATCCCTCTCTCGGCGAATTCCGGTCTGATCCGGAAGAGGGATCTGTGGATGGGGCGTCCCTTTTTATTAGATTTGCAATTTTACCCCTCCTATGTTAAGATAAAACACAGCGAATTGAACAGGAGAGATCCATGAAGAAAAGAGACTTTATATTGATCGGGGCTGTGCTGGTGCTGGCTCTTTTATGCTGGGTTGTTCCAAGGGCTGCAGGGATCTTTGCCGGGGAGGATGCCTCACGGGTGCGGATCACTGTGGGCGGAGAAGAGTACGGAACTTACAGCCTGTCCGAAGATCAGACCATAGAGATCAATGATACTAATGTCTGCGAGATAAAAGACGGTGAAGTAAATATGATCCAGGCAGACTGTCCGGATCAGCTTTGTATCCATCAGGGGCCTATCCATATACAGGGGGAGACTATCGTCTGCCTCCCTAATCGCGTGGTGGTGGAAATTACCGGAAATGATAAAGACGAACAGCTGGACGGCGTTGTGCAGTAACAGGAGAAAAGAATGAAAAAAACAGCTTATATGGGCCTTTTCGCGGCCGTTGCCATTATATTCGGATATGTAGAATCTCTTTTTCCTGTATTTGCAGGGATCCCCGGGATCAAACTGGGGCTGGCGAATCTTGTGACAGTTTTTATACTTTATACCTATAGTTATAAAGAGGCAGCTATGATATCCTTTATCAGGATCCTTGTGATCGGATTTTTGTTCGGAAATCTTTTCTCTATTTTATTCAGTCTGGCAGGAGCGGCACTTAGTCTGGCCTGTATGATACTGGCGAAAAGATATCTGGGACTTTCTATTACCGGGGTCAGTATTGTGGGCGGGGTAACCCATAATCTGGGCCAGATCGTTGTGGCGGCTCTGGTAGTGGAAAATGTAAATCTGTTCTATTATTTCCCGGCCCTTCTCATTGCCGGGCTGATCACAGGATTCCTCATCGGGGTCCTGTCAGGAGAAATCTTAAAGAGAACATCAGGAAGGAAACTCGTATGATCGCATATATAAAAGGCACAGTAGAAGAAATCCTGGAAGACCGGGTGATCCTGGAAGCAGGAAATATGGGATATAATATCTTTATGCCGATGGGAGCAGTGGAACATCTTCTGCATAAAGGACAGGAGATAAAAATACATACTTATCTGAATGTGAAAGAAGATGCTCTTCAGCTATTTGGATTTCTGACCAGAGATGATTTAAATACTTTTAAACTCCTTTTAGGTGTGAATGGCATTGGCCCTAAGGCGGCTTTAGGGATTCTCTCCGGCCTTACTGCTGATGAACTGCGGTTTGCGGTTTTGGCAGATGATATCAAGACGATTTCCAGGGCTCCCGGAATAGGAAAGAAGACTGCTCAGAAACTGATCCTGGAACTGAAAGATAAATTTGACATCCAGGAAGTACTGGAGACAAAGGCCGAGCATATGCAGGCTCCGGGAACAGAGGAAACAGATCTTTCAGATGTTAAAAAGGAGGCTGTTGAGGCACTTACTGCTCTGGGGTATTCAGGAACAGATGCACTTCGGGCTGTAAAAAAAGTAGAACTGACGCCGGACATGAGCGTAGAAAAATTGCTGAAACTGGCTTTGAAAAATATGTTCTGATGGGTTATCAGACAGAAAAAGGCAGAAAACGCTGCCTCGGGGCAGCTTAGGAGAATGACATGGAAAGAAGAATTATTACTACAGATGTAATGGAAGAAGATATCCGTACAGAGGGAAGTCTTCGTCCCCAATATCTGAAAGACTATATCGGCCAGGAAAAGGCCAAGAGCAATTTGAAAGTCTATATTGAAGCAGCGAAACAGAGAGGAGACGCTCTGGACCATGTATTGTTTTACGGTCCTCCGGGACTGGGAAAAACTACCCTGGCAGGGATCATTGCCAATGAGATGGGGGTACATATGAAGGTGACCAGCGGACCGGCTATAGAAAAGCCAGGCGAAATGGCGGCGATATTAAACAGCCTTCAGGAAAATGATGTACTTTTCGTAGATGAGATCCACCGGCTGAACCGCCAGGTGGAAGAAGTACTTTATCCTGCTATGGAAGACTATGCCATTGATATTATGATCGGAAAAGGAGCGACTGCCCGTTCTATCCGGCTGGATCTTCCTAAGTTTACTCTTGTGGGAGCCACCACCAGAGCCGGACTTCTGACGGCTCCATTAAGAGATCGTTTTGGTGTGGTCCATCATCTGGAATTTTATACGGAAGAAGAGCTTCAAAAAATTATTATACACTCTGCAGCAATATTAGGAGTGGAAATTGATGAAGAAGGAGCTTTGGAAATGGCCAGACGTTCCCGGGGAACTCCCCGTCTTGCCAATAGACTTTTGAAACGGGTGAGAGACTTTGCCCAGGTGAAGTATGACGGAAAGATTACCCGGGATGTGGCAGAGTTTGCTATGGATCTTTTAGAGGTAGACCGATATGGATTGGATCAGACAGACCGTTTGCTCCTCTCTACGATTATAGAAAAATTTGCAGGAGGGCCTGTAGGCCTGGATACTCTGGCGGCAGCCATCGGAGAAGATCCCGGAACTATAGAAGATGTATATGAACCTTATCTGATAAAAAAAGGTTTTCTTCTGCGTACGCCCAGGGGAAGAGCTGTTACAGATCTGACTTATCACCATCTGGCGGGAAAATAATAGTTGTTTTTCCGTAAAATTCGATTATAATAGACATAGAAACCTAAGAAAAAGTGGGAGGAACCAAATGGCAGTGAAAAATACCACACAGGTGTTGATCGGGGGAAAGATTGTCACTTTAAGCGGATATGAAAGCGAAGAATATTTGCAGAAAGTTGCTAATTATATGAATAATAAGCTGACGGAGCTGGGGCAGATCCCCGGATATAACAGGCAGACCTTGGAAACGCGTCACACCTTATTGAGCCTGAATATTGCAGATGATTATTTTAAAGCAAAAAGACAGGCGGAAATGTATGAAGAAGAACTGGAAGCAAAAGATATGGAGATGTACGATCTGAAACATGATCTGATAAATGGACAGGTAGAGCTGGATAAGGCAAGAAAAACTGTTCATGATAAGGATGGAGAGATTTTAGAGCTTCAAAAGAAAGCAGAAGAACTGGAAAAAGAACTGGAGGAACTTCTGAAGTAAAAGAGTAGAAAATATGGGGCGGCAGAGGATGCATTGCCCCTTTTTCTTATAATACAGGAAGGAAAATATGCAGGTATGGTGAAAGGTGAATTGCTGGCCCCGGCGGGTTCTTATGAGGGCCTTCAGGCGGTGATAAGGGCTGGAGCAGATGCAGTATATATCGGAGGAAATATGTTTGGGGCCAGAGCCTATGCAGATAATCCGGATACTGAAAAACTGAAAAAAGCTATTGATTTTACGCATATATGTGGAAAAAAGATATATCTGGCAGTGAATACTCTGCTGAAAAATCAGGAATTATATGGACAGCTTTATGATTTTATGGCGCCCTTTTATGAACAGGGAGCAGACGGGGTAATTGTTCAGGATTTTGGTGTGTTATCCTTTTTAAAAAAAGAATTTCCCGGCCTTCCTATTCATGCCAGTACACAAATGACTGTGACAGGACCTGAGGGTGCAAAGCTGCTTCAGCAGGCAGGTGTATCAAGAATCGTTCCTGCCAGGGAACTGTCCTTGGAAGAAATCAGAAAGATACGTCAGGAAACAGGAATGGAGATAGAATGTTTTGTCCATGGCGCTCTCTGTTATTGCTATTCCGGTATGTGTCTTTTCAGCAGTGTTCTGGGAGGAAGAAGCGGGAACAGAGGACGCTGTGCCCAGCCCTGCCGTCTTCCCTATGATGTGATCTGCCAGGGGGAAATTTTAAATAATAAAGACAGCCGGTATGTTCTCAGCCCAAAGGATATGTGTACTATTGATATTCTTCCTGAAATCTTGGAAGCGGGGGTTTATTCTCTGAAAATTGAGGGAAGAATGAAAAGACCGGAATATGCGGCAGGAGTTACCTCTATATATCGGAAGTACTTAGATCTGCTGGGAAAAAAACCACTGGAATATAAAGTGTCGGAAAAGGACAGAAAAACCTTGCTTGATCTCTACCAAAGGGATGGATTTAATCAGGGATATTATCATCAGCATAACGGCAGAGATATGATGGCGGTTGTAAATTATAAAGAACAGAAAAAAGATAAAAAAAGTTCCGGCGGCAGAAATGAAAAATTATTTGAAGAATTAAAAAGACATTATTTAGATACAAAAACACAAGAAAAAATTTACGGAAATTTAATCCTCTTTGCAGAGAGTCCTGTTATACTGGATTTAGATTTTCGGGATGTTCATGTCCAAATGCAGGGAGAGGTAGCAGAAACGGCCTCAAAGCAGCCTTTATCCGCTGAAAGACTGGAAAAACAAATGCGAAAGACAGGAGATACACCTTTTGTTTTTGACAGACTGGAAATCATAACAGATGAAAAATGTTTTCTTCCTATGCAGAGCCTGAACGTACTTCGAAGAGAAGGCCTTAAAAAGCTCGAGAAAGAATATCTGAGTAAATTCAGGAGAGTTCTTCCCGAAAAGACTTTTTTAGAAAACGACAGAAAATCAGACAATATATCCCAGAATAAAGCATATGTGCAGATAGAAACGTGGGAACAGTGGAAGGCTGCTTTAGAAGAGGACTGGGTGGCAGGCATTTACTGCGGACTTTCTGTGCCGGGCCTGGAGGCCAAAGTAAGAATAGCAGCAGAAGAGGCAAAGAAGAGGGGAAAAGAATTTTACCTGGCATTGCCTTATATGCTTAGGGCGGGACAGCTTAATAGATTTGAAGAAATTTTTAAAGTATTAGAAAACCAGATTGATGGATTCCTTGTCAGAAATCTTGAGGAGCTTGGCTGCCTCCTGAAACTGGGCTTGGGCGGTAAGATCATCAGCGATTATTCTCTCTATAATTTTAATGATATGGCGAAGGAATTTTTAGAGAGTCTGGGAATTATGAGGACTACCGTTCCTTTGGAGTTAAATAACAGAGAAATCAAGGGAAAAGACTGCAGAAACAGTGAGATGATCATTTATGGCTATTATCCCATGATGGTATCTGCACAATGCTTAAAGAAAACCTGCGGTTCCTGTGATCACAGTTCAGGAAGTGTGATGCTTCGGGACCGTTATGGGCAGCATTTTCTGACAAAATGTTTTTGCGATTTTTGTTATAATGTGATTTACAACAGTATTCCTACAGGACTGCTGAAAGAAGCTGAGGAAATCAAAAAGATGGAAGTTTCCAGTTTCCGCCTGAATTTTACAGATGAAGGATACAAAGAAACGAAGAAAATCCTGGAGCTTTTTGCCCGGGCATATGGCTTTGAAGAGAACATTGAGAAAAAGAAAAACCCGGAAAATCTGCCGGCTTTTACCAAGGGGCATTTTAAACGGGGCGTAGAGTAGGTGAAAAAGTGCTTAATATTATTGTAGAAATGTCAAAATACTTAATACTGCTTATTATGATCTTATACACACTGGAAAGCTTTTGGGTTTTCCGGTATGAGGAAAATTATGATCAGCGGTATGTCTTGCGCAATCAGCTGTTATTGATCATACTTTTGAATTTTACAGCTTTTTTGATCATATTTTTGCAGACAGAAGAGTTGAAAGTACTGTATATATTTGTGGCATTAATTTTATATCTGCTTATTGTGCAGGCTTTATACAGGGCTTTTTATAAAACTTCATCCCTTTTACTTCTAAATCATATGTGCATGCTTCTTTCTATAGGTTTTATCATGCTGGCGAGACTGGACCCGGATTCCGGGCTAAGACAGATGGCTATCGCTGTGGCGGCCACTGTGCTTGCTATGGTGATTCCTGTAATGATCAGGAAAATGTATTTCTTAAAGAAATTAACCTGGCTGTATGCCGCTGTGGGAGCGGTACTGCTTTTGCTGGTTCTGGTGGCGGGCTCTAATGTAAATGGAGCTAAGATTAATATTAATCTTGGAGGCTTTGTTTTTCAGCCCTCTGAGTTTGTAAAAATTATATTTGTTTTCTTTGTGGCAAGCAGGCTCTATAAAAAAAGCGCAACTTTTATGGATCATGTGATCACTACGGCAGTTGCGGCTGTTTATGTGCTGATTCTGGTGCTCTCCAGAGATCTGGGAAGCGCGGCAGTGTTTTTTATCACATATGTGGTAATGCTGTATGTCGCAACTAAAAGGCCTGTTTATCTTCTGGCCGGTTTAGGAAGCGGCTGTATAGCGGCTCTTATCGCATATTTCCTGTTCTCACATGTCCGGCAGCGAGTAGTGGCCTGGCAGGATCCTTTCTCTGTGTGGAAAACTTCCGGATATCAGATCCTTCAGGGGCTTTTTGCCATAGGAGCCGGAGGATGGTTTGGGGTAGGGCTCGGCAACGGCTCACCGGATCTGATTCCTTTTGTTCAGCAGGATTATATGTTTGCCGCTATATGTGAAGAACTTGGAGGCCTGTTCGCTATCTGTATGATCCTGGTATGTATGAGTATGTTTCTTTTGGTAGTAAACATATCTTACAGGATTAAAAAACGTTTTTATAAATTGATCGCTCTGGGACTGGGAACAGAATATGCTTTTCAGGTATTTCTTACGATCGGAGGCGTAAGCAAATTTATTCCTATGACAGGTATTACCTTGCCTCTGGTCAGTTACGGAGGAAGCTCTGTCCTTGCTACCATCATCATGCTGGCTATTATCCAGGGACTGTATATTTTAAGAGAAGATGAGGATGAGGAATTTGAACGGCAAAAAGAAAAAATTTGAAAAACAGCTCCGTAAAGAAGAAGAGCTGCTGAAGAAAAAAAGAAAAAAAGTTAAGAAAAGGAAAAACAGAGAATATTCAATTGTCAGCTGCTTTTTCGTACTGATTTTTGTCTCTCTTATCGGATATCTGGTATATTTTAATATCTGGGAACGAGAAGATATTATAAGCAGCCCGTATAACAGCCGGCAAAATCAGGCAGAGGACAGGATCGTGCGGGGAAGCATTATAGCTTCCGGAGGAGAGGCCTTGGCATATACCCAGGTTGATGATCAGGGAAATGAGACCAGAGTCTACCCTTACGGAAATATGTTCGCTCATGTGGTTGGTTATGAGGCAAATGGAAAAAGCGGCCTGGAAGCTTTGGCTAATTCTTCCCTTATGTCTACCCATCATGAATATATAGACAGATTTAAAAACGAACTTTTGGACTTAAAAAATCCGGGAGACAGCGTGATAACAACGTTAAACGCCACATTGCAGGAGGCTGCGTATAATGCTTTGGGAGGATATAACGGCGCAGTGGTGGTAATGGATCCTCAAACCGGAGCAGTACTGGCTTCTGTGAGCAAACCGGATTTTGATCCGAATACGGTAGAGGAAAACTGGGACAGTTTGGTAAATGACAACACCAGCAGTATTCTTCTGAACCGTGCAACCCAGGGAGCATATCCTCCGGGATCAATTTTTAAAGTTGTAATGTCTCTGGCTTATTTAAGAGAGCATGGCACCTTAGATGATTTTTCATATGACTGTACAGGAAGTATTACAGAAGATGGACATACTATCCCATGTTTTGACGGTGAAGTTCATGGTGAAGTAGATTTTACCACCGCCTTTGCGGAATCCTGTAATACATCTTTCGTACGGATCGGTCTGGATCTCGGCGCTTCGGCAATCCAGAAAACAGCAGAGGATCTGCTGTTTAACAAGGAACTTCCGATCTCACTGGACTATAGAAAAAGCACAATTGATCTGAAAAAATCAGAAGGAATTCCTTTCTTGATGCAGTCCTCCATTGGTCAGGGGACAACTCTGGTATCTCCTATGCATATGGCTATGATCACCAGCGCGATCGCCAATGACGGCGAGCTGATGAAGCCTTATTATATTGAAAGAGTAGAGAATGATGCCGGAGATGAGGTAAAAACAACCAGTCCATCTGTATATAAGAGACTGATGAGTGAAAGTGAAGCAGAAACTCTTCAAAATCTTATGGAAGAGGTAGTAAGCAGCGGCACAGGTACAGAACTTTCCGGAGAAAGCTACAGTGCCGCAGGAAAAACAGGTTCTGCAGAATTTGAGGCTAGTGATGGCTCTATTATGACTCATTCCTGGTTTATTGGATTTTCCAATGTAGAGGATCCTGATCTGGTGGTCGCAGTGATCGCAGAAGGAGCAGGAACCGGAAGCTCCGTGGCTGTTCCTATTGCCCATGCCATTTTTAATACTTACTATTACGGATAAAAATGTCATCAACTGTACGTCTGAATAAAAAATATTCTGACAGCCTGCTAAATTTATTGCACCCTTTATAAAAAAGAGGTATACTATTTTTAAGAACACAACGCAGGCATGTCTGATGCCTTAAGCAGGAGGACGTACAAAATGATTGAAGCAACAAGCTGTGGCGGAGTGGTGATATATCGGGGAAAGATACTGACTTTATATAAATCCTATAAACATAAATATGAAGGCTGGGTGCTTCCAAAAGGCACTGTAGAAGAGGGGGAAGATTATAAAGATACAGCTCTCAGAGAAGTGAAAGAGGAAGCGGGCGTTTCAGCAAATATCATCAAATATATAGGAAAAAGTCAGTATAGTTTTTGCATACCGGAAGATACTGTAGAAAAGAATGTGTACTGGTATCTCATGTCTGCAAACAGCTATTACAGCAGACCACAAAGAGAGGAATATTTTGTAGATTCTGGCTTTTATAAGTTCCATGAGGCTTATCATCTTTTGCGTTTTGCTAATGAAAAGCAGATTTTAGAGAAAGCATACGGGGAATATCTGGATTTAAAAAAGGCCAATCTTTGGGGGAATCGAAAGTACTTTTAAGAAAAGGCTGCCGCACTAAGCAAATGAATGCTGTTTATTGCGGCAGCTCTTTCCATATTGGGGTCTGCGGAAAGAGGAGGTGCGGCAAAATATGTTGGAACAGATTAATCTTAGCAAAAAAATGGAAAAAAATGTATATCAGGAAAAATTGGAAGTTTTAGAGCCACAGCTGGCGAAACTTCAAAGGGAGTGCAAATCTCTTGGAATTCCCGTGATCATAGCTTTTGAGGGACTGGGAGCATCTGGAAAAGGACTGCAGATCAGCAAACTGATTTATCCGCTGGATCCCAGAGGATTCCAGGTATTTGCCATTAAAAAAGCTACAGAAGAAGAGGAGATGCATCCCTTCCTTTGGCGTTTTTGGACAAAGACGCCTGAAAAAGGAAGAATCGCTATTTTTGATACCAGCTGGTACAGAAAAGTTTCTGTTGACCGGTTCGAAGACAAGTTATCCAGAGATGAGCTGACTTATGCTTATCAGGAGATCAATACTTTTGAACGTACTTTGACAGATGACGGCACTGTGCTGATCAAATTTTTTCTTTACATCAGCCAGAAAGAACAGAAAAAAAGATTCGACAAACTGCTGGACTCTAAAGAAACCGCGTGGAGAGTCAGCAAAGAGGACATGAAGAGAAACAAAGAATATAACCGATACAAGGCCATGAATGAGGAGATGCTGGAAAAAACAGAAACAGAATATGCTCCCTGGACGATTATCGAAGCGGAAGACAGGAGGTTTGCCACTGCAAAGATTTATACTACAGTGGTAGAGAAACTTTCGGAAAAGGTGGCGGAGAGAAGAGCAATGCTGGCTTTGGAAGAGGAGAAAAAGAATGCAGAGCAGGAAAAAGTCCAGTGGAAGCCAAAAGAAGATAAGGAATTGGACTCTACAGTTCTCAGCAAGGTAGATCTGTCTCTTGCCTACACGAAGGAAGAGTATAAGGAAAAATTGAAAAAACTTCAGAGCCGTATGGAGATACTTCACAGCGAACTGTATCGCCAGCGGATTCCTGTAATCCTTGGATTTGAAGGCTGGGATGCCGGAGGAAAGGGAGGAGCCATCAAACGTCTGACGGAACCTATGGATCCAAGAGGATATTTAGTAAGCCCGACAGCATCTCCTACTCCTACGGAAAAGAGCCATCACTATCTCTGGCGTTTTTGGAAAGCCATGCCTAAAGACGGCCATATTACTATTTTTGACAGAACTTGGTACGGAAGAGTGATGGTAGAAAGAATCGAAGGGTTCTGTACAAAAGAAGAGTGGCACAGAGCTTACCGGGAAATAAATGATATGGAAGCTCATCTGGCTCATTCCGGAGCAATCGTATTGAAATTCTGGATGCAAATTGACAAGGATGAGCAGGAACGAAGATTTAAGGAACGCATGGAAAATCCTGAAAAACAGTGGAAGATCACAGATGAAGACTGGCGTAACCGGGAAAAATGGGATCAATATGAAGAGGCAGTCAACGAAATGATCATCAAAACATCTACATCCTATGCTCCCTGGATCATTGTAGAGGGAAATAACAAATATTATGCCAGGATAAAAGTGCTGGAATCTGTGGTAAACGCAATAGAGGAGCGGCTTAAAAAATAGAAAAATTCGATAGGAAAGAAGTTTTTTATGTTAAACTGGTATAAGGGGCTGTATGTTGGAAATAATGCAAAAAAGAGAAAGAACAAACTGATTCGCAGGATCAATCAAGGTGCGGGTGTCCTTGATGTTTATTTGATCACTCTTGCGGCTAATCCCAGAGATCAGCTGGATATTTTTTCGGCTAATGAATTGAAACAGAAAATAAGAAGGGAAAGTTGTCCGGTAATCGTAGGTCTTGCCTGCGGTTACTGGGAAGCCCTGGAGTTGGTAGAGTATCTGGTACGGCGGACTTATCAGGAAACAGGAACAGGAGAGGTAAGAAACTGGCTGGAAGAACAGATAAGGAAGGACAGCAGGTGACAAAATGGCAGTGCTACATATGATCTTGATAGTTTTTAAAATACTGGGAGTCTTTCTTTTGATAATACTGGGAATTCTTATGCTTGCTGTTGCCGTTATCCTTTTCTGCCCTGTGAGATACAGGGCGGAGGGATATAAAGATGAAAGAACATATGGAGGAGAAGTGGGAATTTCCTGGCTTTTTCATCTGATTTCTTTTAGAATATGGTATGAAAGCAAAAAGGGAAAAGCAGAATACTCGGTCCGTATTTTAGGGATTCCTGTTTTAAAACTTATATCAGGCATAGCAGATCGTAAGGAAAAAAAGGGAAGACAGAAGGCGGAGCAGCCGCTTCATACGGAGATAAGCCTGGAAGAGAAAGTTGAGAAAAAAAAGGAAACAAGTAAAAAATCTGGAGATTTGAAATCTGAAAAGACCGGAGAAGACAGGAAAGCACATAGGACAAAGCAAGTAAAAAAATCTTTTGTCAGCAGGATCAGAAAAATTATACAGATTCCGGGAAAAATTTTAAAGACTTTAAAAAACTTTCAATTAACAGCAGAACATATCTGTGCTAAAATAAAAAATATAAAAATTTTTTTGGAAAATGAAAAATTCAAAAGAGGCAAAAGCCTGATTTTTCAAGAGGCAAGGAAGCTGCTGGCTCATGGAAGCCCCAGAAAAATAAAGGGTTCTATAAAATTTGGGACAGAGGATCCCTGTCTTACCGGAGAAATTCTGGGAGCGGCAGGCATATTTTATCCTTTGTATGGGGAAAATTTTAACATAGAGCCATGTTTTGATCAGACTGTTTTAGAAGGAACAGTATTTTTTAAAGGAAGGATATACGGTATTTTTCTGCTGATTTCAGCTTTAAGAATCATCCGCAGTAGGGACGTCCGTTATATTATCAGGCATTTTAATTAACATGAAGGAGGAACCAGTTTATGGCTTCAGAAAATAACTTTCAATCTACAGTAGAATCTTTGTTTAAAGGAATGGACAGCTTTATTACCACGAAGACTGTCGTTGGAGATGCGATCACTGTGGGAGATACGATTATTCTTCCTCTTGTAGATGTGACTTTCGGGGTAGGAGCGGGAGCTTTTTCAAGCGATAAGAAAAATAATGGAGGCGGCGGAATGGGAGGAAAAGTTTCTCCCAGTGCGGTACTGGTTATTTCAGGAGGCGTGACCAAGCTGGTTAATATAAAAAATCAGGATGGACTTACGAAAATCCTTGATATGGTACCTGATTTTCTTAATAAATTTACAGATGGAAAGAAAAGTGAAGTAGTTCTTTCCGAGGAAGATGAAAAAACTGAGGAAAAAACAGAAGAAGAGAAAAAGGAAAAATAAAAGAGTATAATGAGTCCCTACATCCTGCATATACTGTAATTAAGAGATAAAGGAGAAGCAGATTATGCGCAGAGTGTGGGGACTTGCACTGTTTTGTGTGGGAGCAGGGCTTTTTATCGCTCTGATTTTTCCGAAAACTTTTTTTATGCTGATAGTGGCTTCCCTGTGTCTCCTGGCAGGGTATAATCTATTTTGCTGCTGAACAGATACGGCCTCTGGCCTGACGGGGAATCTGTATTCCAGGGATTAAATGTCCGATGAGATTTAGATATAAAAAAACAGGTCCTGCCTTAAAGCAGGACCTGTTTATATTAATCAAAACTATTATGCTCTTTCTACTTTACCGCTTCTTAAGCAGGAAGTACAAACATACATTTTCTTTGCATTTCCGTTTTCTGTCTTAACCTTTACAGATTTAATATTGGATTTCCACATTTTGTTTGTTCTTCTATGAGAATGGCTGACATTAATTCCGAAATGAGCACCTTTGTCACAAATAGCACATCTTGCCATGGTAGCACCTCCCTAAATATATATTAAGTCCGTATAAACAAACTCACAACAATAGTTATTTTAGCAGATAAGTTTTTAATTTGCAAGCAAAATCCTAAAAAAAATAAATTATTATTTCGTTTTAGGAGAAGATATGTTAGAATAACTTATATAAATTTATGGAGGTGTCCGTGCATGAATGGATTTGTTGATACAGGATTAGGGAAAATTACGATCGATACAGATGTCATTGCCACTTATGCAGGAAGCGTAGCGGTTGAATGTTTTGGGATAGTAGGAATGGCCGCAGTGAGTATGAAGGACGGACTTGTAAAGCTGTTAAAAAGAGACAGTCTGAAACATGGAATCAATGTGACCATAATTGATAATAAGATTACTTTGGAATTTCATGTGATCGTGGCTTACGGGGTCAGCATTTCTGCAGTATCTGATAATCTGATAAGCAATGTAAAATATAAAGTGGAAGAATTTACCGGCCTTACGATAGAGAAAATCAACATCCTTGTAGAGGGCGTGAGAGTAATTGATTAATAAGGAGGAAACTTGTTGTGAATACCAATACTGTTGATGCAAAGATCCTTGGACGCATGTTCCTTTCCGGAGCTAAGAATCTGGAGTCTAAAAAAGAGTGGATTAATGAGCTGAATGTTTTCCCGGTGCCTGACGGTGATACGGGAACGAATATGACTCTGACGATCATGTCTGCAGCGTCTGAGGTAAATGCTTTATCAGAACCCGATATGAAAAAACTGGCAAAAGCTATTTCATCCGGTTCTTTAAGAGGAGCAAGAGGAAATTCCGGTGTGATTCTTTCACAGCTTTTAAGAGGCTTTACCAAGGTTATTGAGCAGTATGAAGAAATAGATGCTCCGATTTTTGCCAGGGCTTTTGAAAAGGCTGTAGAGACAGCTTATAAAGCAGTTATGAAGCCAAAGGAGGGGACTATTCTGACTGTGGCAAAAGGGGCCGCGGAAAAGGCTGCGGAAATTGCCGAAAACAGTGAAAGTCTGGAACAATTCTTTACAGAGGTGATTCAGGAGGCAGAGATAGTACTGGCAAAGACGCCGGAGCTTTTGCCTGTTTTGAAGGAAGCGGGAGTAGTAGATTCCGGAGGCCAGGGGCTTGTGGAAGTATTAAAAGGTGCTCTTGACGGATATTTGGGTAAGGAAATCGATCTTAATTTTGAAAAAACCGCGTCAAAGCCTGTTGTAGGAACGCCTAAATCTTCTAAAGAAAGCGATATCAAATTTGGTTACTGTACAGAATTTATCATCATGTTGGATAAAGAGTTTACAGAGAAAGACGAGGAAGCGTTTAAGGAGTATCTTATGTCTATCGGAGATTCTCTGGTAGTAGTAGCTGACGAGGATATTGTAAAAGTGCATGTCCATACCAATGCTCCAGGAGAGGCTATCCAAAAAGCTTTGACATACGGACAGCTTTCCAATATGAAGATTGATAATATGCGTCTGGAACACCATGAGAAGGTGATCAAGGAAGCCGAGAAGCTGGCAGCTCAGCAGGCAGCTGAAAAAAAAGCTGAGCCGGCCAAGGAAGTTGGATTTATTTCCGTATCAGCAGGTGAGGGCATGGGAGAAATTTTCAGAGAACTTGGGGCGGATTATCTGATCCAGGGCGGACAGACTATGAATCCCAGTACAGAGGATATGCTGAAAGCCATCGATCAGGTGAATGCTAAAAATATTTTTATCCTTCCTAATAATAAAAATATTATTCTGGCTGCAAATCAAGCAAGAGATCTTACGGAAGATAAAAATATCGTAGTGATCCCGACAAAGACTATACCGCAGGGAATCACAGCTATGATTTCTTACGTGCCTGAGAAAAGCGTGGATGAGAATGCAGAAGAAATGACAGAATCTATTGGAAATGTGAAGACCGGGCAGGTAACTTATGCTGTGAGAGATACCAGGATTGACGAGCTGGATATTCATCAGGGCGATATCATGGGAATTGGAGATAATGGGATCTTGGCAGTAGGACAGGATATCCAGAAGGTTGCTGTGGACATGACCTGCAAGATGACCGATGAGGACAGTGAGCTGATCAGCGTCTATTACGGGGCAGATGTGACAGAAGCAGATGCTGAGGAGGTTTCCTCCCGCCTGGAAGAAATCTATCCTGATTTTGATATTGAGATCAATTACGGGGGACAGCCTATCTATTACTTTGTGATTTCTGTTGAATAAAAATATCGGGATTTCGCCGATATATCTATAGGAGCTGGAATTGCTGCAGAACTAAGAAGATACAGCAGTTCCAGCCTCTTTTTACTTACTATTAAAGCAGGGGTGAAAGGCATGAAAGAGCAGGATAATATACGTACGGTCAAAGGCATTGGAGAAAAAACAGAAAAACTTCTTGGAAAACTTGGCATTTTAACAGTTGGAGATTTCCTGAGATATTATCCCAGAGATTATGATGAATATCAGGAACCGGTAAATATTTCCCAGGTTCTTCCAGGGAAAAAAGCAGCAGTTGCTGCAAGGATCTCAGGAAATATAGGGATCAAAAATACAGGAAGAATTACAGTGATCACTGCCAGTGCCAGGGAGGGAGAGAGTATTCTGTGGTTTACCTGGTTTAATATGCCTTTTTTGAGAAATACCCTTCGTCCCGGAGGAATTTATATATTTCGGGGAACCGTTATAGAAAAAAATGGAAGACGGATCATGGAACATCCGGAAATCTTTTCAAGGGGACAGTATGAGGAACGGCTCCATGTTCTTTTTCCTGTTTACAGTCTTACCAAAGGACTTACCAATAAATTTATGGCTAAAACCATGAAACAGGTTTTGGAAGAAAGAGAAATGACCAGGGAATATCTTCCGGAAGAATACAGAAATCATTATCATCTGGCCGATTACAATTATGCTCTTCAGCACATCCATTTTCCAAAAGACAGAGAGGATATGATAGTGGGAAGAAAAAGGCTGGTCTTTGACGAATTTTTCCTTTTTATCCTTTCAGTCCGGCTGATGAAAGAAAAAAACCAGAACAGAAAAAACTATTTTTCAATGAAACCGGTATGGGATACAGAAAAAATCATAGAATGCCTTCCTTATTCGCTTACGAAAGCTCAGAAAAGAGTATGGAATGAGATAGAAAGGGACATGACAGGAGACCATTTGATGTCCAGACTGGTCCAGGGAGATGTGGGAAGCGGAAAAACTATTATTGCCTTTCTTTCGATGATACTGACAGCAGCTAATGGATGGCAGGCTGCTTTGATGGCGCCTACGGAGGTGCTGGCCAGACAGCATTATGAGGAACTGTGTCATATATTAGAAGAGCAGAAATTGCCATATAAGGCAGTGCTTCTTACTGGATCCTGTAAAGGAAAGGAAAAAAAGAACATCTATAAAGAAATTGAAGAAGGAGGAGCAAGATTGATCATTGGAACTCATGCCCTGATTCAGGAGAAAGTGGTTTACTATGATTTGGCCCTGGTGATCACAGATGAACAACATAGATTCGGAGTAAACCAGCGGGAAGATTTTTCAAAGAAGGGGCGGAGTCCCCATGTCCTGGTGATGAGTGCGACTCCTATTCCAAGAACTTTGGGAATCATTCTTTATGGAGATCTGGATATTTCTGTTATGGATGAGCTTCCGGCAAAAAGACTTCCCATTAAAAATTGTGTGGTAGATACTTCTTATCGGTTCAAAGCCTATAGGTTTATCGAAAATCAGATCCTTCAAGGACGGCAGGCTTATATAATCTGCCCTATGGTAGAAGAAAGCGAAGGACTGGATGGGGAAAATGTGATAGATTACAGCGAGAAACTTTCCCAGATCCTGCCTTCGGAAACAAAGGTGGCATATCTCCATGGCCGTATGAAACCATCTCAGAAGAATGATATCATGGATGCTTTTGCAAGAAATGAAATTCAGATATTAGTTTCTACCACTGTGATCGAGGTCGGCGTGAATGTGCCGAATGCAACGGTTATGATGGTGGAAAATGCAGAGCGCTTCGGGCTGGCACAGCTGCATCAGTTAAGAGGAAGAGTAGGAAGAGGGGAATATCAGTCCTACTGCATTTTCGTTTGTGGAGGAGGGGATGAAGAAACCAGGAAAAGACTGGAAATTCTGGTAAAATCTAATGACGGATTTTTTATTGCAGGGGAAGATCTCAGGCTGCGGGGGCCGGGAGATCTGCTGGGAATCCGTCAAAGCGGAATGCTGGAGTTTCGTCTTGGGGATATCTTTCAAGATGCGGACATCTTAAAAGATGCCAGTGAGGCTGCCGGTTCTGTTTTGCTTTTAGATCCGGATCTGACATTGGAGCAGAACAGAGGTCTGAAAAGAAAACTTATGGATTATGCAAAGGATAAAATGGAATCTCCCGGATTGTAAATGGCGGGTTAAAGAAATGTATAAAAATATGGGAAAAACAGAAACTTCTGTGAAAAACTTGAAAAAATAAAAAAAAAGGTTTATGATAAACGGGACATTTAGAGTTGGAAGAATAAAGGAGGAGATTTTTTATGTCAGTAAGAAAGGCAACAGCAAAGGTAGCTGAGGAAACAAAGGCTGCTGTAAAGACAACTCCGGTGAAGACAGAAGAACCAAAGAAAGAAACTGCAGTCAAAAAAGCACCAGCAAAGAAGACCGCAGTGAAGAAAGAAACAACAACCGTTAAGAAAACAGCTGCCAAAAAACCAGTAGAAAAAGCGGAGATCACAGAATCCGTATTTGTACAGTTTGCAGGTGCAGAGTATAGTTTAGATGAAGTAAAAGCCAACGTGAAGAAAGCATGGATGGCAGAAACAGGAAAAAGCGAAAGCGATATCAAAGACATTCAGATTTATGTTAAGCCGGAAGAGCACGCTGCCTATTATGTAGTAAACGGCGAGTATGTTGAAGGCGGAAGAAAAGTAGAGTTATAAGTTAAGTTTTTATAATTCCAATGTAAATGTTGAAAAAACATCAGGGCGGAGGATATCGGAATAAGATATCTTCTGCCCTGATTTTTCATATAGATTCAGATATTAATTCTTATAAAAATTTTATACGGTACATTTAGTACTGCTGCATGTTTCCGCCGCTGGACATCTGTCTTTCCTGGGCTTCAATCATTTTTTTGACCATATATCCGCCTACAGAACCGTTCTGCTTAGAAGTCAGATTACCGTTGTAACCGTCTGTAAGGGGCACTCCTAATTCATTGGCAACCTCATATTTAAAACGGTTTAATGCACTTTTTGCCTCTGGCACTGCTGCTTTGTTAGAAGAATTACTATTAGACATTTTTAGTTCCTCCTTTGAAAGTTGTTTTTTGTTACAGTGATATTATATGAAGATAAAGAAAAAATACACTAGAAGTTCTTTCTTGTTTTGACAAATTCTGAGAATTATATTAAAATAAATCCCTCAGGATTTTGTGGTGAAAAACAGCTTTGATATTTTTTATACAGAACATGATTTTGCGTTGTGATACAAATTTGTAAAAAGTGTATAAATTTATAATTGAGAATTGAAAAAAGTTAGCGTTTTTGCTATAATGAATTTTGACAAAAAATATTAAGGATGATGCAGATGAACATTGGTATTATAGCACATAACAGTAAGAAAGCTTTGATAGAAGATTTTTGTATTGCATATAAAAATATTCTGGCAAAGCATGAGATATATGCTACAGGGACTACAGGAAGAAGAATTGAAGAGGCTACGAATCTTCATGTCCATAAATTTCTTCCTGGAAGTATGGGAGGAGATAAACAGTTTACAGAAATGATAGAGCGCGGAGATATCGATATGGTTATCTTTTTCTATAATCCTGCTATGATCGATCCAAAAGAGCCGGATGTGTATCAGATTTCCAGATGTTGCGATCAGTACAATATCCCTATAGCGACGAATATTGCAACCGCAGAATCTTTGATCCTGGGATTGGAACATGGAGATTTGGATTATCGGCTGAATCGCTGAAAGTAAAAGGACGGTAATATGAGAGTAATTGCAGGAAGTGCAAAAAGTATGCCCCTGAAAACTATTCCAGGTATGGAAACCAGACCGACTACAGACAGGATCAAGGAGACTCTTTTTAATATTCTTCAGCCCTATCTGTGCCAGTCCAGGTTTCTGGATATTTTTGCCGGAAGCGGTGGAATTGGAATTGAGGCTTTAAGCAGAGGGGCAGATTTTTGTGTCTTTATTGAAAAAAATAGAAAAGCAGTAAAGGTAATAGAAGAAAATCTGAAATTTACAAAGCTGGAAGGGCGGGCCAGAGTCCTCAGTCAGGATGCGGCGGCGGCTCTTCTTTTCCTGGATGGGGAAGAACCCTTCGATTGTATTTTTATGGATCCTCCTTATAGAAAATCTCTGGAAGAACAAATGCTGAAGATCCTCAGCAATGTTTCCTATGTAGATCGGAATACACTGATCATTGTAGAAGCTTCTCTTGATACAGATTTTTCCTATTTGGAAGATTATGGATTTGCGATTGCAAGAGAAAAAAAATATAAAACCAATATGCACGTATTTATAAGAAAGGCTTAAAGATGGTAAGAGCAATTTATCCGGGAAGTTTTGACCCGGCTACATACGGTCATTTAGATATAATTAAAAGAGCAGCTGCTCTTTTTGATGAGGTAATTGTGGGCGTTTTGAATAATTCTGCAAAAAGTCCGTTGTTTTCTGTGGAGGAACGTGTTAATATATTAGAGAATATAACGAAAGATGTACCTAATGTACGGGTAACATCTTTCAGCGGTTTATCCGTAAATTTTGCAAGAAGCTGTAACGCAAAGGTGATTATCCGGGGACTGCGTGCCATTACAGACTTTGAGTATGAACTTCAGATGGCTCAGACCAACCGGGTGTTGGCAACGGACTTGGACACTATGTTTTTAACGACCAGTCTTCAGTATGCCTATCTAAGCTCGACTACGGTAAAAGAAGCCGCTTATTTCGGGGCGGATATTTCCAAGTTCGTGCCGGAATATGTGGTGCGCAAAGTAGAAGAAAAATTCAGGCAGGATTCTGTCAGATAAAAGACAGAGAAATCCTTTGGCGGCCAGGAAGAAAATACAGTAAGGAGAAATGAGAAATGAGCAGCAGAATTGAACAAATAATTGAAGAAATCGAGGAATATGTGGAAAGCTGTAAATATCAGCCTTTATCCACTACAAAGATCATTGTAAATAAAGAAGAAATCGAAGAGCTTTTGAGAGAACTGCGTCTGAAGACGCCAGATGAGATTAAACGTTATCAGAAGATCATCAGCAATAAAGATGCCATTCTTCAGGATGCTCAGTCAAAAGCAGATAATATAATCGAAGATACCAAAAAGCAGGTCAAAGAAATGGTAAAAGAGTCAGAGGTTATGCAGCAGGCTTATGCTCAGGCAAATGAGACTATTAACAGCGCAAACCAGCAGGCTCAGGCGATTGTTGACGCCGCTACAAATGACGCAAATACTCTTCGTTTAAGCGCTGTATCTTACACAGATGAACTGATGGCAAATATGAGTCAGATCGCGTCCAGTATGCTGGAAAATGCAACAGGAAAATATAATGAGTTTGTACAGGCTCTTCAGTCCTCTCTGGATGTTATCAAACAGAACAGGGCAGAGCTGGCTCCTCAGTTGTCCCAGGGAGCGCCTGCTCCTGACACACAGGATGCGGAGCCGGTCCAGGAACAGCCGGCTGCAGAAGAATCTTATCAGCATCAGGATGATGACGATGAAAGTGCTGCATATGACGATGTATATGATGATGACTATGATGATTTAGACGATGATTTCGATGATTTTGATGAATAAGGTTCCGAGGATCAAAGTCAGGAAAAAAGAACAGCATTTTCCTTTCAGATAAGGAGTTAGAGGCAGATCTGTGTCATTAAGCATAGACTTTGTCTGGAAGATGATACATAATCCTCCAAAGGCAGTAAAAGCCAGGGTGAGAGGATAGGAAAGAGAAAGCTTCCAGTTTCTTTCTGTTATAGCCATTGTTCCGGTGGTGATCTCAGTAAAACCAAGGAGAAGACATTTCAGATCGGGAGGAGGATAAGGAAGCATTTTCAGGATTCCCTGAAATAGAGAAAAGAGGATGATATATCCTCCCAGCTTAGTGATAGAGACAAAACTGTTCATAATAGAGGCATCTAATGCTTCTCCGAGAGAGAAGACAGAGGATGTCTCTTTTCTATTTGATGTTTCCTGAAAATCTAAATCAGAAGGATAGAGTCTGCGGAAAAGCAGAGAAGATAAAAAGCTGGAAAAATATAGGAGTATGTAAGATGGAAGTATGAGCTGCTCATTGTGGAGAAGTCCGGCGCAAAGATAAGAAGAGAGAAAAGCAGGTCCCGGGTGACTGGAGAATGAAAGAAGATAGCAGGCTTCCTGACGGGAAATCCGGCGGCATTGATACAGATCGGCAGCAGTTTTGGCTCCCATAGGGTAGCCACAGAAAATTCCCATAAGGAGGCCATATCCGCCCATTGGAGAGAGATGGAAGACAGATTTCCAATAGCCTTTGGTGAAGGACAGGACTTTTTCAATAAATCCGGCTTTCATAAGAATTCCGGAAAGGATCATAAAAGGGAGCATAGAGGGCAGAAGGGTATAAAACCAGAGCATAAGTCCTGATTTTGCACTTTCTGCGGATTCTTCAGGGAAAAGAAGAAGAAAAAGAAGAAAACAAATAAAAAAGCTATATTCAAAGAATCGTTTCATTTTGTACATCCTCTCTGCCTTTAGTTAAATATATGAGAAAAGTCCCTTTTCATGACAGAGAAAATGGAGGCTTGCCAATTCTTAAGGAATGTGTAAGAATAGGGATGTGAATCAGAAAGACAGGAGGTAGGAAGATGTCAGTTTTAAAAAATTTGCAGCCGGAACGGGTGTTTTATTATTTCGAGGAGATCACAAAGATCCCTCATGGTTCAGGAAATACAAAGCAGATCAGCGATTATCTGGCTGGATTTGCCAGAGAGCATGGTCTGAAATATATACAGGACGCCAGCAATAATATTATAATTTTTAAAGAAGCGTCCCAGGGCTATGAAAAGGCCCCCTGTGTGATCCTTCAGGGACATATGGATATGGTTTGCGAGAAAAAACCAGAAAGCAGTCATGATTTTACAAAAGATCCCCTTGAGCTTCAGGTGGACGGAGATTATATATCTGCAAAAGACACTACCCTGGGAGGAGATGATGGTATTGCAGTAGCATATGCTCTTGCTATACTGGAGGATAAAGATCTTCCTCATCCGGCTTTAGAGGTATTGATTACAGTAGATGAAGAAATCGGACTTTTAGGCGCGGCCGCTGTTGATACTTCTCCGTTAAATGGCAGATATCTGATTAATCTGGATTCCGAAGAGGAAGGTTATTTATGGGTAGGCTGCGCCGGAGGACTTACCGCTCAGACCAGAATCCCAGTAAAATATCAGGAAGCCGCCGGCATAAAATATCAGGTTACGGTTTCCGGACTGACTGGCGGCCATTCAGGTTCTGAAATTGATAAAAACAGAGCAAATGCCGTATTGGTTCTGGGACGTTTCCTTTTTGAGGCGAGAGAACAGGGAGAGTACGCCCTTGCAGAAATAGAAGGCGGTCAGAAAGATAATGCCATACCAAGAACTGCCCGGGCTCTTCTTGTAGCCGGCAGTGAGATGGAATCCGGACTGCAGGAGTTTGCGCGTAAATTTACAGAAAATCTGAGAAAAGAATATGCAGGCAGCGACGAAGGAATCACAGTGACTGTAGAGACACAGGGAGAAGGCAGGGAACCGGTTCTTCATCCTGTAAGCCAGGAAAAAGTAGTGTTCTTTTTGCTGCATTATCCCAACGGGATACAGAAGATGTGCGGTTATATGGAAGGGCTGGTAGAAACTTCCTGTAACTTAGGCATCATTCGGATGACAGCAGAAGCTTTTCTGACCTCAGCCAGTGTGCGCAGCTCTGTTGCAACAGAGAAGAAAGCCCTGGCGGATAAGATCGCATATCTGACGGAGTTTTTAGGAGGAGAGTATAAGGCTGAAGGAGACTATCCTTCCTGGGAGTATAAACAAGATTCCAAACTTCGTCCTTATATGGTAGATATTTATGAGAAGCTGTTCCATGTCAGACCGGAAGTGAAGGTGATCCATGCAGGACTGGAATGCGGACTTTTCTATGAAAAGATTCCGGGACTGGACTGCGTATCTCTGGGACCGGATATGAAAGACATTCATACCACAGAGGAAAAGCTTTCCATTTCTTCTGTACAGAAAGTGTGGGAATATCTTCTGGAAGTTTTGAAAAATATGAAGGAATAATGTCATAAATACCTCTGTCTGTGCATAAAATGATACACTGGTAAGGAACTGCTGCCGCCGGGTGTCATCTTTGGCGGACGGAGGTATTTTTATGGGAAAATGGGTGCTGATTTTATGGCTGCTTATATTTGCCGATGCACAGCTTTCAGGGTATCTTCAAGATGAAACTTCTCTTTTAGAGCTGCAAAGAGCCGGAATACCAGAAGAACCTTTTCTGGAAGCAGGAATCGGTCGGGAGGAGTCTCTTCTTTATCTGGCGTTTTGGAAAGATCTTGTCTGGTTTCCTTTGGCAGGCCCTTTTCATGGAACTCAGGAAGAGTTTTTCTTTGAGAACAGCTGGCATGATCAGAGAAGCTATGGAGGAGAAAGGCTTCACGAAGGCTGCGATATTTTCGGGAGCAGAAGTATCAGCGGCTATTATCCTGTAATAAGCATCACAGATGGAAGAGTAGAGCAGATTGGCTGGCTTCCTTTGGGAGGCTGGAGGATCGGCATCCGCAGCCAGGGAGGCGGATATTTTTACTATGCCCATCTTTCTTCTTATGGGAAGAATTTTGAAGAGGGAGATCAGGTAAAGGCAGGGGAAGTACTGGGGTTTATGGGGGACAGTGGGTATGGACCCCAGGGAACCACAGGACAGTTTCCTCCTCATCTTCATCTTGGAATTTATGTAAGGACCGAAGAAGAGGAAGAGCATGCGTTGAATCCATTTCCGGTGCTGCAGTTCTTACAGGAAAAGCAGAAAAATTTTTCCTATTAAAAAGGGAAAAAATATGCTATACTTTAAAGATATATTAAGGAGTAATGTGTTATGGAAATACGTTTATGGCGTGAACTGCTGATTCCTTACGAACTTGCGGTGAAGGAACTGGTCATGAAGTTTAATCATCTGAAGAAGGAACATCAGGAAAGGGACCTGTATTCTCCCATAGAGGAGGTGACAGGGAGAGTTAAATCGATTAACAGTATTTTGGAAAAAATGCAGAGGAAAAATATATCCTGGGAGGAACTGGAGGAAAAAGTAGAAGATATTGCAGGCGTGCGGATCATCTGCCAGTTTTATGAGGATATTGAAAAAGTGGCGGATCTGATCCAGAAACGCAGCGATATGAAGGTTTTGGAAATCAAGGATTATTTGACCCATATGAAAGAGAGCGGATACAGAAGCTATCATATGATTATTTCCTATGCTGCAGAGACCCTGGATGGAAAAAAAGAAATCCGGGCAGAGATCCAGATACGGACTTTGGCTATGAATTTTTGGGCGACTATTGAACACTCTCTTCAATATAAGTATAAGGGAAACATGCCTCCTCATCTGACAGAACGTTTGACAAATGCGGCGAATTCCATTATCCAGCTGGATACGGAAATGTCTTCTGTGCGCAGTGAGGTTATGGATGCTCAGAATTCTATGCTTCATCAGTCGAATCTGGTGGCTGATATTTTAAATAATATTGAGAATCTGTACCACTATTCCAATAAAAGAGAAGTGGCAAAGATCCAGGACGAATTTTATAGGATTTACAAAAGAAAAGATATTCAGCAGCTGGAGCGGTTCCATAGAGAACTGGATATTATTGCAGAAGGGTATCAGGCTCAGGCGCTGACGTTTGATGAGATTGAGGGAAGCTGGCAGAGATGATAGAATTACCAAGAGCATTCAAAGAGGAGATGAAAGCGCTTCTGGGAGAGGAATATCCGGCATATCTTTCTATTTATGAAAGACCGGTGCGTCAGGGATTTCGTCTGAATTCCAGAAAGCTGACAAAAGAGAAGTGGGAGTCTATAGACCCTTTTGGGGGAGAGAGGGTTCCCTGGACAGAAAACGGATATTATATTGAAAATGAATGGGGGAAGGAGAAGGGCATCAGCCCTTCCAGACACCCCTATTATTATGCAGGGCTTTATTACATACAGGAACCCAGCGCAATGACTCCGGCCAGCCGTCTGCCCATAGAACCGGGAGAAAGAGTGCTGGATCTTTGTGCGGCGCCGGGCGGCAAAGCCACAGAACTGGGAAGCAGGCTTTCGGGGAAAGGATTTCTGGTGGCTAACGATATCAGCAGCAGCAGGGCAAAAGCATTATTGAAAAATCTGGAAATGACAGGTCTGACAAATTATTATGTGACCAGTGAAGATCCGGAAAAACTGAGAGAAAAATTTCCTGGATTTTTTCATAAGATTTTGATCGATGCCCCCTGTTCAGGCGAGGGAATGTTTCATAAAGAGCCTCAGATGGCCGGGTACTGGGAGGAAAAGCCCCCTGCTTATTATTCAGAGATTCAGAAGAACCTCATCCTTCAGGGGGCGGATATGTTAAGACCGGGAGGTATGCTGTTGTATTCTACCTGTACATTTTCAAAGGAAGAGAATGAAGAGGTGATTGCCTTTCTTTTAAAAGCGCGTCCGGATATGGAGACAATTCAGCCTCTGCCTTATAAAGATTTCGTATCGGGTTTTTCTTTAGAAGGAGAATCGGAAGAAATCAATAGACAGCTTCAAAAGTGCATCCGCCTCTTTCCTCATAAGATTTCCGGAGAAGGACATTTTGCGGCTCTGCTGAGAAAAAAAGGAGAAGAAAAACAGGAAACGCCGGCAAAAGAAAAAAGCGCTGTTCTTCCTGTGGAAGTCCAGGATTTTCTGAAAATGGTATCCATGGATTTTTCCCGTGGATTTTTTAAGACGGAAGGCGAGCGGATTTTCTTTCTTCCGGAAGGAGGAAAACTGCCCAGACTTCGTTATCTCCGGACAGGTCTGTATCTGGGAGATGTAAAAAAGAAACGGTTTGAGCCAAGCCAGGCTTTTGCCATGGCTCTTTCACCGGATACTTTTGACTCCTGTATTAATCTGTCAGCAGAGGATATGAGGACTGTTAAGTATTTAAAAGGGGAAACTATTGAGGTAGGGGATCTTCTTTCAGCCAGGGACAAGGGCTGGCAGCTGGTCTGTGTAGACGGCTTTGCTCTGGGATTTGGAAAGCTGAACCAGGGAATCCTGAAAAATAAATATTATGCGGGCTGGAGGCTGATGTAATGGGAAAGATCAGATTGGACAAGTTCCTGGCAGACATGGGCCTGGGAACCAGAAGCGAAGTAAAAAAAGAAATTCATAAAGGACAGGTGAGAGTAAACGGAATTCCAGAAAAATCTCCGGAATATAAACTGGATATCCAGAAAGACCTGGTAGAGATAAATGGCCGTCAGATTTCTTATGCACAGCAGGAATATTATATGCTGAACAAACCAGCCGGAGTGGTATCTGCCACTGAAGATAAAAGAGATACGACCGTTCTGGATCTTATACAGGAAAAACAGAGAAAGGACCTTTTTCCGGTAGGCAGACTGGATAAAGATACGGAAGGGCTTTTGCTTATTACCAACGATGGTTCTCTGGCTCATCAGCTGCTGTCGCCTAAAAAACATGTAAAAAAGACATACTTTGTCAGAGTAGAAAAGCCTGTATCCCCGGAAGATGTGAAAATGCTGGAGGATGGATTGGATATAGGAGAGGAGAAAAAAACTCTGCCTGCGGAGATTTCCCACCTGTCTCCGGGGAAAACCAGTCTTTGCCTTACCATAAAGGAGGGAAAATTTCATCAGATAAAGCGGATGTTCCAGGCCGTAGACAATAAGGTCCTGTATTTAAAAAGACTTTCAATGGGAAGCCTGATGCTGGATGAAAATCTGGCTCCCGGGGAATACAGACCTTTGACCGAAGAAGAAATTGAGAGGTTAAAAGAACATGCTGGAAAACAGAAAAGCAGTAATATTTGATCTGGATGGGACTTTAGTAGATTCTATGTGGATGTGGAGAGAAATTGATATAGAATTTCTTTCTGGAAAAGGGATCGTGATTCCTGAGGATATCCAGGATTTTCAGGATGAGCTGGAAGGCATGGGATTTACGGAGACTGCGGTTTTTTTTAAAAAACGTTTTCGCATTCCGGATTCTATAGAAGATATAAAAAACACCTGGATTTTAATGGCTGAGGATAAATATTCTACTCAGGTGCCTTTAAAACCGGGAGCCGGAGAACTGCTGGACATGCTGAAAAAACGAAATTTTCAGATCGGGATCAGTTCCAGCAATAGTACAGAACTGATAAGGACAGTTTTAAAGGCACATGAAATTGAAGATTATTTTGGATGTATTACCACCTGCTGCCAGGTACCGGCAGGAAAGCCGGCGCCGGATGTTTATCTGGAAACGGCAAAAGGCCTGGGCATTGCCCCGGAAGACTGTCTGGTATTTGAAGATGTGCCTATGGGAATTCTGGCTGGAAAGAGAGCGGGGATGAAGGTCTGCGCTGTAGATGATAAGTTCAGCCGGAATCAGGAAAAAGAAAAGAGAAAGCTGGCGGACTGGTATATCCAGGATTATTATGAAGTTTTAAGGGAGTGCCTATGAACAAAGATTTTCTGCCGGTGACAAGGGAAGAGATGGAAGAAAAAGGGATTTTTCAGCCGGATTTCGTCTATATTTCCGGAGATGCCTATGTGGACCATCCTTCTTTTGGAGCGGCTATCATTACAAGACTATTAGAAAGCCAGGGGTATTCTGTGGGGGTCATCCCTCAGCCGGACTGGAAAAAGAAGGAGAGTATCGCTCTTTTTGGGGAACCCAGGCTGGCTTTTTTGGTTTCTGGAGGAAATATGGATTCTATGGTGAATCACTATACGGTTTCCAGAAAACACAGAAAGACAGATGCTTATTCTCCCGGAGGGAAAATGGGCCTTAGACCAGATCGGGCAGTGACTGTTTACAGCAACTTGATCAGACAGACTTATAAGCATACCCCTATTATCCTGGGAGGAATAGAAGCTTCCCTAAGAAGGATGGCACACTATGATTATTGGGCGGATACTATGAAACATTCAGTGCTTTTGGACTCCGGAGCGGATATGATCTCCTATGGGATGGGAGAAAAAAGTATCCTGAAAATTGCGGAAGCGCTGGATATGGGGATACCGGTGAATCATATTACCAATATTCCAGGAACCGTGTATAAAACAAAAGAGCCTCCAAAGAAAGGAATTCTCCTCCCTTCCTATGAACAGGTTTCCAGTGATAAAAGATTGTATGCAGAGAGTTTTCGGATACAATATGAAAATACAGATCCCTTTACGGGAAAGGCGCTGATCGAATCTTATGGAGGAAAAGGCTATATTGTTCAGAACCCGCCGTCAAAACCACTGAGCCAGAAGGAGATGGATAAGGTTTATGATCTTCCTTACGCAGGTACTTATCATCCTATGTACGAAAAGGAAGGAAAGATTCCTGCCATCGAAGAGATACGGTTCAGTATTACCAGCAACCGGGGGTGCTTTGGCGGTTGTAATTTCTGTGCCTTAGCTTTTCATCAGGGAAGGATCGTACAGACCAGAAGCCATGAATCCATACTGGAGGAGGCTGTAAGATTTACCAAAGAACCGGATTTCAAAGGATATATCCATGATGTGGGCGGGCCTACGGCTGATTTCCGCCATCCGTCCTGTAAGAAGCAGCTGACAAAAGGAGTCTGCAAGAATCGGCAGTGTCTTTTTCCAGAACCCTGCAGAAATCTGGAAGCAGACCATAAGGATTATCTGGAGCTTCTCAGGAAGCTTAGGAAACTTCCAGGGGTAAAGAAGGTATTTATCCGTTCGGGGATCCGTTTTGATTATGTGAATGAAGACCCTTCTCAGGAATTCTTAGATGAACTGGTCCGGTTTCATATAAGCGGACAGCTGAGGGTGGCTCCGGAACATGTTTCTGATCAGGTTCTGTACTATATGGGCAAACCCAGACACCGGGCATATGAGGAATTTGTCAGGAAATTTTATAAGGTTAATGAAAAATATGGGATGAAGCAGTATGCAGTGCCCTATCTTATGTCTTCCCATCCGGGCTGTACTATGAAAGAGGCGGTAAAGCTGGCCGAATATGTAAGAGATATGGGCTTTATGCCGGAACAGGTCCAGGATTTTTATCCTACTCCTTCTACAATGTCTACCTGTATGTATTATACAGGGATCGATCCGAGAACCGGAGAGAAGGTCTATGTGCCGAGAGATCCAAAAGAAAAAGCTATGCAGAGGGCTCTTCTGCAATACAGAAAGCCGGAAAACTATGAATTGGTCCGGGAGGCTTTGGAAAAAGCCGGAAGAACAGATCTTATCGGCTTTGGCAGAAAGTGTCTGATTTCTCCTAAAAAAGGAGAAAGACCTGGGGACAGCAGCAGAAACCATACAGGCAGAGCCGGAAAAACTGCCGGGGGAAAGAAAAAGACTATTCGGAATGTACACAGGAAAAAGACAAAAGGGTAAGGTTGTGATAGGATGAAAATAGCAGTGGTTACAGGAGCATCTTCTGGAATGGGGAGAGAATTTGTCCGGCAGCTGGGGAAAAAGTATCCATGGCTGGATGAAATCTGGGCCATTGCCCGAAGAGAAGAGGAGCTGGACCTGCTGAAGAAAGAAGTGCCGGAGGTTTTTGTCCGTCCTCTGTCTCTGGATATTTCCAGAGAGGAAGAAAGACATAAACTGGATTCCTGTTTAAATAGCAAAAAGCCGGAGATCCTGTTTCTGGTGAATGGCGCAGGAATGGGGATACAGAAACTATTCAGCCGGATCCCTCCTGAGAAAGCTGCCTCCATGACAGAGCTGAACTGCACGGCTCTTACAGAGATCACCGGGATCTGCCTTCCCTATTGCAGGAAAGGTTCCAGGATCTTTATGCTGGCCAGTGCCGCAGCCTTTATCCCGCAGCCTGGCTTCGGGGTGTACGCGGCTTCCAAAGCTTATGTGGTAAGCTTTTCCAGATCCCTGAACCGGGAATTGAAACCCCGGAAAATCCAGGTCACTGCCATATGTCCCGGGCCTGTTGATACTCCTTTTCTTGAAAAGATGGGGGGAAGGGATCAAATGCCGGGCTATAAGAAATTATTTATCGCTAACCCGGAAGCAGTGGTGAGAAAAGCTGTAAAAGACGGAGAAAAAGGAAAAGAAATGTCAGTTCCCGGCTTTTTTATAAAAGCTCTGAGAGCAGGCTGCAAGGCGATCCCTCACAGCCTGATACTGAAATTTATGGAGGTAAAGACCGATTCATGAATAAAACGACAAAGAAAAAAATCCGAAAGGGAGATTTTGGATATATCAAGGTACAGCGGAAAAAGAGAGTCCTCTATACCATTCTGGCTTTTATTGCTCCGCTTCTGGTATTTTTTACAGGATTATATATTAACAGGACCAGGAATACAGTATTTACAGTAGTAGCTGTGGTGGCCTGTCTTCCTGCCTGCAAATTTGCAGTGGATATGATCATGATGTTTCTGCAGAAACCTATGGATGAGGGAGACTACCAGGAGATAGAAAAACATAAGCATGGCCTTACCTGTGCGTATGAGCTGGTTATTTCTGCTTATGAGAAACAGTCTTTTATAGATTCCCTGACAGTCTGCGGCAATAATGTGGTAGGATATACAAGCAGGGAGAAAACGGATACGGCTTTTGTTGAGAAACATATTCAGAATATTTTGCGGCAGAATGGATTTTATGTTACGGTGAAGATTTTCCGGAGACTTTCGGATTATACTGCCCGTCTGGAGTCCATGTGGGAGCACAGGGAGGCGCTGGAAAAGGATATTAAATATCGTCCGGATCCGTCAGCCCCTGATATGACCAGAAATGAGAAGATCATGTCGGTGCTCTATGCCATTTCTCTCTAGGAGGACCTATGAAGCAGATTATTGTAAAAGAGGGAGAAAGCGGTCAGCGCCTGGATAAATATCTGGGAAAATATTTGCAAGAGGCGCCCAAAAGCTTTCTCTACAAAATGATGAGAAAAAAGAATATCACTTTGAATGGGAAAAAGGCTCAGGGAAACGAAATACTAAAAGCAGAGGATGAAATCCGGCTGTTTCTGGCTCCTGAGACCATTGAAAAATTTCAGGGGGAAGAGAAGAAGGGTGTTTACAGAAAATTAGATATTCCTTATGAGGATGACCAGGTGCTTTTTGTCAATAAGCCGGCAGGGATGCTTTCTCAGAAAGCTTCCCGGGAGGATATTTCTCTGGTAGAATATATTGCAGGCTATCTTCAGAATAAAGAAGGCGCGGAAAAGGATATGAGCGGCGGATTCCGTCCCGGAGTCTGCAACCGGCTGGACAGAAATACCAGCGGACTGGTAGCAGCAGGAAAGACGGTAAGGGGGCTTCAGGCTTTGTCAGAATGCTTCAAAAACAGAAGTATGCATAAGTATTATTTGGCATTGGTGAAGGGCAGGGTGAAAAAACCTGCCCATATCTGCGGCTTCCTGAAAAAAGATGAGAAAAAAAACAAGGTGGAGATATGGGACAGGGAGGTCCCGGGAAGCCTTTACATAGAAACCAGATATAAGCCTCTGGAAATTTCCGGAAAAGGAGATACCCTTCTGGAAGTAGAGCTTATCACCGGACGGTCTCATCAGATACGGAGCCATCTTGCATCCATCGGACATCCTTTGATCGGAGACCGAAAATATGGAGAGCATAAATATAATAGCAGATTTGAAAGGGAATACGCTGTAAAAAATCAGCTTCTTCATGCCTGGAAGCTGGTTTTTCCTAAGGAAGAAGGAGTGCTGGAAGGTCTGTCTGAACGAATTGTTACAGCAGAACTGCCGGAAATATTTCAGAAAGTACTCAGAGGGGAAGGATTTTCTGAAAGGGTGTACAGTGAGAATAAGGGAGATGCTGAATCATGAATAAAAAATCCATTGGAAAAGAACTTCTGGAATATTTAAAAATGATCATTTTCGTGGTGATTTTTGTGGTGGTAGTAAATAACTTTTTGATCATTAACGCAAAAATCCCTTCTGAATCCATGGAAAACACAATAATGACCGGAGACAGGATATTCGGAAACCGGCTGGCTTATGTACTGGGAGACCCGGAAAGATATGACATTGTTATTTTCCGATATCCGGATGATGAGAGTCAGCTGTTTATTAAAAGAGTCATTGGCCTCCCGGGAGAAACTGTGGAAATCATAGACGGAAAGGTTTATATAGATGGCTCAGACACTCCTCTGGACGACAGTTTTACCCCTGAAATTCCTACGGGAAGTTATGGACCTTATACAGTTCCTGAAGGATGTTATTTTATGCTTGGCGATAACAGAAATAATTCAAAGGATTCCCGGTTTTGGCAGAATCCTTATGTGGAGAAAGACAAGATCCTGGGAAAAGCCGTGTTAAAATATTTTCCTGGCTTTAAAATACTGGAGTAAGGAGGCAGGAAAATGGCAACTTGGAATTCCAGAGGCCTGCGAGGCTCTACATTGGAGGAGTTTATCAATCATACCTGTGAACTATACCGGGAAAAAAAACTGGCGCTGATCCAGAAGGTTCCCACTCCGATCACCCCTGTACAGATCGATCAAAAAAGCAGGCATATTACCCTGGCCTATTTTGAAAAAAAAAGTACGGTGGACTATATCGGGGCTGTTCAGGGAATACCGGTATGTTTTGATGCAAAGGAGTGCAATACAGATGTATTTCCTCTTCAGAATATCCATCAGCATCAGGTAACCTTTATGAAGGATTTTGAAGAGCAGCAAGGGCTGGCTTTTCTGATCCTGTACTTTTCCCACAGAGACGAGATTTATTATCTGCCCTTCCGGCAGATGTTTAGTTTCTGGGAGAGAGGACAGAAGGGAGGTCCCCGGCATTTTAAATATCAGGAGCTGGATCCGGGATGGTTCCTTCAAAGAAAGGGAAATATTCTTGTGCCCTTTTTGGACGGGATCCAGATGGATCTGGATTCCAGAGAATAAAAACCTTAGAGTATATACTGGATCAGGTGATCTTTGGAACAAGCGAGAAAATCAGAGAACTCATGGAGGAGAGAAAGGTGACGGCAGAAGATATTGCCAGAGAAGTTTCTGTCCCTTTTCAGATCATTGCAGTCTAGAAAGGAAGGCTTTCAGGCAGCTTTTTCAGGCCGCCTGAAGATAAGGAACTTTATTTTAGATAAAATGAAAGCAGGAAAGGGTATTATTTGGGGGGATCTTTTCGAGGATTTTCCCTCTGATAGTGTTTCCGGTAGTCTGTAGGAAGGATTTCCATAACATTTTTAAAAGCATTAGTAAATTTGCTCTGACTTTCGTATCCTACGGAACGGGCGATCCAGGAGATGCTTTCCTGGGAATTTCTCAGCATAGCCGCTGCCTGGCGGATACGGTATTCTTTCATATAGGAGGCAATGGGAAGGCCGTAAACAGATTTGAAAATGCTTTTCAGAGCGGAACTGTTGATCCTGTATTTTTTCGATAATTCTTCAATAGTAAAACGCTCTGTCAGATTTTCAGTAATCAGGCTGTGGACGGATTTGATGATCTCCACCTGATCTGAATAATAAGGATCGGCGGCTTTTCCATCAAAAGGATCCTCCATATAAAGAAATAAAAGGAGCTCCTGGCATTTTAGTTTCAGATAGGGAATCTTCATTTCCTGGGGAAGATCGTAGAGCTCTGAAAAAATATGTTCTACTCTCTTATTGGCGGGAAAAGAAAAGATTTCCCGGGAAGCGCCGAATTTATGGAACAGAAGCCCTTCCTTAAGCCCTGCTTCATTGAGAGGAGACGGAAGGTGGTTTTTCAGGGTCTCTAGATCTGCAGATACAATGATCCCTTCATAGTAGCCCAGGGGAAAAGTGATTGCTGTTACGGCTTCTTTGCAGGCATCTCTGGAATGAACAGCCAGATCTCCTCTGCCCATATAAAGACTTTGGCCGTTTGCCATGTTCCAGCCGATCCTGCCCAGATGGCAGTGGTCGATTTTCAGGACAGAAGGGCGGTGACGGTGATGAAAGGCAAGCTTATGTCCAAGAAAACAGGCAAAAGTGATGCTTATGCCTGTATACAGATCATAATGCTCCAGAAGCAGCTTTGAATCTTCAACATCAGACAGAAGAAAAAGTTTTTCTTCCGCCTTCCCGGTCTGGGAAGAATAGAAATTGAGGCGGGCTTTTCCAGGTTCGATATCTTTCAGTTTTGCTTTTATTTGACATAAGATTTCTTTTTCCATACAGAGAAACTCCTTCAGCCTTTTTCTGAGCTTTCAGGGCAGGTGATCTTTCCAAGCTTTTCTATGGTGTGATGAAGAACTTGAGCCAGTTCCGTGTCTGCTGTGCGGTAATACATTTCTTTTCCTTCCCGCCGGCTGACGATCAGGCCGCTGCTTTTCAGCAGTTTCAGATGATGAGAGACGGCCGGGCTGCTCATGTTTACCAATGCCGCAATATTCAATACGCATTCCTCGCAGTGGCAGAGAAGCCAGAAAATCCGGAGCCGGCTGGGATCTCCCAGCTGTTTCATGGCCTCAGAGACTCCTGCGATTTCGTTTTCTGTAGGCATATGTTCTGCAACCTCTTTTTCATTATTCCCATGATCATGGGGTAAAATCTGATCTTTCATAGTAATCCCTCACAAATATTAATTATTCCGTTTGGAAGTAGTTTTAGCCCGAATGGAAATAGGCCTCTTTTTCCTCTTGACTTATTATACAATCGGAAGTAAAGTATAGTCAACAATTAAAAGATTGTTTAATTAAACAAGCGATTAAATATAAGCGGAGAGGAGATTATTAAAATGAAAAAAACTTATAAAATTGATGTGGATTGTGCTAATTGTGCCAATAAGATGGAGGATGCGGCCAAAAAGACTGCCGGAGTGAAGGATGCTACGGTAAACTTTATGACTCTGAAAATGCAGGTGGAATTTGAGGAGGGACATGAGCCAAAGGCAGTTATGGAAGAAGTGTTGAAAAACTGTAAAAAAGTAGAAGATGACTGTGAGATTTTTATATAAGTAATACAAGAAAGAGAGTGGCCCTATGAATAAGAAACAGAGAAAAATGTTAATCAGAATTATAGCGGCGGCTGCTCTGATGATCGGCCTGAGCTTCCTTCCTGTTGAAGGTTGGCTCAGGTTCCTTCTTTATCTGGTTCCTTACTTTATCATCGGCTATGATATTCTTCGGAAGGCCTTTAAAGGAATCAGAAACAGGCAGCCTTTTGACGAAAGTCTTTTAATGTCCATTGCTACAATCGGCGCTATTGCTATTGCTGTCTGCGATGACGGAGATTATACAGAAGCTATTGCCGTAATGCTTTTTTACCAGATCGGTGAATGGTTTCAGAGCTACGCGGTGGGAAAAAGCAGAAGAAACATCAGCGATCTGATGGATATCCGCCCCGATTATGCCAATATAGAACGGGATGGAAAACTGGAGCAGGTGGATCCTGACGAGGTAGAGATCGGTTCCGTGATCCTGGTCCAGCCAGGAGAAAAAGTGCCTATTGACGGCATAATCCTGGAGGGAAGCTCTACTTTGAATACCAGCGCACTTACCGGTGAAAGCCTTCCAAGAGACGCTGAACCGGGAGATGAGATCATCAGCGGCTGCATAAATATGACAGGAGTTTTGAAGATAAAGACTACCAGAGAATTTGGAGAGTCTACAGTCTCGAAAATCCTGGATCTGGTAGAAAATGCCAGCTCCAGAAAGTCCAGATCTGAGGACTTTATTACAAAGTTTGCAAGAATTTATACTCCGGCAGTGGTATATAGTGCTGTTGCTTTGGCAATCCTTCCTCCCCTGGTCCGTATGATCGGACTGGGACTGGGCCCTGACTGGGGGACCTGGGTATACCGGGCTCTGACTTTTCTGGTGATCAGTTGTCCCTGCGCATTGGTGATCAGCATACCTTTAAGCTTTTTTGCAGGGATAGGAGGGGCGAGTAAAGAAGGCGTCCTTGTGAAAGGATCCAACTATCTGGAAAGTCTTTCTCAGACAAAATGTATTGTCTTTGATAAAACCGGAACGCTGACCCAGGGAGTCTTTGAAGTAAATGGAATCCATCATGCTTCCATAGAAGAAGAAAAACTTCTGGAATATGCGGCTCTGGCAGAAAGCGCTTCCTCCCATCCTATCAGCAAAAGTCTCCAGAAAGCATATGGAAAAGAAATTGACCGGACACGGGTGACAGAGATCAGAGAAATCAGTGGAGAAGGCGTTACAGCTTTGGTGGATAAAGTGTCTGTTGCCGCGGGAAATGAAAAACTGATGAAACGGCTGGGCATAAATCCGGTTTCCTGCCATCACACAGGAACTATCATCCATTTATCTATAGATAAAAAATATGCAGGTCATATTGTGATCTCCGATATTGTAAAACCACATACAAAGGAAGCTGTGGAGGCAGTTAAGAAAGCAGGAGTGGAGGAAACGGTCATGCTCACGGGAGATGACCGGAGAGTGGCGGAAAATGTAGCTTCTTCCCTGGGAATTGATAAGGTATACGCAGAACTTCTTCCAGGGGACAAGGTAGAAAAAGTAGAGCAGATTTTAAAAGAAAGAAATGGAAGAGGAAAGGTTGCCTTTGTGGGAGATGGGATCAATGACGCGCCGGTCCTGTCCAGAGCGGATATTGGAATCGCTATGGGCGCCATGGGTTCAGACGCGGCTATTGAAGCGGCAGATGTGGTACTGATGGACGATGATCCTCTGAAGATCGCAAAAGCAATCAAGATTTCCAGAAAATGCCTGAGAATTGTTTACGAAAACATTTGGTTTGCCATTGGAATTAAGATCATCTGCCTTCTTTTAGGGGCCGTAGGTATTGCTAATATGTGGCTGGCTATTTTTGCAGATGTAGGAGTTATGATCCTGGCGGTATTGAATGCTATTAGAGCGTTGTTTGTTAAAAAGTTATAATGTATTTTTTTCCATACAAAGAAATTGACATCTAAATCTGTTTATGTTAGACTGGTCTAGGACTAAAAAGTGAATTTTTTAACAAAATGTAAAATGTAGCGAAAATGCTGCAGAGGGACAATTTTATGAAAAAACATAAACAGATGCTGATTTCCTTTTTGTTTATGCTTTTATTTGTCCAGAGTGCTATGTATTTCAGCGGTTTTCAGCTGCCGGTGAAGCCGCAGAACAATATGTGTCAGACCGTTTGTCCTTCCAGGGAGGAAGATAAGAGCGTATCTTTGACAGTATTTACAGCTGCCCGAGATATACAGCTGCCCTGGATCAAGGAAAAACGGGGGAATCCTTTTCTGACAGATTTTACTCAGAATTTTTCTTACGAAGAAAATTTCGCAGAGGAAAGAAGCTTTTGGGGAGGAAAGGTCTGGCTATGTTTTTGCAGACAGGCAAAGCAGGTTTTGCCGGATGCTCTGCGAGCGCCCCCTGCCGCAGAGTATGTATTATAATTTCAATATAAGCAAAATACAAGCAATTAAGGAGTGCAGTCATGAACAATTCAGGAAAAAATAAAATTGTAGTAGTAGGAGCAGGAAATGTAGGAGAGGCTATTGCCTACACCCTTATGGTGAGAAAACAGGCTACAGATGTAGTTATGGTTGATTTAAATGAGGCCAGGGCAAAGGGTGCAGCTCTGGATGTTTTCCACGGAGCAGGTTTTCACTGTCCAGTAAGAGTAAAACAGGGAGGATATGAAGAATGCGCTGATGCGGACATTATTATTGTAACGGCCGGTATTGCAAGAAAACCGGGACAGACACGTTTGGAACTGGCCAAAACCAATGTTTCCATAATTAAAAGCGTTACAGAAAGCATTATGGAGTATGCTAAGAATCCGCTGATCATTGTGGTTTCTAATCCTGCTGATATTTTAACAATGGAAGTGCAGAGCGTATCCGGACTTCCTGCACAGAGAGTTATCGGAAGCGGAACATCTTTGGATACTGCCAGATTCAGATGCAATATCAGCGAGCCTCTGGGAGCAGACGTAGAAGATGTTCAGGCCTATATTTTAGGCGAGCATGGAGACAGCCAGGTGCCTGTATGGAGTTCTGCTACGATTGCAGGTCTTCCTTTAGATGAATATTTAAAACAGACAGGAAAGGAACTTGACAGAGCCGAGATTTCAGAACATACTAAGACTGGCGGCGCAGAAGTCATCGGATTAAAAGGGGCTACCTTCTACGGAGTCGCTATGGCGGTTTCTACCATTGTAGAAAATATCCTGAAAGACAGCGGTGCCATCCTCCCTGTTGCCCATGTACTGGACGACAGCTTTGACAACTGGGCGGGAATCGCATTTTCACTGCCATGCCGTATCGGCGGAGATGGGATCAAAGGTGTTTTAAAGGTTCCTATGAACGAGGAAGAAAAAGCTGCAATGGATAACTCAGCCAAGATCTTAAAAGATTTCTGGGCACAGGTAAAAGAATAAAAAGGAGAAGAAAAAAATGGACAAGAGAGAATTTGCATTAAAACAGCATGAAGAATGGGCTGGAAAAATTGAAGTAATCAGCAGAGCAAAGATCGAAACACCGGAAGATCTTTCCGTAGCATATACACCGGGAGTTGCTGAGCCATGTAAAGAAATCTCCAAGGATGTAGATCTTTCCTATAAATATACACGCCGGGGAAATATGGTAGCTGTTATTACTGATGGAACAGCCGTTCTCGGACTGGGAGATATCGGACCGGAAGCAGGTATGCCGGTTATGGAAGGAAAATGTGCATTGTTTAAAACTTTTGCGGATGTAGATGCATTCCCGCTGTGTGTACGTTCCAAAGATGTAGACGATATCGTAAAGACAGTAAGTCTTCTGGCAGGAAGCTTCGGGGGCGTAAACCTGGAGGATATTTCCGCACCAAGATGTTTTGAAATTGAAAGAAGATTAAAAGAGTGCTGTGATATCCCTATTTTCCATGATGACCAGCACGGTACAGCTGTTGTTACAGCCGCTGCTCTGATCAATGCTTTAAAGCTGGTTGGAAAGAAATTAGACGATATCAAGGTCGTTACTTCCGGAGCCGGCGCAGCAGGTATTGCTATTATCAAACTGCTGGTAAGCCTGGGTCTGAAGAACGTAGTTATGTGCGACCGTCACGGAGCTATCTACAAAGGCCGTGACAACCTGAATAAGGAAAAAGAAGAGATGGCAGAGATCTGCAACCAGAATATGGAAAAAGGAACTCTGGCAGAAGTGCTGAAAGGCGCAGACGTATTTATCGGAGTTTCCGCTCCTGGAACCGTTACAGAGGAAATGGTTCAGAGCATGGCTGACAAGCCCATCCTCTTCCCAATGGCTAACCCGGTTCCAGAGATCATGCCGGATCTGGCTAAGAAAGCAGGAGCTGCTGTAGTGGGAACAGGAA